>Ga0222651_1000960_pt1 | contig 15410 bp, 8 predicted proteins | sample AntAcemetagen369_FD_179855 | JGI IMG/M metagenome (GOLD analysis project Ga0222651, IMG submission 179855) | Saline water microbial communities from Ace Lake, Antarctica - #369 | ecosystem: Environmental > Aquatic > Non-marine Saline and Alkaline > Saline | place: Antarctica: Ace Lake | collected...
CTAACGTTTTCATCAGGCGTATTTTCAAGTAAAAGCCTTCCGATTTTCAGATGGAATACGCTTTTCTCCTGATCGGCATTGAGTGAGTAAATGGCCTGTTGTACCCGGTCATGGACAAAATAAATTTGGCCATTCCCATCTTCGATGATTAGATCCAGATCAATCGCAGGTTCTAAAACCTGATAGAGCTTCTTTTTTTCTTCTTTCGTGATAACGGAGAGCGCAGTCAAACCAAACTTATTTCCTATGCAGGAGGCGAGTTTGAGCAATGCGATGGTCTTGGGGGGAAGTTTATTAATGGTTTGTAGGAATAGGTTCACAATATCACCCTTTACATTGTAGCCCATGATCTTTTCAGTATCCCAAGTCCAACTGGATAGCGCATTTTCAAAAACCAACATTGCATTGGTATAAATTGCTTTCAATAACTGATTGACGAATAGGGCATTTCCTCCTGATTTCTTTTCGATAATTTTAACCAAACCGTCCAAGGGGCGCTTGGATTTTCCTAACGTGTCAGAGACCAATCTAAAAATATCTGGATAGCGAAGGTTATCGACGTATATTTCTTCCGGATGGATGCCTAATTCTACGATTTCCATTTTAAACTGAAGAAACAAATGGCCGGTGGTGATCTCGTTATCTCTGTACGCTCCAATAATAAGAAGGTTATTTAAGTCCTTATTAATCAGGATATTTCGCAGTAAGTTGAAAGAAGAAACATCACTCCATTGAAGGTCGTCAATAAAAATCACCAATGGTTTGCCCGAATCAGACAGCACTTGAAAGAACTTACTGAGGGCATAATTGAACCTCAATAGGGCTTCAACTCCGTTCAGCTGAGGCGATTCGGGTTGATCTTCAAGTAATTTGTCAAGACCGGGTATAATGTCGTATAAAACCCCGCCAACAGGATGAAGAGCGCGGTGGAATTCGACCTTCCAATGAGCAAGGTCTTTTTCGTTTAGTAACAATATTTGGTCCACCAGGTTGCCCAAAATCTGTGAAAATGCGAAGTAGGGTAGGTCCGTTTTTAGCTGGTCAAACTTACCTGAGGTGAAAAAGCCGCCTGCCTGGACGACTGGGCGGTAAAGTTGCTCTACCAGTACAGATTTGCCGACGCCGGAGTTGCCAAAAACAAGCAGGAACGTCTTTTGAAATTCCAAGACCTGCTGCAGGGCTTCTTTTAATTTTGCGATTTGTGAATCCCGCCCATACAACTGGTTAGAAAATCTCAACACGCCAGAGGAATCATTTGTACCTAGCTCGATGTGCTCCGTATTCCCATTTTGCTGGAGAGCATTTGCGATAACGTCTAAATCAAACAAAACCCCTGCTGATGAATGGTACCTGTTTTGGATATCCTTCTCGAGCATCTTCATAATCAGCTTGGAGATTGCCTTGGGACAGTCAGAAATTTCGCTTGGACTCGTGGGGGATATTGCGATATGAGCATGTATTTTGGAAGATCCTGCCTTGTGTTCGAATGGGAAAATACCCGTAAATACCCAATAGAAAACCACACCCAACGAATAAATGTCCGTGTAATATCCGATGTCGGTATTTATTCTTCCGGTTTGTTCCGGTGCTATAAAATCAAGGTCTGCCTCTGAAAAAATCAGTCTGTTTTGTTCAGTTATTTTTTTTTGTATCCGGGTTGCCAATCCGAGACTGATAAAATACACATTGCCTGTAGCTTCCTCGATGAGAATATGACTTGGGTTGAGGTTGAGGTGGACAATCTGCTGGAGGTGGACTTCAGCGAGTCTTTTTGTAATGGAGATACAACGTTTAATTTTCTCAGTAATGTGTAACTGGGTTGGGCTTTGCTCGCTCAGGCTGCTCCCGTTAATAAATTGAAGCTTCAGGTTAATTTCAGCGTTGTTGTTTTCACTGGACAATACTTTCCGAAACCCGTCTATTGATTCTCCGGCAAAGGAGGCTTCGTTCAACGTTTTTGATAAAGCCCTCTGGGAAAGGGAGGAAATAGAAGCCCTTTTTATTACATGGTTTTGATCAATTATAGATGTTGACTTGAGAATTGAATGTATTTTACTTAAGTACAAAACGTGCTCTTCCATTACAACATAATTTTTCGGGTCATTTAAGCTGTTCTAAACTAAAACAGTCTTGTATAACGCTTAAATTGGGTAACTTAACGTTTCTTAAATATAATACATTTTCTCATATCTGGAATACATATTATTGTTTTGTTTTGAAGAAGTTTTAGCTTATTTTTATTTCCTCTGATGTTATTTCCTCAATAATCTTTCAAATCACCGAAACGCCCGAATTTATGTCAGCTCCAGTAACCAAGAAAAAAATAGGACATGAATATGTTGATGCCAATGAAGACAGCATCGCTGCCAAAATGGTGGGTGAGTTTGAGGCTCAGGTGACTAGGATGTACAAGGATAAAAAAATGCTCCGTCAGGCGCATTCCAAAATGCATGGCTGTGTCAAGGCTACTTTTGCTGTAGAAAAGGATTTGCCAAAGGAATTGAAAGTCGGTGTGTTCAAGGAAGCACGAATTTACCAGGCCTGGGTTCGTTTTTCAAACGGAAATCCAAAACCTAAAAAAGATAAGAAAAAAGATATCCGTGGAGTCGCTATTAAACTTATGGGAGTTCACGGGGAAAAAATTCTGAATGACGGACATTTTTTGGAGTCCCAGGATTTTTTGTTGATGAGCAGTGAGACTTTTTTTGCGAAATCCATCAAAGAGTTAAGCAAATTGTTGTCGGCAGTGACTTCGGCCAGTAGTAGGTTAAAACTACTGTTTTACGCCCTAAAAAACCCGCTGCATCTGTCTACGCTAATGCGGGTCAGCAAAAGTAAAATAAGTTGTGATAATCCGCTCAATATCCCTTATTGGAGCACTCAACCTTATCAGTTTGGAAAGATTGAAAAGGCGGTCAAATACCACCTTAGTCCTTCGCCAGACAACAATATTGTTGTGGAGAATACCACAGATTATAATTTTCTCAGGTACAACTTAGCCCAAACGCTTCATGACAACGAAGCCACGTTTGACTTTTACATACAGTTTCAGACCGATGCGGACATCATGCCCATCGAAGATCCAAGCCTACCCTGGACTTCTCAGTTTATTAAGGTGGCCACGCTGACCATCTCCCCGCAGGTTTTTGATTCCAATGCCCAAATGGAGTTTGGAGAAAACCTGTCCTTCAATCCCTGGCATTCACTTCTCGAACACCGCCCGTTGGGAAGCTTTAACAGGGTCCGTAAACGGGTATATGACACCATGTCTGCATTCAGGCATGAAAAAAACAAAATTCCGGTTTTTGAACCCAAACACTCCTCTGATTTTCTAGATGATATCCTCCAAATCAGCAGCAGGAAAACAAAAGATCAACAGGTGCCATCCAAAAAAATTCTTCAGACTACCGCTGAGGTACTTGTAAACTGTAGCAAAGAAAAGGCATATAAATATGTATCTAGTGTCAAAGAGTTGCCGAATTGGTTGCTGAAAACCGGCCCAATCTATGGAATCATCAATGTGACTATCTTGAGAGGTAACTGGGAAAAAGTAGGGGATAACCGGTTGGTAAAAAGAGGCGATGGTGCCACCTTGGTGGAGGAACTGATTTCTGTTCGTCAATATGCTCATTATGCCTATCAGACGACGGAATTCAGCGATGTATTCAGGCACCTTACCCGTAAAACCTACGGACAAATGTGGTTTGACACCGTAGACGATAAAACCAGGTTGCGTTGGGTGTATACCTTTACCTACAGAAATATTTTTACAAAGTTATTTCTAAGTCTCTTTACCCCCCTGTTTTTGAAAAAATACCTGCAAAATGGTTTGAATAATGCGAAAGCCTATTTGGAAGACTGATTTCCCATTTCTTAAATCGTGGACAAAAACCGCAATACACTGATCGAAGGAAAGAAGAAATAACCGCCCCCCTTGACGGTAATAATTCTAGGCAAGTCCTTGACAGTCCGGCTTACGGGCAAGTCCTGTACAGTAAAATTCTGTTGCTCTCCGGCAGATGGCTTTTCTTTAACTCCGATGATGGGATCGGGGTCGTTATAGAGTTCTTTTGATTTTGGCAGGTTGGCCCAGGTATACTGGAGGAATTCAAATTGTCGGCTGATGTCGGCATTGAAGCAGCAAAAAAGCAAACCTACCTCTCCTTTCGGGGCTTTGTTAGTCGGAGATCCTTCAAAGATTTCTCCATACAGCCGGGCACGTCGCATGATCCTGTGCTGATTGCTGAGCTTCAGGGATTCCTTTACCCCATGGTCATCAACATTGTCTCTTGGGTTGTTCCTTCTGAGGTGAGAACCGAAAGGGCATTTAAGGCCATCTTTGTCAAACTTCGAATAGCCAAAATCATTTATATCGCTGATAACTCCGGGATCTTTGTCAGGGAACAACGTAATTGGAGCTCCGCTTTGCCACCTGCCCATTATTTTTGCGGCAAGTTTGAGGCTTTCAGCTTCATTGATACTTCCGTCTTCATTTTCTGTCTGATTATTTATATAGGACCAAAACGTGTCTACGTGTTGCTCCAGCTGCCGCATCACCATAAATGTCCCGTTTCGACCAATATCTTTGAGCCCACTACCTTCGGCATCGGGTGGAAGAAGATTTAGATTTCCCTGTTCAGTTTTAATCAATGGAGTATCCGGATAAACACCAAAATCATTTTTGTAACCAAAAATAAATTCCCCTGCCTTGATGATATCATCCTTAGGCCCAATCCTGCCTGAATCTTCTATGATAGGCTGGGAAATCCCATCCCTAAATCCAAAATGTTCTTTGTTTTCAGGTTGAGTTTGCCCATCGATATAAAGTAACTCTTCCAGTCCATTTTCGGTAAATTGGGCACTCAGTTCTTCATAGTAGTTGATGCAGACTATTTTATCTTTTTCAATATCATCATTGCTTTCTTTGTCATTTCCGAAGACCATCAGGCAAAGATGTATCGGCGTGTTGCCGGGGCCTCCCCAGTTCCATTTTTCAGGGGCACTATTTTCAAAATCCCCGAGTAGCCTGGTTCTGTGCGGCGAAACCATCCCCTGCCTGAACTCGCGGGAAAATGTACCCAACGTGTCGGGTTTCAAGCCAAGCTTCTTCAAACCACCATACGTGAATGCGATATTCAAATGGGTGTTGGAGATAAGCGATTTCTTCGGAATATACTCTGCCGTGGTCATTGTTTTCCAAGATTTAGCAAGCCATTTTTTTGCTGACTTTGCATCGTTTATCTGCAAATACACAAAACGTGAATACATCATGTGCGCATAGCCACGGATTAGATAGCCTTGAATATCGTTGAGTTCTAGAGGGGTCATAAGGATTTCCTAAATGAGTTTGAGAAATTTGGTTGCCTGGCGTTCTGATAGCGTTTTCATCAGCTGAACGCGGATTTTGGTGTTGTTGTTAACGTTTTTGATGGAAAGATCGGGATAGGCAGCGTACCAGACATTGGTGACAAGCTCCGAATTTCTGCTCCAGGCGAGAAAACGCTCTTCATCATAAGCACCACCGGTCATCAGGAAGTTGGTTTTTGGAAACACCTTGGTATTTGAGAAAATCCCCGTCAACCCCCATCCGCTATTATCGATAAAGTCTCCCAAGTATTGTTGCCAACTGCCATCAAAGTTACTAAAAAACAACACCCTTTTATTTTTATCAAACATAACCCATTTGGCAAAGTGTATCGTAGGTATCCCCATCAGCTTGCCCTTAACAAAGAAAAACCTGATCAAACTTCTAGACAGTAGAAACATGGCTTTAATGGTAATCAGACGTGCATTACCCGCCTTCATGTCCACGAGCTGTGTGAATTGGTTCTGGTTTTTGAAATCTTCGTATTTTTCCAGCTCCGTCATAAATTCGTCGTCCAGTTGACTCCGTTTGCGAGTAAAATTTTCATCTTTTCTTTCATAGAAAAAATGAATAAACAAAACCCATACAAGGATCAATGGAAGCAAAATCAAAAGTACCAATACAAGAAAAGCAAGTCCCAACCAATTGACTCCAGGCATTTTGGTTTTCTCATTCAGAAACATAAACGCATCCTTTGAGAGTACCACTTTTTTTATTTCTTGATGGATGGCCTGTGCGGATAGATTATCCCACGTTTTTGAATCAAGGTGCGCCCTGATAAAATCCCTCAGGTTTCTTTCCTCTTTGATCTGCTGTACCGTTCTTCCCGGAGCGCCAATGTAGACTGCGGCGTCTTTGATGGTGTGTTTGGCCAAGTAGGCCAGCCGAGACTCCGGATTTCTTTTTTCATTGAATGGAAAATGTTCGCATAAACTGTATACCTTATCTAGGATGGCAGCAGAATCCGTACCTAATCGCTGGAGCAGATCAGTCTCATTCCCATCGTAATCTATGACAAAAAGTAATTTGGGTGTACGCTCAGCTTGATCATTGATCCATGATTTACCATGATCAATGACCACCCATCTTGCATAGTGGATGATATTCAATTCTTCAAACTGGGGAAGATTTCCATGTTCAAGATCGTCCTTGATTTCTGCAAGAAGGTCCAATAAGTCCTGAGCCTTATTCTTGATTACCGGGACAAGGATAGTGGTCGAATTTTGGTCCATAGGTAGATAATTCGTTAACTTTTAGAATCATTTTTTGATAAAAATTCTTTTGTACATGTTATACCTGATTGGATAAGCAGTTCCATTTCCGGTATTGATAAGTTGAAATTTGTAGCAGAAATACCCAATCCGTCAATCCTAATAGACCGGCTTCCTTCTGCTGTTTCAAACCCAATATCGATATTTTGAACGTTCAAAAGAGTTTCAAACAATTTTTTAAGGTATGTCAAAGGTTGCGAATATCCGAAATCGCCCATTTTATCGCTTTTTTTGTCATGTAAGTACAATCCAATGGCCTCCTGGCACATGTAAAATGGTGCGGGGGCAAAGCGCTCGTTGTCAAAGAATCCCAAAGGATAGTTAAATGCGATGCCTCCATCTACATAGACATGGTCATTGGGGTTAGACCCGGTGAACTGCCAAGCTTTGAAAAACAAAGGGATCGACATGGAAGCTCTAATGGCTTCAGCCACGACCACATCCGGTGTTTTGAATGAAGAAAATTCCTGAATTGTATGTTGGTTTAGGTTACAGGCAAAAACGAACAATCCCTTGCATCCTGCTTCCTCCATTTGCCGGAAAGTTACATTTGAAGGAAGATTTTTTGGGGATTGACTCAGGTAGTTGTGAATAAAATCCAAAATATAATCTCCTGAATATATTCCATATTTTTTAAAAATTCTTAGGGGATTCCAACCTGATTTAAATTTTTTTAAATCAAAATGAACTTTGAGAAGGTTCTCAATTTCATCGACAGTATATTCTGCACATATCATTCCGGCCAACAGTGACCCAACTGATGTTCCTGCTACCCTTTCAATACCAGAAAGCAAGCCAACAAGCTCCAATTCTCGCAACGCACCCACATAAGCAATTCCCTTTACCCCCCCACCTTTTAATGCTAAATTTTTTATTACCATAAGTTTTAGTTTCAAGAATTTTGTGGTTAACCAAAATCTAAAAATTTAAGTTAGGTTCGGTAAGACATAAATATAAGAAATTATTTTATTGATTGCAGATTGTTTTGGTAAGCTATTGGGTTTGGAGGAAAAGGAAATTAAAATGGTAGAAGTTATCAAGGTTTCCATTTTCCCACATCTTCAAGAACCCATTGACACGGTGATATCTACCGTAGGGATTACCCGACAAGAGGATGGGCTCAGCTACATGGATGTAGATTATCAAGCTAATCTCAACCTCCTGGAGTTTGCTTACTTCATTAATTAATTTATCCACAAAATCAGTGCTCACCACTCGTATGCTTGACAAGAATCTGTTCAATTCTTCCTTTTTATCAATTCTGCTTTTTTAACTCGGCTTGTCCATTCATCACATTAGCGGCCAATGGGACTTGAATAGCTTCTACTCTGACTGCCGTAGTTGGCAGGGTGGCCCATTATTCACTTCCAGGACGGATTGGATAATCCCAGTCCATACCCTGTGAGAAAAGAGGGGAAAAAGATAGAACCATGGCTAAAAAAGGCCAACAATTTAGTTTTTTTTATAGTTTTTTGGGTTAGATTTTAGAAAAAAATAATGTTAATTAAAAACTGTAATTTACAGAACATTAACTGTTTAAGTGTTGAAAAGTTTCATTTTTTTATATTTCAAGTTCGTGAATTAAGTTTTCCTTTTTCCAGAAAATAGTGACTCAAAAAACTACCGTTTTCAAAAACAACCCGAGCTCCATCCTAGACGCTTAACTTTGCCCATATGGGTGTTCCAAAAGGTAAAAATGAGCAGTATACGAAATCTGCTAACGAATGGGTATTTAGAATAGGTTTTGACCTTTGGAGGTAGTTTGGAAAATTGCTAACTTATAGGATGAACTGCACGCAGAGACGCTAAGTCGCAAAGAAATGCTCTCTGCGTCTTAGCGGGAATTAAAAATATAAAAAAACTTTAAAAATTGCTCGCAGAGACGCAAAGAAATGCCATTGCGCCAGTTCATTTAAAGTAGGTGTTGTATTATTTCGCTAATACTACTTTTAATGTTATATACTATAGCTTCTTTTGTGGCCAGAAATTCTGCGTTTTGATTTTGATCCCGCCTTATAAGGTTCCGGATGTATTTACTTTCATTGGTAAAGCTCCCATTTCTAATCTGGGTTTTAACCCAATCTCCAGAAGCTGATAACCATTGAACCGCCCAATCCTTCCTAGTCCCCACTTCAGAAATCGAGGCAAATGACTGGAACTTGAGTATCAAGCGCTACAAGGAGATCGTCTATGAAATCGTGGCATACGATACCGCTGATGAAATTATCAATGGAAAAGACGGAGAGAAAGGCATCAAAGAATTGATGGATGAGAACCGTATGGAGCTTGCAGCGCTTGAAACATTGTTAAAAAAATGAGAAATTTTTCACATAGCGCAATTATAGAGTTAACAAAATTAAAATACTTTAACACTAATCTAAATAGTGTTAAAAATAAACACTAACTTAATACTATAAACCATAACCATGACTTGGAAACCCTTACTACTTCCTTACGCAGAGGACCTGGAAACCAGGCCAGTGCTGAAGGCCCTGACTACAGCGCATCGAGCACTGGGTCAGCTCAAAGGGGTGGCGAATAGTATTCCACGTCAAGACATTTTGATCAACTCACTGACTTTTCAAGAAGCCAAAGACAGCTCCGAGATAGAAAACATTATCACTACACACGATGAACTGTATAAGTCCACGATAAACATCTACAAAGACATCACACCTGCAACCAAAGAAGTCAAAAACTATGTGGGGGCACTCAGGCAAGGTTTTGAACTGGTGAAAAAAAACAAAATGCTCACCAGCAACCACATACTGGAAATACAAGCAGAACTGGAAGCCAATAATGCTGGATTCAGAAAACTGCCCGGCACCAGCCTTAAAAATGACCGTTCTGGTGAAGTGATTTACGAGCCACCGCAAGATCACGATACCATCGTAACATTGATGCGCAACTTGGAGCAGTTCATAAACGATCCGGAGATGAGTGACCTGGATCCAATTGTGAAGATGGCTGTAATCCATTTTCAGTTGGAGAGCATTCACCCTTTTTACGATGGCAATGGACGTACCGGACGGATCATCAATATTCTCTATCTTGTATTACAAGGACTGATAGATCTTCCCATTCTCTACCTGAGCCGCTATATCATTCAAAACAAAAGCGACTACTATCACCACCTTCAGGAAGTGCGGGATCGGGGAGACTGGCAAGGATGGTTGCTGTATATGATCAGAGGGGTAGAAGAGACCTCCCTACATACCCTGAACAAGGTGGGGCAGATCAAGACTGCCATGTTGGAGTTGAAAAACGTATTGCGCCAAAGTTATAAATTTTACAGTCAGGATTTGCTCAACCATCTCTTTAGCCATCCTTACACACGTATAGAGTACGTGCAGGAGGCACTTATGCTCAAAAGCCGACAAACGGCCGCTACCTATCTCAATCAACTGTCCAAAGATGGGGTGTTGATTAAGCGGGAAGGCCGGCCCAACTATTACATCAATCCTTACCTGATCAACGCACTGACCAATGAGGAATAGAAGAAAAAATAGGTATACCAAAAGAGAACGAGAAAATCGAATAGACTGGATACGTGCCAAACTTATTAAGGCTAAAAAAAGCAGTTTTACTAAAATTAACTGGGAAGAAATTCTTGCGCTATCCAAAAAATATATAAACGCAGAATCTAAATTTCAAATAAACGCCTTCTAATTTTGTGCCTAGAGCGTGTAAATTGGATGCCTTATGAATGCCTCTGGTATTCCATTCGTTGCCCAAGTATTCAAACAATAAATGCACCCGAATCCATTGGTTGGTAAAAAATTGTAGGGGATTCAAAAACAAAGCGTTTCAAATCATTTGAGAATTCTGATGCATCTCGCCCTATATTTACATTTTCTGCCAAGGTTAAAAAGTGATTGTGAAGTTGCAATAAACAATGCTGGGCTTGGTTTTGACCAAAAGTTTCAATGTCCTATTCATAAATGCTAGCAAGGTCATTTTTTGCTGCATTAGATAATTTATAAACGGCCATCCTTTCTCATGTTGTCTTCTACTTCTTTCATGATTTCAGGAACGTTCATTTCGCTAATACCACTTTTGAAACCATATTCGATAGCTTCTTTTGTGGCCAGAAATTCTGCATTTTGGTTTTGGTCCCGTCTCACAAGATCTCGGATGTATTCACTTTCATTGGTAAAGCTTCCGTTTCTAACCTGGGTTTTAACCCAATCATCTTGTTTATGTGTGAGCGTGATTGTTTTCTAACAGTTGCCATAATTCTATGTCTTTACATTTACATCAATATTCATACTATTGATGTAAACATAATATCATTTCTGGAAGTTTTCAGTTCTAGCTAATGTTTCCATCTTTTTGAAGACCTTTGGAAATTAAGGTTCTGTAACAAATTTATGTCGAGATTTAGTCAGTCAGCTGCCTAACTGACTTTAGATCCACTACCATCACCAAGGCCATCTGTGGTTTGGTCTGATGGTACACATGGTTTTGTATTCCAGCTTTTTTTCCTCCCGGCCTGGTCATCTTCCCAACTTTCGGGCTTGAACAGCATGGTACCAACCGAAATATCCAGGGATGCAGTCCATTGCTAATTCTTTACCTATTTTTCTATGTTGACAAAGTAGAATTAGGCTTAATCATAGTTTCACTATCGGTAATTTTATCCCCACTTTCCAAGTCTTTTCATACTGAACCACTTCTTTATTTTCCGTGGTAAGCTTATCAATTTCATCAACCCCTGAGCTCAAATCAGGAAAAATAATCACACATCCCAGAAGTAAATTAATGTCTGATATTCCAAGCCGCTCCCGGATCTTTCTAAGTCTCGCATAGCCACTTACCTGACGAATATCAGCATGTAATCCTGGATGGCTTCTACCGATGTAACCCGGCTTATACTTCGCATCGATCACCAATGACTCTTCCTCGTCATAGAATAGGTAATCCACTTCATTGCCATAGGTTCTTTCATGGTACTTAATCTTTGATCCAAAACTGCTTTTTTTCAACAGCCTCAATACATACAATTCAAACAGCTTACTCATATCAATCCAATACGGTGGAGTGAGTATAGTTTCCTGATCTTGGATCGAGTGGAGATTATAACTGTAGCGCTGAAGAATCAGCTTGGCCAATTCGATGGCCTTTTCGTAATTTTTATAAAAAGGATTGAATTTGAAATGCTTGATTTCATGGAGTTGCACATCTTCGGATACTCCTTCAAAGGCCGGTTGGACAAAATTGAAGGTCTCCTGAAAGTAAGCCTCCGATTCCAATCCTTTGAACGTGGAGAGATATCGTCGAATGAAGGTAAGCGTCTTTTTCAGTAAGCGGTTTTCCAGCCTATCTACCCCAAACTGCTCGTATTGACAATAAGTGTTCAGGTTTTTGTTCTTGACCAGATTTTGCTTGATGGTCTGACTTACCAATATTTTCCCCTTGACCTTGGCGTATAGGTTTCTTTCAACCTTGTAGTAACTCTTCTTCAAGCCCTTTCTTACGATATCCTTGACCTGATTGAGGAATTGGATCATGATTAGAGGGGAGATCAAATCTTGGTGTTTTTGAAGGGGAATCCAAGGACTGTCAAACTTGATTTCAAAGAGCTCCTTGGTATGCTCGCGTACCTCAGGCTCTTCGAGTGCTTGGAACAGCATTTTCAATACATCAATCTGAACCAGCTCCTTTTCTTCCTGAGGTTCCTGCTCTTTTCCTGTATCCTCGTCAAATTTGGTATTTAGCTTAGACTCTACATAGACCCAATGATCACCCTCATGGCCTGGAATCCAATCTGCTCCAACATAGTAGGAAGTGGTAATCCCAATTTTACCTTCCTCTGTCCGGAATACTGCACATAAACCATCCGTTCTCCGTTTTTTAAACAGTATATCAGGGGGATTAATAATCTCGGAAAAGTCAAAAGAATCTGAAATATGCTCACGCAAGGAAAATGGTCTCATAGCCCATTCAATTCCTTAAGAACCATTTGCACAGGATCATCTAACTTATCTTCATTGCTCCTCAGAATCCCATCTTTCACATATTCTTTTAGAAGAGGTAGAACCTCATATTTCATTTTGATCTTAATCTCATCATTATCATTCTCCCTACCTTCTGAATTCAAAAAATAACTATGCCCGATCCATACTTCCTCTGGCCTAAAGTCAGCCATCAAGGTATTCGCTCGTTTTGGTGTGGCCTGTGATGAGATCACTTCCGCATAATTGGAAACAAATAGTTTAGAGACTTTTTCAAACATACCCTTCGCAAGCTTATTTTTGATAGGATCAATAGTGGGCAATACATCTACGAAAGCGAACCTTCGTCGAATTGCATAATCGATATGACCTACACTTCGGTCGGCGGTATTCATAGTACCAATAACAAAAAAATTGGGAGGGATGACTATTGACCTCGATCCATCTATCTCATACATTGATTCTACTGGCTCACCACGATACTCCAGTCCGTAAATCAATTCACCTAATACAGATGGCAAATTGGCTCGATTGATTTCATCAATAATTAAGACAAATTTCTTTTCTGCAACAGAATTCTTATCAATATTGGAGACACTTTTCCCCTGAACAAATTCTTTAAATAGATTTAAAACTCTTACAAAATAGCTGGAATGCTGTTTAGCCAAACCTGAAACACCTGGGTTTGATTTGACATCTTTTCTTGAATTGGCTTCTGAAAGGAATAGGGTCTTGATATCCGAAAATAAGAGGCGCTGGCCTGTTGTCAGTTTCCAGTTATCTCCTGTATATCTAACTGCCTCTTCTTCCACTTGAAAAAGATAGGTGGTCGTCCCTTCCAATATCAATTTGCCTTCGTGAGCTTCAATTTCATCCTCCAAGTGATCCCGAAATAATTCCAGATACTTTTCCGCTTCCTGTTCTTTTGAAAGCTGTTCAGGGGACTTTTTAGAATCTTGGTAATTCTGCCAAGCTTTTTGAGCCATCTCGGCAAATACTCTATCCACAGATCGATAAGAAACGATTCCATCAGAGCTATCCACTACAATTCCCCTAACAAAATCCTCATAAGAATAAGCTGGATGGAATTGGATAAGCTTAAACTCTCCCGACTTACTATTCTTATTCATCTCAAAAAGATATTTCGCTAAAGCGGCTCTATATGAATCTTGATTATTCTTAAGACCTCCCTCCCATAGTTTTTTTGCAAAAGATTCGAGTATACCGGAATACGGAATTCTATAAGAGGTGCCAGATTCAAGCTTTAATGTGACCCCTATATCATCTACTAATTCTACAATATACTTTTTGCTTTTAGATGAGCTGTCAAGCTCCATTGCAGGTTTAAATGAGGCCCGAATGAAATCATTGGTTAACTCCTGAGATTGGCATAAATCCATTGCTATCTCCTTCGCCAATCGAGTCTTTCCAGTGCCTGGAGGGCCTTGAAGGATTATTTGCTTTTTGTATTGCAGCAGTGTAATAATTGATGTTTTCTCCTCCATATTTATTTTTTTTAATACAAAATCTTTAACCGCATCTGCTCTAATTGGCTCTATAGTTTGACTATACCAAATCCCATCAAATTCAAGAGGTAATTCCGGCATTTCAAACCAATCAACATCGAACCTATGATAGAAACTCTTAGTGATAACTCTACCAATAGCCTTTACTTTAGTAAAAGAAATAGAATGGTTTTTTCCTTTGGTAGCACTTGATTTCATAACCAAGATGTCCCCGATTTCAATTTTGATCAATACCTTTTTGTATTTCTCATCACCCTTTTCGGCATGACCATCATACCAGTTTTTATCCCTTAGAAATTCAGATGTCATATCCTTTGTACTACCAAAAGAAGATCCTACTGCCCATATATTCATATATGCCTTTTTACTTAATTCAAAATATTCAGCTATACCAACTATATTAACTATCTCCAACAGACTTTCTGTTGCTTTGCCATAGGGGTTATTTTTAGACAATCCAATTTTCAATTCTTAATTTTATCAAGCATTTCCAAGTAACATTTCGATCAAATCCACCGTTACAAGATCAAGATATCACTACTTGATCAATAGCTGGTTGAAATAATAAGGCATTACTATTAGCATAGTCCAACCATAAATATTCCGTTCCCCAAATTATTATTTTGAATCAATACTCTTATCCTTAGAAAGCATGACTTTTAATTATTTCAACTCTGCAATTTTACAAGTAGTCTTTTCAGTGCAATAAGCAATAAAATGATAGTTGAGCATTATTTATAAAGAAATATTCATGTTTCTGATTTCAGAAATTGTAAATATCTGACCGTAATTTGCATTATCTTTAGTTTTACTGTAAAGGATTTTTTTTCCATTTTTAAATCCAAGATGATCTATACCAACTATATCGCTTTCAAACATCTGATTTTCGTTATTTTCGATAACTAATGAATATGATTTATTATAAATATCATTGTAAACAATCACTAACTTTCTAATTGAATTTTGCCAATTTATAGTGAGGGACTCTTGCGTACACAAATTAACTGATCGTACCATATAATGAAATTCTCCCCTTTCGGCTATTTCCCCAAGAGCTCCAGTTATACCCGACTTACTTAAAAACTTATCCCAGACTAACGAATTTCCAGTATCAGGTATGTCATAAGAATCAATAGAGAAAAATATTTTCATGTTAATTGCAGGTCCGGATCCTATATTTTTAATCAAAAAAAAGTCATCTTTTTCTGTAGCTAGTATTGGCTTTTCTTTCAATTTCATCAACTCCAAACTCTGCCATGAAATATAAGCTAGAATAATGGTCAATGCAACCACC
>Ga0222651_1000965_pt1 | contig 15398 bp, 12 predicted proteins | sample AntAcemetagen369_FD_179855 | JGI IMG/M metagenome (GOLD analysis project Ga0222651, IMG submission 179855) | Saline water microbial communities from Ace Lake, Antarctica - #369 | ecosystem: Environmental > Aquatic > Non-marine Saline and Alkaline > Saline | place: Antarctica: Ace Lake...
AAACTATATTGAATTAATTCTTGGCCGAATGTCCAAAAAAAAACCTCGGTGAATATCACCGAGGTTCTAATTATTTAGAATTTTAATTCCTCTTTTCGAGCCATGATTTCATCGTACTCTTCTTTTGAGCCTACAATGATATTCTCATAATCCCTCATTCCTGTTCCTGCAGGTATTTTATGACCTACAATTACATTTTCTTTCAATCCTTCCAGAGTATCTATCTTACCGCTTACTGCAGCTTCGTTAAGTACTTTGGTGGTTTCCTGGAATGAAGCAGCCGAAATAAACGATTTGGTCTGTAAGGACGCACGTGTAATTCCTTGTAGAATTGGCGTTGCCGTTGCCGCAACAGCATCTCTGGCAGTTACCAAATTCTTGTCGTTACGTTTAAGAATTGAATTTTCATCCCTTAATTCTCTCGCGCTTATAATCTGACCTGGTTTAAGGTTCTCAGATTCTCCAGCATCCTCAACCACTTTCTGTCCATAAATCTCATCGTTCTCTTGGATGAAATCATCCTTGTGAATCAATTGATTCTCTAAGAAAATAGTATCTCCCGGATCCTCAATACGTACTTTACGCATCATTTGACGAACTACCACCTCAAAATGCTTGTCATTGATCTTCACACCTTGTAAACGATATACCTCTTGAACTTCGTTCACCAGGTATTGTTGGACAGCTGAAGGCCCTTTGATTGCCAATATATCTTCAGGAGTAATAGATCCATCGGATAACGGCATACCGGCACGTACATAATCATTTTCTTGAACAAGAATCTGATTGGACAATTTAACCAAGTATTTCTTAACCTCACCTAATTTGGATTCGATGATTATCTCACGGTTACCTCTTTTAATTTTACCAAAAGAAACAACACCATCAATCTCGGAAACTACCGCAGGGTTGGATGGGTTACGTGCTTCGAATAATTCGGTAACTCTAGGAAGACCACCCGTAATATCTCCGGATTTCGCTGATTTCCTTGGTATTTTAACCAAAATTTTACCTTCGTTGATTTTATCGCCATCATCTACCATGATATGTGATCCAACCGGAAGGTTATAAGAACGCAATACTTCATCCTTATTGTTCTTGATCAATAGGGTTGGTATTAATTTCTTGTTCCTAGATTCCGAAATTACTTTCTCTTGGAATCCGGTTTGCTCATCTATTTCTACTTGGTAGGTAATACCTTGTTCAATATTCTCGTATGCGATCTTTCCTGGGAATTCAGATACAATAACTCCGTTATAAGGATCCCAAGAACAAATAACCTGACCTTTTTGGATTTTTTCACCGTTCTTAATGAACAATTGAGAACCGTAAGGAATGTTATTGGTACTTAGTGTTATCCCAGACTTAGCATCTACAACTTTAATTTCAGAAGTCCTAGAGATTACAATTTCAGACTTTTTACCTTCTGCATCCTGACTGGTTACAGTTCTTAAATCTTCAATTTCTGCAATTCCACCAAACTTTGCTTCCAATTTATTCTCTTCGGAAATGTTACCTGCAATACCACCAACGTGGAAAGTACGCAAAGTTAACTGTGTTCCTGGTTCCCCGATCGACTGGGCAGCAACAACACCAACAGCTTCTCCTCGTTGTACCATTTTATTGGTAGACAAGTTTCTTCCGTAACACTTACCACAAATACCTTTCTGAGCTTCGCAGGTAAGGGCCGAACGTACCTCTACTTTTTCAATAGGTGAGGCCTCAATATTCTTAACATCGGACTCCATTATTTCTTGACCTGCCCTTAAAAGCATTTCTTCAGAAATAGGATCGTATACATCATGTAAGGAAACCCTTCCAAGGATACGCTCCCCTAAAGTCTCCACAATCTCTTCATTTTTCTTAAGAGCCTCTACCTGAACACCTCTTAGAGTTTCACAATCTTCAATATTGATGATTACATCTTGTGAAACATCCACTAGACGACGAGTCAAGTAACCAGCATCCGCCGTTTTTAACGCCGTATCTGCTAGACCTTTACGTGCACCGTGAGTAGAAATAAAGTATTCCAAAATGGATAGACCTTCCTTAAAGTTGGATAAAATAGGGTTTTCAATAATTTCCCCACCTCCAGCTGTAGATTTCTTCGGTTTTGCCATTAATCCACGCATCCCGGTCAACTGGCGAATCTGCTCCTTGGAGCCCCTTGCACCAGAATCCAACATCATATACACAGAGTTGAACCCTTGCTGATCTTCACGAATTCGCTTCATAGCCAATTCCGTCAACATGGCATTGGTAGAAGTCCAAACGTCAATTACCTGATTGTAACGTTCGTTATTTGTGATAAGTCCCATGTTATAGTTGGCCATAATACCATCTACCTGAACATTGGCCTCATCAATCATGGATTGTTTTTCTGGTGGAATGATAATATCCCCCAAACTAAAGGACAAACCACCTTTGAAGGCGAATTCATATCCCATAGTTTTTATCTTGTCCAAGAAATCTGCCGTAGTAGGTACATCGGTAACTCTTAAAATATTACCAATAATATCCCTCAGCGATTTCTTGTTCAATACCTCATTTATATATCCTGCTTCTTCAGGAACTACCATGTTGAACAATACTCTACCTACTGTAGTTGGTATAATTTGATTAACCAATTCCCCAGCTTCATTAAAATCTTTGGCACGTACCTTAATACCTGCGTTAAGATCCAATCTACCTTCGTTAAAGGCAATAACCACCTCTTCATAAGAGTAGAATGTTAACCCTTCACCTTTTACAGCTACCTCTGGAGTAGATTTTCTTTCTTTGGTCATATAATATAGACCCAAGACCATATCCTGAGATGGCACGGTAATAGGAGAACCATTTGCTGGGTTCAAAATATTATGCGAAGCCAACATTAACAATTGGCATTCCAGAATAGCCTCTGGTCCCAATGGTAAATGAACCGCCATCTGATCCCCGTCAAAATCCGCATTAAATGCAGTACATACCAATGGATGTAACCTAATGGCTTTTCCTTCAATAAGTTTTGGCTGGAACGCTTGGATACCCAATCTGTGCAAAGTAGGGGCCCTGTTCAACATAACAGGGTGACCTTTTAATACATTTTCTAGAATATCCCAGACTACCGGCTCTTTCTTGTCTATTATTTTCTTGGCCGATTTAACCGTTTTCACAATACCTCTTTCTATCAGCTTACGGATAACAAAAGGTTTGTAAAGTTCGGCTGCCATATCCTTTGGCAGACCACATTCGAACAATTTCATTTCAGGTCCAACAACGATAACCGAACGAGCGGAATAATCCACACGTTTACCCAAAAGGTTTTGACGGAAACGCCCTTGCTTTCCTTTTAATGAATCTGAAAGTGATTTTAATGGCCTATTGGATTCAGTTTTAACTGCAGATGCCTTACGAGTATTGTCGAATAAAGAATCTACCGCCTCCTGAAGCATACGTTTCTCATTTCTAAGAATCACCTCAGGTGCCTTGATCTCTACCAATCTCTTAAGACGGTTGTTTCTAATAATAACCCTTCTATATAGATCATTCAAATCCGAGGTTGCAAAACGACCTCCATCCAATGGTACCAACGGACGTAATTCCGGTGGAATAACCGGGATTACCTTCATGATCATCCAATCTGGCCTGTTTTCCCTATTTTCTTGGGATTCCCTTAATGCCTCAACAACTTGAAGTCTTTTTAAGGCCTCGGTTTTACGTTGTTTGGAAGTTTCTGTATTGGCCTTATGTCTCAATTCATAAGACAACTGGCTCAAGTCTATTCTGGCCAATAGATCAATAAGACATTCCGCTCCCATTTTAGCGATAAACTTGTTGGGATCGGAATCTTCCAAGTATTGATTCTCCTGTGGAATGGACTCCAATATATTTAAATACTCTTCTTCGCTCAAGAAATCCATTTTTTGAATTTCCTCACCGTCTGGTCCTTTGGCAATACCTGGCTGAATTACTACATAACGCTCGTAGTAAATGATCATATCCAATTTCTTGGAAGGTAAACCTAAAAGGTAACCAATTTTATTGGGCAGGGAACGGAAATACCAGATATGGGCAACAGGAACTACCAAATTAATGTGTCCTACCCTATCTCTACGTACTTTTTTCTCTGTTACTTCTACCCCACAACGATCACAAACAATACCACGGTAACGGATTCTTTTATATTTTCCACAGGCACATTCATAATCCTTTACAGGACCAAAAATACGCTCACAGAATAGACCGTCCCGCTCAGGCTTGTGCGTTCTATAGTTAATAGTTTCAGGTTTTAAAACCTCACCTCTTGACTCTGCCAAAATAGCTTCTGGAGATGCCAAACCGATTGAAATTTTATCGAACCTTTTAATGGTATTATTATCTTTTAGTCTAGCCATAACTATAATCTGATACTAATTTAATTCTTGTTATTAGGAATAGTCTTCAAAAACTATCCTTGTTATTCTTCCAATCTAATATCCAAACCTAATCCCTTAAGTTCGTGCATTAATACGTTGAAAGATTCTGGCAAACCAGGTTCTGGCATGGTCTCTCCTTTTACGATCGCCTCGTACGTCTTGGCCCTACCTATAACATCATCCGACTTAACGGTCAATATTTCACGTAGTGTAGCCGAGGCGCCGTATGCTTCAAGTGCCCAAACTTCCATCTCTCCAAAACGCTGTCCACCAAATTGTGCTTTACCACCCAATGGTTGTTGTGTAATAAGTGAGTATGGTCCAATTGAACGAGCATGCATCTTATCATCTACCATATGTCCTAATTTCAACATATAGATAACCCCAACCGTTGCAGGTTGATCAAAGCGTTGACCTGTGCCACCATCAAAAAGATAGGTATGTCCAAATCTTGGAATTCCAGCTTCATCTGTATAGGCATTGATCTGATCCAAAGTAGCACCGTCAAAAATTGGGGTCGCATATTTCTTCCCTAATTTTAAACCGGCCCATCCTAAAACAGTTTCATATATCTGTCCAATGTTCATACGTGAAGGTACCCCAAGTGGATTCAATACAATATCCACAGGTGTTCCATCCTCAAGGAACGGCATGTCCTCATGACGTACAATTCTGGATACGATACCTTTGTTTCCGTGACGACCCGCCATTTTATCACCAACCTTAAGTTTACGTTTTTTGGCGATATAAACTTTGGCCAATTTCATAATTCCAGCTGGCAATTCATCTCCTACAGATATAGTAAACTTATCCCTTCTAAGGTTACCCTGAAGATCGTTCAACTTAATCTTATAGTTATGTAAAAGGTCTGTTACTAGAGTATTACTTTCCTTATCCGTAGTCCATGTTCCACCAACCAAATGGGCAAAATCATCAACTGCGTTCAACATTTTCATGGTGTACTTCTTTCCTTTGGGAAGCACTTCTTCTCCAAGGTCATTTAATACTCCTTGTGAAGTTTTACCGTTGACCAATGTAAATAGCTTTTCTACCAATACATCTTTCAATTGTTCAAATTTCACTTCGTATTCCAACTCCAATTTAGCAAGATCTTCTTTGTCTTCGGAACGCTTACGCTTATCTTTAACCGATCTGGAAAACAATTTCTTTTCAATAACTACCCCTCTCAATGAAGGAGAAGCTTTTAAGGAAGCATCTTTTACATCACCAGCTTTGTCACCAAAAATAGCTCTCAATAATTTTTCCTCAGGAGTAGGATCAGACTCCCCTTTAGGAGTAATCTTACCTATTAGAATATCACCAGGTTTCACTTCAGCACCAATACGGATCATTCCGTATTCATCCAGATCTTTAGTAGCTTCCTCAGAAACGTTAGGAATATCATTGGTCAACTCTTCAGCACCCAATTTCGTATCCCTTACCTCTAAAGCGTACTCATCAACGTGAATGGAAGTAAAAATGTCCTCGCGAACCACTTTTTCAGAAATTACGATCGCATCCTCAAAGTTATAACCTTTCCATGGCATAAATGCCACTACCAAGTTTCTTCCAAGGGCCAATTCGCCACTTTCCGTTGCATATCCTTCACAAAGAACCTGTCCTTTTTTAACCTTGTACCCTTTTTTTACAATAGGCTTAAGGTTAATACTGGTTCCTTGGTTTGTTTTTCTAAACTTAACCAATTCATAAGTCTTGGAATCTTCCTCGAAGCTTACCAATCTCTGCTCTTCGGTACGGTCGTATTTTATGGTGATTTTTTGTGAATCAACATACTCTATAACCCCATCGCCCTCTGCATTGATCAATACCCTTGAATCGGATGCAACCTGACGCTCCAAACCAGTACCAACAATTGGCGATTCTGGTTTTAACAAAGGAACTGCCTGACGCATCATGTTTGATCCCATCAATGCCCTGTTAGCATCATCATGCTCCAAGAATGGAATTAAAGACGCAGAAATAGAAGCGATTTGGTTAGGCGCAACATCGGTATATTGTATTTCGGAAGGATCTACAACTGGGAAATCCCCTTCTTCCCTTGCAATTACCTTTTCCGCTGTAATTTTTCCTTTTTCATCCATAGGAATGTTTGCCTGGGCAATTTTCATTCCTTCTTCTTCTTCTGCACTTAGGTAAGTAAAGTCGTTAATATTAACTGTACCGTTGTCAACCTTGCGGTATGGTGTTTCCAAGAAGCCCATAGGGTTAACCTTGGCAAATACCGAAAGTGAAGATATTAATCCAATGTTTGGTCCTTCAGGAGTTTCAATAGGACAAAGTCTTCCGTAGTGGGTATAGTGAACATCACGTACCTCAAAACCAGCCCTTTCCCTAGAAAGTCCACCTGGTCCCAATGCTGATAATCTTCTCTTGTGCGTAATCTCTGCCAATGGATTTGTTTGATCCATAAACTGAGATAACTGATTGGTACCAAAGAACGAATTGATTACCGAAGACAAGGTCTTGGCATTGATCAAATCGATCGGGGTAAACACCTCATTATCACGTACGTTCATACGCTCACGAATTGTTCTGGCCATACGCGCCAGACCAACACCAAATTGCTGGGATAATTGCTCACCAACAGTCCTAACCCTACGGTTTGAAAGGTGATCAATATCATCGATCTCAGCTTTTGAGTTGATCAACTCGATCAAATATTTTATAATGGTAATGATATCTTCCTTAGTCAAGACCTGCTTGTCCATTCCAATATCCAATCCCAATTTTTTATTCATTCTATAACGCCCAACCTCACCAAGGTTATAACGCTGATCAGAGAAGAACAATTTATCTATAATACCACGAGCTGTTTCCTCATCTGGCGGTTCTGCATTACGCAATTGACGATAAATATGTTCAACAGCCTCTTTTTCAGAGTTTGTTGGATCCTTTTGAAGGGTGTTGTGGATAATGGCGTAATCGCTCTGTGCATTATTCTCTTTGTGCAAAAGAATAGTTTTCACATCAGCTTCCAGTATCTCATTTATATGGTCCTTTTCTAAAATAGTATCACGGTCAAGGATAATCTCATTTCTTTCAATAGATACCACTTCGCCAGTATCCTCATCCACAAAATCCTCGTGCCATGTGTTCAATACTCTGGCCGCCAATTTGCGACCCAAGACTTTTTTTAAGCCGGCATTGGAAACCTTAACCTCTTCAGAAAGGTCAAATATCTCCAAAATATCCTTATCCCTTTCAAAGCCAATGGCCCTGAACAAGGTGGTAACCGGTAATTTTTTCTTTCTATCAATATAGGCGTACATAACACCATTGATATCTGTTGCAAATTCTATCCAGGAACCTTTAAAAGGAATAACCCTAGCAGAATACAACTTGGTTCCGTTAGCATGGAAAGATTGACCAAAGAAAACCCCTGGAGAACGGTGCAACTGAGAAACAACAACACGTTCCGCTCCATTGATAACGAAGGTGCCACTAGGAGTCATGTAAGGAATAGTTCCTAGGTACACATCTTGTACAATAGTCTCGAAATCCTCATGCTCGGGATCTGTACAATATAATTTTAATCTTGCTTTTAATGGAACACTATAAGTAAGTCCACGCTCTATACATTCTTGAATGGAATATCTCGGTGGATCAATGAAATAGTCTAAAAATTCTAATACGAACTGGTTCCTTGTGTCTGTAATTGGAAAGTTTTCCATGAAGGTGTTGTACAACCCTTCATTGCCCCTTTCGTCAGATTTAGTTTCAAGTTGAAAAAAATCTTGAAATGATTTAATCTGAATGTCCAAGAAATCCGGATAGTTCGGAGTGTTCTTAGCGGATGCGAAACTTATTCTTTCAGTCTGATTTGTGAACATCTATGGACAAAATTTTGAACGTGAATATTTTAATTGGGTAGTGTATTACATTATACACGGTATGTATAAAAAGGCTTAGGTCTAGCCACAAAAAGCGGAAAGACCTAAACCAAAATAATAATGGTTGTTGTTACTATTATTTAAGCTCAACTTCCGCTCCTGCTTCTTCCAAAGATTTTTTAATTCCCTCAGCTTCGTCTTTAGAAACACCTTCCTTAACGGCTTTTGGTGCGCTATCAACGATATCCTTAGCATCTTTCAATCCTAAACCAGTTAATTCCTTAACCAATTTAACTACAGCTAATTTAGAAGCACCAGCTGCTTTCAATATAACATCAAACTCAGTCTGAGCTTCAGCAGCCTCACCACCATCAGCAGCACCGCCACCAGCAGCAACAGCAACTGCAGCAGCTGCAGGCTCTATACCGTATTCATCTTTTAATATATTAGCCAACTCATTTACTTCCTTTACTGTAAGGTTAACCAATTGTTCTGCGAAATCTTTTAAATCTGCCATTTTTCTATCGTTTAATAAAATTTTAAAATATAATTGTTTTTAGTGCGTACGTATTATCTTTCTGATAATGTCTTAAGGATTCCGGCAAGTTTACCACCACCAGATTTAAGTCCAGAAATAACATTTTTAGCTGGGGATTGCAACAATCCAATAATTTCTCCAACCATTTCATCTTTAGACTTAATGCTTTCTAAAGCATCCAATTGATCATCACCAACATAAATTGCTTCAGCAATATATGCTCCTTTCAACAAAGGCTTGTTAGACTTTTTTCTAAAAGTCTTGATAAGCTTTGCAGGTGCATTTCCGGTTTCCGAAAACATTAAAGAGGTATTCCCCTTCAATACACTAGGAAGTTCACCGAAATCTTTATCCGAAGCCTCCATTGCTTTTGCAAGCAAGGTATTTTTAACTACAGCAAGTTTTATATCAGCCTTGTAACAAGCCCTTCTTAAAGCCGAAGTTGTTTCAGCATTTAATCCGGAAATGTCCGCTAAATATATAGTTGAGCTATCCCCTAACTGTGCAGTTAAATCTTGTATAACATTTAATTTCTCTTCTCTTGTCATAATAAAAATTTTGAACTACCAGTTAAACTACTTTTGGATCTAATGCAACACTTGGACTCATTGTACTGGACATGTAAATAGTTTTTACATATATTCCTTTAGATGCTGTTGGTTTCAATTTCATCAAGGTATCCAAAAGTTCATTGGCATTATCCGCAATTTTATCAGCTGAGAAAGAAACTTTCCCGATTGCAGCATGCACAATTCCCGTTTTATCAACTTTAAAATCTATTTTACCAGCTTTTACTTCTGAAACCGCTTTGGCAACATCCATAGTAACCGTACCTGTTTTTGGGTTTGGCATAAGACCTCTTGGTCCCAAGACCCTACCTAAAGGACCTAGCTTACCCATAACACTTGGCATAGTGATGATAACATCAACATCGGTCCAACCGTTTTTAATTTTCTCCAAATATTCGTCCAATCCTACGAAATCAGCTCCAGCTTCTTTAGCCTCTGCCTCTTTGTCCGGTGTTACCAAAGCCAAAACCTTAACATCTTTACCGGTACCGTGGGGAAGTGTAACAACACCACGAACCATTTGATTGGCTTTTCTTGGATCAACACCCAAACGTACCGCCAATTCAACAGATGCATCGAATTTTGTATTGGTTATTTCTTTTACTAAAGCAGATGCCTCTTCAACAGAATAGAGTTTGTTCTTATCTATTTTACCGTGGGCTTCTTTTTGCTTCTTTGTTAATTTTGCCATTCTAAATTGCTTTTAAGATTTTAAAAAGGTCTATTGCCTGAAACTTTTAAACCCATAGATCTAGCTGTACCGGCAACCATACTCATTGCTGATTCTACCGTAAAGGCATTTAAATCTACCATTTTGTCCTCAGCGATCAACTTAACCTGATCCCAAGATACACTTGCTACCTTGTTTCTGTTAGGCTCGCCAGATCCTTTTTTAATCTTAGCCGCTTCCATTAATTGAACTGCCGCCGGCGGTGTCTTTACAACGAAGTCGAACGACTTGTCTTTATAAACCGTGATCGCAACTGGCAATACTTTGCCTGGTTTATCCTGTGTACGCGCATTGAATTGCTTACAGAATTCCATAATGTTGACCCCGGCAGCACCTAAAGCGGGTCCAACCGGTGGCGACGGATTCGCTGCACCTCCCCTAACTTGTAGTTTAACTACTTTACTTACTTCTTTTGCCATTGTTTAAAATTAAATTTAAAAAGTGTTAATTTGGAAGCAACACTTCTTTTAACTATGTAACAGTTCTTATTAAACTTTTTCTACTTGCATATAACTGAGTTCCAAGGGTGTCTTTCTTCCAAAGATTTTCACCATTACTTCCAGTTTGCGTTTTTCTTCATTTATTTTCTCAACGGTCCCGTTAAAACCATTAAATGGCCCATCAATCACCTTTACAGTTTCACCAAACACAAAAGGTATGGCCACACTATCGGTTGTGACAGCCAATTCATCTACTTTCCCTAGCATCCTATTCACTTCGGACTTTCTTAAAGGAACAGGGTCACCCCCTTTAGTTTCACCTAAAAATCCAATAACATTGGTAATAGAACGGATAATATGAATCATCTCTCCTCCAAGGTTTGCCTTTATCATAATATATCCAGGAAAATAAACACGTTCTTTGTTTATCTTTTTTCCATTCCTAATTTGCACCACCTTTTCAGTAGGGACAAGAACATCCTCCAAGTAATCTTCAAAACCAAGTCTGGCTATTTCCGCTTCTATATAGCCTTTGATTTTATTTTCCTGACCACTTACAGCCCTTACAACATACCATTTCTTATCCAATACTTCTGACATACAGTGCTTCTTAATTAATTATGTTATCGAAATAGAGTTGTATCAACTTACTAAACAAACTATCAACAGCCCAAGTCATTAGCGCAAAAATTATAGAAAACACTGCTACAATTACCATTAAGTTGGAAGACTCCGCCCTTGTAGGTAAAGTAACATTATTCCTAAGTTCGTCTATAGATTCTTTTATATATGTAAACATGATGCGAAATATTTTTTTTCTTAACTATAAAACAAGGCCTTAAAATTACACTGACGACATCATCCCTATCAGAAAAGAACCCATTATTTTTATTGCACGGGCGGAGAGGCTCGAACTCCCGACACCTGGTTTTGGAGACCAGTGCTCTACCAACTGAGCTACACCCGTATTTGTTGCTCCAACTCTAGATAACTATAGGGATGAGCTACACCCGTTTATATTTACATTGAAAGGTATCCCGCTTTAGCAAGACACCCTCAATGTAAACAATACTATATAAAATATTAATCTAATATCTTGGTAACCTGACCAGCACCAACTGTTCTACCACCTTCACGGATTGCAAAACGCAAACCTTCACTAAGTGCTATTGGAGACAATAAATCAACAATAATGGTAAGGTTATCACCAGGCATAACCATCTCAACTCCACTAGGAAGATTAATTGTACCAGTAACGTCAGTAGTTCGTACATAGAACTGAGGACGATAGTTATTATGGAATGGAGTGTGACGTCCACCTTCTTCTTTTTTAAGGATATAAACCTCAGCTTCAAATTTAGCATGTGGCTTAACAGAACCTGGCTTACAGATTACCATCCCTCTTTTAATTTGAGATTTTTCAATACCTCTCAAAAGGATACCTACGTTATCACCAGCTTCACCTCTATCCAATATTTTACGGAACATTTCAACCCCAGTAATAGTAGAGTTCAATTTTTCAGCTCCCATACCAATGATCTCAACAGGATCTCCTGTGTTTGCAACTCCTGTCTCAATACGACCAGTAGCTACAGTTCCTCGACCTGTAATAGTAAATACATCTTCAACAGGCATTAAGAAAGGCTTATCAACATCCCTAGTTGGCATTTCGATCCAGCTATCAACAGCTTCCATCAAAGACATAACTGTATCAACCCATTTTTGCTCACCGTTGAGGGCTCCCAAAGCCGAACCAGAGATAACGGGACCATTGTCACCATCATACTCATAGAAAGAAAGCAACTCCCTTACTTCCATTTCAACCAATTCCAAAAGCTCCTCATCATCAACCATGTCAACCTTATTCAAGAAAACAACCATTCTTGGAATACCAACCTGACGTCCTAAAAGGATGTGCTCACGAGTCTGTGGCATAGGACCATCAGTAGCAGCAACAACCAATATAGCACCGTCCATTTGAGCAGCACCAGTAACCATGTTCTTTACGTAATCCGCGTGACCTGGACAATCCACGTGAGCATAATGACGGTTTGCGGTAGAATATTCTACGTGTGAAGTATTAATGGTAATACCTCTTTCCTTTTCCTCAGGAGCGTTGTCGATAGAATCGAAACTTCTCATTTCAGAAAGTCCTGCGTTTGCCAATACCGTAGTAATCGCAGCAGTCAATGTAGTTTTACCGTGATCCACGTGTCCAATAGTACCTATATTTAAATGCGGTTTGGAACGATCAAATGTTGCCTTTGCCATGTTTGTTAATTTTAATTCTTAGTTTATATTAGTGTACAAATAATGCCTTAATTGAGCCAATGATGAGATTTGAACTCATGACCTCTTCCTTACCAAGGAAACGCTCTACCCCTGAGCTACACCGGCATCTTTAATTTTAATAATTGAGCTAGGCCCAATTTAAAACTATAACCCTATACCCAAAGTTTAAGAGCGTTGACAAAGTTTACCCTCGGCGGCGCTCTGGACAGGATCTTCAAATCTAGTCCATTTAATTTTAATTGCGCAAAGCCCCATCAAAGGAGCTTTTGCTTTTAAAATCTTGAGCGGGAGACCGGGTTCGAACCGGCGACATTCAGCTTGGAAGGCTGACGCTCTACCAACTGAGCTACTCCCGCATTCTAATTTTTAGGCAAACCTAAAAATTAATTTCATTATTTCAAAAAAAACTTTCTGTATTTTCATACAAAGACTTATTAAGGCCTTTTTTGTGGGGAGAGCAGGATTCGAACCTGCGAAGACGTAGTCAGCAGATTTACAGTCTGCCCTCGTTGGCCGCTTGAGTATCTCCCCGAACCATATTTTAAAGAACTTAAGAAAATTAAATTTTCTTACTTTTTTCCTAGCCGGTAGAGGAACTACCCTCGACTACCCGCCAGAACAAATCTTTCGGGCTGGCACTCGGGATAAACTTCTCGCCCCCAGACGCTTTTCAACTCTATTTCAAAACAAAAACAAAAATAATAATATTTCTGTTTTTTTGAGCCGATAGAGGGACTCGAACCCACGACCTGCTGATTACAAATCAGCTGCTCTAGCCAGCTGAGCTACATCGGCTTTTATTACTTTTTTCGTTAAAAAAAAGTCCGCTATTTCTAACGGACTGCAAATGTAGATATTTATTTATTTAATCAAAACTTTTTTTGATAAATTTTTTATGCATTCAATCTTATTTTTTCTTTTCGCTTTACCAACTTTCTTTCCAGCGAACTACAAGCCGTATCGATAGCCTCTTCAAATGACTTACATTGTTTTTTAACTACAAACTTATCTTTAGGAACCAGTACCTTGATTTCCACAATTTTATTCTCTTTGGCACTAGTGTTTTCAACCTTGAGATATATATCTGAACTAATTACCTTATCATAAAATAGTTCCATTTTATTCAACCTTGCCTGAATAAAATCAATAAGCTTTCCGTCTGCAGTGAAATTCACCGATTGTGCATTTACTTTCATAGAATGAAGTTTTAATAGAGTTAAACAATCTAATACCACTAGAGTACTATTTCTTGTTTCTGGGATGAGCCGAGAAATGTACCTTCTTTAATTCTGCAATACTATTATGTGTGTATACTTGTGTTGACGCCAAACTTGAATGCCCCAATAATTCCTTCACAGAATTTAAATCCGCACCTTTATTTAACAAATGGGTTGCAAAGGTGTGTCTTAATATATGTGGACTCTTTTTTACCTTGGCCGACACTAAACTAAAATACTTATTTATAATTCTATAAACAAGGGTTTCATACATTTTATTGCCCTTGACCGACAGAAAAATAAACGCTTTATCTACGATTTCCGGTAACGAATTTCGCTCAAGATCATATATTAAAAATAATTCCTTGGTCCCCCCCAACAAGGGAATGATTCTTTCCTTGTTCCGCTTGCCCAAAACCTTGATTGTCATGGCCTGGTAATCAACATCTTTCACCTTAAGACCAATCAGCTCGGCCCGCCTTATCCCAGTGGTATACAACAATTCTATAATTAATTTATCACGTCTTCCTTCAAAATTGTCCTGGAACGGAATTTGGGAAAGTACCTCCTCCATCTCAACCTCAGAAAAAGGAATCTCAATTTTTTTTGCTGTTTTTAGAGCCTTGTGCTTTGCTAAAGGATTGACCTCTATAATTCCAAGACCCAACAGAAATTTGTAATATGATTTTAAGGAAGCTATTTTACGATTTACCGACCTATGTGCCACCCCGGATTCCACCAAAGAAACAACCCAACTCCTAACTAAGCTATAGGATACCTGATCTATATCATCAACATTAAACTGCCTGCTACAGAAGCCCTGAAATTCAACTAAATCGTTCTGATAGGCCTTGGTGGTATGCGGAGAATAGTTTTTCTCCAATGATAAATAAGAAATAAACGGTATGATGGACATATCCCAAAGTTACAAAAGATAACACCCAATATAATAAGGCACAAAAAAAAGTCCCACTATTAAGTGGAACTTTTTATTTTGAAATGAATTCAAGCAGGATTAAATTTCTTCCTTATCCCTTAGACCTTGAATATATTGAGCTTTCTGAATCTTAGCTCTGTTCTCTACAGATGGCTTAGTAAACTGTTGACGCTTACGCAACTGTCTCATTGTACCTGTCTTATCGAACTTACGCTTGAAACGCTTCAATGCTCTATCGATGTTTTCTCCTTCTTTTATTGGTATTATTAGCATGGGCAATAACCTCCTCTCTTTTGTGATTAAGGCTGCAAATATATACCTTAAAAATGAATTACAAATAATTATTTTAAAATTTTTCTGGCAATAACTACTTTTTGTATCTCTGTAGTGCCTTCCCCAATAGTACAGAGCTTGGAATCCCTATAAAATT
>Ga0222651_1000968_pt1 | contig 15343 bp, 16 predicted proteins | sample AntAcemetagen369_FD_179855 | JGI IMG/M metagenome (GOLD analysis project Ga0222651, IMG submission 179855) | Saline water microbial communities from Ace Lake, Antarctica - #369 | ecosystem: Environmental > Aquatic > Non-marine Saline and Alkaline > Saline | place: Antarctica: Ace Lake...
GCCCCGCTCGGTGATCTGCGCCACCGCGTCCCGTTTGAAATCGTCGTCGAAATTACCTTTGCCCATCATGGCCTCCTTGCCTCAAAATTAGGGAAGAAAGCGTCTACGAATCTAGGGGCTATTCAAACCCATGGACAGATAGATGAGGCTATCAAACATGGGTAAGTCATTGATTGTAGATTGTGAAAAGCGGGCCGTACTGGATGCCTACTGGGAACAGATTGAATTTGGCAGTCGACCGGACTCGGCATTGAATTTGGCGATCATTGTGTATCAGCAGCGCCATCCGGCCATACCTGTCGCAGAGGCGCGTGCCTTTGTCGGGTCGATCCTCGAAAAATCGCAATACACCCATTGAGTTCGCCGCATCCGAGGGAAGACTTCGACGCAATGATTTATGCTCCCGTCTTGTACGCCGAAGATTTGCAAGTGGTTACAGATGCCTATACGGGCGAACTTGAGCGGGGGCAGGCGCAGCGCACTGCCTTGAACTATGCAACAGCAGTTTATTTACAGCGTCACCCGTTCGTCGCGGTCGGGGAAGCCCGCGCGATGATCCGCGCCGCTATCAGCGAGCCACGATAACGACCCTTTGCCATCTCGTTATTGCCTTGATCGGGACTGTGCTGTACCTCCGTTTTCGGTAGTAACCTTGACAGTGGGGTACAGGGTGTGAAGGCGGCAAATTCCATAATATCGGGCTATGGGACCAGTGTTTTCGAGGTCATGTCCCGGCTCGCGATCGAACATCAATCCATCAATCTGGGGCAGGGGTTCCCGGACGAAGACGGTCCGCTGGATGTCCGTCAGGTGGCGGCTGATGCCCTGATGTCAGGGTTGAACCAGTATCCGCCGATGATGGGGGTTCCGGAGTTACGGCAGGCCGTCGCGGCGCATGCCAATCGCTTCTACGACCTCGACGTCGATTGGCAAAGCGAAGTGATGGTTGGTTCCGGCGCTACGGAAGTCCTGAATGATTGCATGATGGCGCTAATCGAACACGGTGACGAGGTTGTGGTTATCGAGCCGACCTATGACTGTTACCTGCCGATTATTCGCCGGGCAGGGGGCATACCGAAGCTGGTCCGTGTGATACCTCCGGAATGGACCTTGCCCCGCGCGGGTCTGGCGGCGGCCTTTTCGGACCGAACGAAGCTCGTTCTGTTGAACAATCCGCATAATCCGGCGGCCAGGGTATATTCAGATGACGACCTTGCCTTTATTGCCGGTCTCGTTGTGAAGCACGATGCGTTGGCTATTTGCGACGAAGTCTATGAACACATTGTCTTCGACGGGCGGCGACACAAACCATTGATCACCTTCCCCGGAATGCGGGATCGCTGCGTGCGTATCGGGTCGGCCGGGAAGACATTTTCATTGACCGGCTGGAAAGTCGGCTATGCGACGGCGGCAGCAGAATTACTGGCCCCGATTGCAAAAACCCATCAGTTCGTGACGTTTACGACGCCGCCGAACCTGCAGACCGCTGTTGCCTACGGGCTGAACAAGGATGATGCCTATTTTCAGGGCCTGAGTGATGACATGCAGGCTAAGCGTGACCGTTTTGCGATGGAATTGCAGCGGTTGGGGTTTGGCGTGATCGATTGCGAAGGAACGTATTTTATTACGGCAGATATTCGACCGCTTGGGTTCGTTGGCGACGACGTCGCCTTCTGTCGGTATATAAGGGTCGAGGCGAAAGTGACCGCGGTTCCTGTCAGCGCTTTCTACATGAATGATGGTCCGGAGCATTTCGTAAGGTTTTGTTTTTCGAAAAGGGACGAAATTCTGGATGAAGCCATTGCGCGTCTGGAAAAGTTGTTCGGTGCCTAGCCGTTCGCTGGTAAAGTGCGGCCAAACGATCATCACATATCAAGGGGGGAATATGACTAGTGGCGAAGACGGCAAGGGTATGCGCAAGGGATTGACGAGTTATGGGGATGCGGGGTTTTCGCTTTTCCTGCGCAAGGCGTTTATCAAGGCTATGGGGTATAGCGACGACGCGCTGAACCGGCCCATTGTCGGCGTCATTAATACATTCAGTGGTTACAACGCCTGTCATCGGAACGCACCGGATCTGGTGGAAGCGATCAAGCGCGGCGTGATGCTGGCGGGGGGGCTTCCCGTCGAATTTCCGACGATATCCGTCCATGAATCGTTTACACATCCGACATCGATGTTCATGCGCAACCTGATGTCGATGGATACCGAGGAAATGATCCGCGCCCAGCCGATGGACGCGACGGTCATGATCGGCGGCTGCGACAAGACTGTTCCGGCACAACTGATGGGGGCGGCCAGCGCCGGCGTGCCGGCTATTTCGGTCGTAACCGGCCCAATGATGACTGGCAGTCATCGGGGGGAACGTCTCGGTGCCTGTACAGATTGCCGTCGTTACTGGGGAATGTACCGGGCTGGTGAAATCGACGAGGCGGAAACCGAGGAAGTCAGCGGCAGGCTGGCGCCTACAGCCGGTACCTGCATGGTGATGGGCACGGCCAGTACGATGGCCTGCATGACCGAAGCGCTGGGTATGATGTTACCTGGTGGTGCCGCAATTCCGGCGGTGGCCGCGGATCGATTGCGCCATGCCGAAGCCGCCGGTACCCGCGCGGTGGATATGGCAAAGAACGGCGGGCCGACCCCGGCCGAGATTATGACCCCTGAAGCATTCTCGAACGCTTTTCGTGTGTTGCTGGCGATTGGTGGTTCAACCAACGGGCTGGTGCATATGACGGCGGTTGCCGGGCGGATGGGTATCAAGGTTGACCTGGAAGCGATCGACAAGCTGGGGCAGGAAACACCGGTTCTGGTCGATCTCAAGCCTTCCGGTCAGCACTATATGGAAGACCTTGAAAAAGCCGGTGGGTTGATGACGGTGCTGCGGGAACTGAAGCCGCTGCTGCACCTGGATTGCATGACCGTTACAGGCCGCACGCTTGGTGAGGAAATCGAGGCGGCGGCGCCGCCCTTCAAGCAGGAAGTGGTGCGACCTTTCAGCGATCCGCTTTATCCGCAGGGTGGTATCGCTGTTCTGCGGGGTAATCTCGCCCCGGAAGGCGCTATCGTGAAACAGTCGGCGGCGACAGAATCACTGATGACCCATACCGGGCGTGCCGTGGTGTTCAAGGATCAGGCGGATCTTGCGGAACGCATTGATTCACCGGACCTGGATGTCGGACCGGACGATATTCTGATCATGCAGAACGCGGGGCCGAAAGGGGCGCCGGGCATGCCGGAATCGGGTTATTTGCCAATTCCCAAGAAACTGGCTGAGAAAGGTGTAAAGGACATGTTGCGCATGTCGGACGCACGGATGAGCGGCACGGCGTTCGGTTCCATCGTCCTGCATATTACGCCTGAAGCATATATCGGCGGTCCCTTGGGATTGGTGCGCGATGGCGACATGATCAAACTGGATGTGCCAAACCGGTCGCTTAATTTGCTGGTTGAGGATGCAGAGCTGGAAAGCCGCCGGGCGGATTGGACGCCACCACCCCCGCATGAGGGGTCGGAGCGGGGATACCTGAAACTCTATCTCGATCACGTGCAGCAGGCGGATGAAGGCGCGGATTTCGATTTCCTTGCCAAGGCGCCTGACGGCCGCACCACGCCGGTATGAGGTGGCTATGACCCTTCCGCTTGATACGACGCTAAAGCTCGGCGTTCAGACGATCCATCGCCGGACCGAGCCAGCGACGGGCGTTTGGGAACCACGCATTGATGAACTGGTTTCCTTCGTGGAGATGGTTGACCGGTGTGGCTACGATTCTATCTGGGTCGGCGACCATGTTTCGTTTCCGATCCCGTTCTTTGATCCGTTGTTGTTGATTGCGCAGGCGGCGGTTGTGAGCCGCCGCCTGACCTTCGGCACGGGCGTATATCTGCTGCCGCTGCGCCATCCGGCGCCCGTGGCCAAGCAGGTGTCGACCCTGGATCATTTGACCGAAGGACGGTTGATATTTGGTGTCGGCGTTGGGGGTGAGTTTCCCAAGGAATACGAACTATGCGGCGTTCCGCGGAGCGAACGGGGCGCGCGGCTTGGCGAAGGAATCGACATTCTTCGCAAGCTGTGGAGCGGTGACCCGGTATCACACAGCGGTAAATTCTATAATTTCACCGATATACCGATGAACCCGCCGGGCCGGCAGCCGGGTGGTCCACCGATCTGGTGCGGGGGGCGGTCCGATGCCGCGTTGCGCCGTGCCGGGCAACAGGCGGATGGCTGGGTGTCATATGTTGTCACGCCGGACATGTATGCCGAATCCCTGGCGAAAATTTCGGAATCTGCGGAAAAGGCCAACCGTTCGGTCGACCGGTACGGTACGGGTCATCTGCTCTTCGCCCGGCTCGATGATACATACGAAGCGGCGCATGACGCTGCGACGGAAACGTTGAGCATTCGCTACAATATGGACTTCCGCAAGGCGGCGGCGCGGTATGCGGCGTTGGGCACACCGGAGCAGGTTGCCGAACGTATCCGCGAATTTCACGCCGCCGGGGTGCGTCACGCGGTCCTGGATCTGCTGGGGCCCTATGAACAGCGGACAGCGCAGATCGAGCGTTTCGCGGCAGAAGTCATGCCGTTGCTGAAGGACCTGACCCACGCGTAGGTTTTCTGGTTTCCACCCCCTCGTTTCGTGCGATCTCGCCCGGACGAAGCGCACCCCTTATAAGGGAGACGTGCGTCTTTTAATCCGTTGAGGAATCCAGATGGAATTTACGAATTTCGGCAAGACCGGGATGAAGGTTAGTGTCGCCGGTCTTGGTTGTGGTGGCGGCAGCCGCCTTGGGAAGAACCGCGGCATGAGCAAGGCAGAATCGGTGGCGCTGGTGCGGACGGCCATGGATCTGGGCGTCAATTACCTCGATACGGCAAACAGCTATACGACGGAAGACATTGTCGGCGAGGCGATCAATGCGGTGTCTCGCGATCAGGTTTTTATCGGCACGAAATCGTTGATCCGCAAGGAAGGCAAGATGCTTCCGGTAGAGGCTGTGATTGCCAGCCTGGACAATTCGTTGCGTGAACTGAAGACCGACTATGTCGACGTCTTTCAGTTCCATGCCGTGAACCCGGATACCTATGACGATGCGCTGAACATATATGCGCCGGCGCTGCTGAAGGAGAAGGAAAAGGGCAAGCTCCGTTTCCTCGGTTTCACAGAATCGCCACCAAACGATGCCAATCAGGAGGTCCTGAAACGCGCTGCAAAGGACGATGTGTGGGAGGCCATCATGCTGGGTTTCCACATGATGCATCAGAATGCCCGGGACAACGCCTTCCCCTATACGCAGGAGAAAGGTATCGGTACGCTGCTGATGTTTGTCGTTCGTAGCATCTTCAGTATCGAAGGACGGTTGCAGTCGGACATGAAAGCGCTGGCAGCCGAAGGCAGGGTGCCACAATGGCTGGCCGAGAAGGAGAACCCGCTGGACTTTCTTATCCATGAAGGCGGCGCGGACAGTGTGATCGACGCGGCATATCGCTATGCCCGCCACGAACCTGGTGCAGACATCGTGTTGTTCGGTACCGGCAGTATCGAGCACCTGAAAACCAACCTGGCATCGATTCTGGCGCCACCGCTGCCGAAGGAAGACACTGACAAACTGAACGAATTGTTTGGTCATTTATATGGAGTCGGTCTGGACGTACCGGTCAAACGGACGGCCTGAACGAGCGTTTCAAATTACAGGAGAACAACGTGGATCTGGGAATAAAGGGAAAACGCGCCCTGGTGCTGGGCGCCAGTAAGGGATTGGGATATTCGACCGCGCGGGCACTGGCGATGGAAGGCGTTGATCTCGCCGTAAGCAGTTCCAGCCAGGATCGTGCCGATGAGGCCGCGAAGAAAATTGCGGACGAAACCGGTGCCAAGACCGTTGGGCTGGTTGGCGATGTGTCGAACCCGGACAACATGAATGTACTCGCCGATGCGGCTGTGAAGGCGCTGGGTGGTGTCGATATCCTCGTCAATAACCACGGCGGACCGGCGCTTGGCTTTGCGATGGATTTGAAAGAAGACGTCCTGCGTCAGCAATTCGATTCCATGGTCGTCAGTATTATCCGGATTACCGGCCTGCTGGTTCCTGGAATGATTGAGAACAAGTGGGGGCGGGTGCTCTTCATCGGTTCGTCCGGCAATATCGAGCCGCTCAACAACATGGTGCTGTCAAACACGCTGCGCGGGGCTATCGTCAATTATTCCAAGACGCTGGCAAACGAAGTTGCGAAGGATGGTGTGACCGTCAACATCGTTGCACCGGGTGGGGTTTTGACCGACCGCACGCGTTCATCGTCGGAGAATGATGCCAAACGGCTCGGCATTACGTTCGAGGAAGCTTTGTCGCGCCGCGTTGCCACCGTGCCGATGGGGCGCTTTGGCGACCCGGATGAATTCGGCGGTGTTGCAGCCTTCATGTGCTCGAAGCAAGCAGGATACTGTACCGGCTCAATCTGGCGTGTCGATGGTGGCCGGATCAAGAACATCATCTGATTTGTTGTTCCAATAGGGGGAAACTTAATGAAAATAATCAGTTACCGTGATGCCGAAGGCGAAACGTATGGCGTCGCAGCGGGGGATGGGATCGTCGAAGTCGGCAGAGCTTCCGGGCTCGGTTACGCTGACCTGAAAGCGGTGCTTGAAGCCGGTGCGCTGGACAAGGTGCGTGACTTTGCGTCAGGGCGGGATGCGGATGTGACGCAAGACAGCGTTACGTTTTTGCCGCCGATCGGAAAGCCGGACAAGATCATCATGGTCGGGCTGAACTACGCGACACATATCGCGGAAGGCGGGCGTGAGCCGCCGAAATACCCGATGCTGTTCCCGCGCTTTGCCAACTCGCAGGTCGGACACGGCCAGGCGATGACCCGGCCGAAAGTTTCGGAAAATTTTGACTTCGAAGGCGAAATGGCCTTTGTCGTCGGCACGGCTGGCCGTCACGTGACGCGCGAGGATGCCTACAAGCATGTCGCCGGCTATTCCTGTTACAACGATGGCAGCATCCGCGACTGGCAGCGGCACACGACCCAGTTCATGCCGGGCAAGAGTTTCATGGGAACGGGCAGTTTCGGGCCATGGTTGGTCACGACAGACGAAATTCCCGACCCGGAAGTCATGTCGCTGGTGACGCGTTTGAATGGCGTTGAAGTACAGCGGGCCACCATCGATGATCTGGTCTTTGGTGTGCCGGAACTGATGGCCTATATCAGTACGTTCACCGAGCTGGTACCGGGCGATGTCGTGGTGACGGGCACGACCGGGGGCGTTGGCGCCTATCGCCAGCCGCCATTGTGGATGAAGGAAGGCGATACCGTCGAGGTTGAAGTATCCGGCGTCGGTGTGTTGCGCAATTCCATCGTCAACGAATAGCGCACATAAATAAAACGGCCCGCTCCCTGTTGAAGGGGGCGGGCCGTTATTGTTTTGTCGTTTTGGTTACTCGCCTTGTTCTCTAACGGAAATCGAAGCCTCGGCCCTTGAGCTGCTGACGCAGGGTGTCGCGTTGCGGCGGGTGGAACTTGGAATCCATGTCGTGGGTCCACGAATCCGGCGTCGTCTTGATACCGCGCGAGGTGTAGTGCTCCGCAAGTGCCGTATCGTAGGACTTCATGGATTCGATGGAGGCCTCTTCGTCGTATTTTTCGTAATGGACGGTCATTCCCATATCCATGCGTGGCTTCTGTACCGGCTCTTCTGCCGGCCAGCCGAGGCACATGCCGAACACACAATAGACCCGTTGCGGGAGGCCCAGGATTTCGGCGATTTTTTCAGGGTCGTTCCGGACGGCACCGATCATCAGCCCGCGTAATCCGACAGATTCCGCCGCCAGGTATGCCGACATGCCGACCAGGGCGACGTCGACGCTGGAAACCAGGCCGACTTCCAGATTGTTGTTGTTGAGATTGTGCTGGTGCTGGTTCAACGCATATTCGATACGTCGCAGATCGGCGCAGAAGGCGATGAATACCGGCGTCTGGGCGACATGCTTTTGATTACCGGTCGGTACGGAAAGTTTCTGCTTTGTCTCCGGGTCGCGCACGACGACGGCAGTGTAAGATTGTATGTTGGAGGAAGTAGGTGACCGGAATGCCGCCTCGAGGACGGCCTTAACCGTTTCGTCCGTGACCGCTTGGTCGCTGTATTTGCGAACGCTGACACGGTTCAGCAGGCACTCGATTGTTTCGCTCGTTGTCGGGCTTGCGTCTGCGGGGGTACTCGTATCTGACATGATTTTATCCGTCTTTCTAAACTATAAGGTTCATGATCGATCCATAGCATGAATGACGCTGCCGGGTATAATCCGGAATGACAGGAAACGGCGGAAAATAGGGAAACAGTAATGAATTCGGCAATTTCAGAGCAGGTGATGACCCTCATGAAAGCGTTCGGCAAGGCATTCAACCGGGCGGATATCGAAGGTATCCTGGCCTGTGTTACGGATGATTTTGAATGGCGACAGGCCGTTGGGCCAGATGCGCCGGATGGCCGCATTGTCAGTGGGCGGGAGCCTGTACGGGCGGCACTGGCGGCGCGCGATGAACATTATCGCGATATGCGTTTCTCAGAGGCCGAGATATGTATGGCTGGCGATGAGCGGGTCCTCGGCACGTTCCGTGCGACGGGGAATTATGCCTCCGGCGCACCGCTGGATGTGCGTGGTGTCGATATCTACACCCTGCGCGACGGTCTGATTGCCAGCAAGGACAGTTACTGGAAGATTATTACGCCATGATAACGATTGTCTTGCCGGTTACCGGCTTGGCGCCTGATGGGGATGGTGGAAGGTGACCTCGAATGACGGATGAGCAGCGCCGGGTGGCATATGGCATGGCGGCGGGCCTGTGCTACACCGCAGGTATTTTCTGGTTTGGTGCAACGCAGCTTTCCGTAGATCCGGCGGTAGAGGCGAACCGGCTGCAGTTTGTGCTCGGTTGGTTGTTATTGCCCGGATTGTGCCTGTTGGCTGGTGTCGGCCGGGTGGCGCGGGGCCGTTTCCGGGATCCGGCGTTGATTGATGGGAGCACGCCGCCATCGGCAAGCCCGCTCGAAATTGACCGTCGTTATCTTCAAAACACCTTGGAACAGGTCGTCCTGGCTGCCATCGGCTGGACGGTGCTGGCAATGGCATTGCCTTCGTATCGCCTGGGGGTGATACCAGTGTTGGGGGTTTCCTTTATCTTCGCGCGTATCTGTTTTTGGGTCGGCTACCATCGATCGGGCGCATCGCGCGCTTTCGGTTTCGCCGCAACATTCTACCCGACAGTTGCGGCATACCTTTGGACCCTGGCGCTTTTGTTCGGGTACTAGCGCAGCAGATCCCGAAGACCAATTGAATCATTGGCGAGGTCCGCTGCCGATGGGGTTTTGTCCATCGTCATCAAACGTTTGACCATGCGCATGTCACGGGAGCGGTTGAGACCGATTGCGCCGGTTATTGTTTCACCTTCTCTTTGGAACAGGATGCCGTCGCGCGCCGCGATGTTGCCCCGCTCGATCATGTCGCCCCATGCCAGAGGGGCGCCGCAAACCTGCAGATTGACGTCGAACTGGTCCGACCAGAACCATGGTACTTCGGAGAAGATCTCATCCCGGCCGCACATGTTTCGAGCTGCTGCAATGGCCTGGTTCTGCGCATTCTGCCAGGATTCCAGCCGAATGTGACGCTCCAGGCGTGGATTGAAATGGCTGGTGACGTCGCCGGCGGCATAAATCGCCGGGTCGGACGTACGGCAAAATGCATCAACGACGATACCGTTGTCGACGGCCAGTCCCGCTGCGATGGCCAGTTCGGTATCCGGTGCAATGCCGACGCCGATTACGACGGCGTCCGCGTCCAGAACGTCACCGGAAGAAGTGACAACCCGTTCGACATGGTTCCCGCCTTCGATTCCGGCGATGCCCGTGCCAAGCCGAAGGTCGACGCCGTTTTCGCGGTGAAGGTTCGCGAACGCCGTGCCGATTTCAACCGGCAGGGCACGGCCCATCAGATGATCGGCATATTCAAGAACGGTAACCGTGCAGCCGCGCTGGCGGGCGCTGGCCGCGATTTCCAGGCCGATAAACCCGCCCCCGACCACCGTGATCCGTCCGCCCCGTTCCAGGCAACCGGCGATGGCACGGCTGTCGTCGATGGTCCGCAAGGTGTGCACACCTGCGAGCGAAATTCCGGGGAGATCGAGTGTCAGTACCGAACCACCTGTGGCCAAAAGCAGTCGGTCGTATGACAGCACGGTGTCATCGTCGAGCCGGACCTGACCGAGGCGTCGGTCAATTTCCGTTGCGCGCCGACTGAGGCGTAAGTCGATGTCACGCTCGATAAACCAGGATTCATCGAACATGACCTGGAAAGGGGTACTGTCTCCGGTCAACAGTTCCTTGGACAGCGGTGGCCGTTCATACGGCAGGTGTGGTTCCGCGCCGACAAGCGTAATGTGGCCGCTAAAACCGGCGGCACGCATGGCCTCGACCGCGCGTCCGCCAGCCTGCCCGGCACCTATGACGACAAATGATTCGTTGCTCATAGGCTAGTCGTTACGCTGGACAGGGCACGGTTGTAAATTGTTTTCTGGCGGCGACGCTTCGCGTCAGGGGCCTGGCGTGACATCCTGGTGCGGCAGCGTTTATGGTGCCGCTTCAGGCAATTGGGATCAGGGAGAGGCGTATGGCCAAGTCGATGTTCGAGAAAATCTGGGACGATCATGTCGTGGTGGAACGAGATGACGGACAGACGTTGCTCTATGTCGACAGGCATCTCTGCCATGACGGCTCGTTTCAGGGGTATTATACGCTGAATTCCCAAGGCCGGACGCTGCGGCGGCCTGACCTCACCTGGGGCAGCCCGGATCATTACAGGCCGACCGATGCGCAATCGCTGAATGATATTTCCGATCCGGCGTTGCGTGAAAAAGTTGCCCTGTTTGATAAAAACGCGGCGGAATCGGGCATTCATTATTACGGGCTCGACAGCGAAAAGATGGGCGTCGTCCACGTGATCGGCCCTGAACTCGGTATTACCCTGCCGGGTATCATGCTTGTTTGCGGCGATAGTCATACCGCGACCCATGGCGCGCTGGGGGCGTTTGCCTTCGGGATCGGCGCTTCGGAAGTGGCGCATGTCATGGCGACACAGACCCTTTGGCAGAAAAAGCCAAAAAGCATGCGTATTACTGTGAACGGTGAAGTCGGGTTCGGCGTTACCGGCAAGGATGTGATCCTGGCGATCATCGCGAAGATCAGTGCGGCAGGAGCCGCCGGGCATGTCGTTGAATTTGCGGGTTCCGGTATAACGGCACTGTCGATGGAAGAGCGCATGACAGTCTGTAATATGACGATTGAGGCGGGTGGCCGTGCGGGCATGATCGCGCCGGATGAAAAAACCTATGCCTACTGCAAGGGACGCGAATTTGCACCGGCAGGAGAAAAATGGGATCGCGCCATTGAATACTGGAAGACGCTGCCGTCAGACCCGGGCGCGGTATTTGATAAGGAAGTTACGTTGAACGGGGCGGATATCGCGCCGATGGTGACATGGGGCAACAGCCCGGAAAACGGTTTACCGGTCACCGGTGCGGTGCCGGACCCGGCGAATGAACCTGACCCGGAGAAGCGCGAAGCGATCCAGGGCGCGCTGGAGTATATGGGGATTTCCGCAGGCATGCAGATTTCCGATATTGCTGTTGATCAGGTGTATATCGGATCCTGTACCAATGGCCGGATTGAGGATTTGCGCGCCGCCGCCGCGGTGGCGAAAGGCCGCAAGGCAGTTGTCGCCGCCCGGGTTGTACCGGGGTCCGAGCCAGTGCGCCGTCAGGCGGTGGAAGAGGGACTGGATAAGATTTTTCTGGAGGCCGGATTTGAATGGCGGTTGCCGGGTTGTGCCTCTTGCCTGTGCCTGAACGATGAAATTTTTGCACCGGGCACGCGTACTGCCTCGACGTCCAACCGCAACTTCATGGGGCGCCAGGGTGAGCGCGTTCGGACGCATCTGGTAAGTCCGGCAATGGCGGCGGCAGCCGCGATAACGGGGCATTTTTCCGACGTGCGGGATCTGGCGGAGGACAAGTAGAATGGAGAAATTCACCACATTGACGGCGGTGGCGGCCCCTCTGGATAAAGCCAATATCGATACGGATCAGCTTGTGCCGGCGCCCTTTCTGCGGCGCCCGCGCAGTGAAAGCTTTGAAGGTGTCCTGTTCTACCGTGTCAGACGCAATGCGGATGGGGAGATGCGTGACGACTTCATCCTGAACAAGGCGCCCTTTGATAAGGCCGGGATTTTTGTTGCCAATCGAAATTTCGGCTGCGGTTCCTCCCGGGAGGCTGCCGCCTGGGCATTGGTAGCGGCCGGCGTGCGCGCAGTGATTGCGCCGAGCTTTGGCGACATTCACTACAATAACGAGATGAACAATGGCATGGTGCCGGTGATCCTGCCGGTGGAGGCCTGTGATGAGCTGCGTGTGCAATTGCACGCTGATCCGGGGGCGGAAATTACCGTGGACCTTGAAACCCAGACAGTAACGGGGCCCGATGGCCGGACATACGCGTTCACCATCCCCGCATTCAATCGTTACCGTCTGTTGAACGGGCTGGACGAAATTGATGTGACGCTGGAAAGCGACGCGGAAATCGCTGCCTACGAAGCCCGCCGGGTCAAAACCGCGGACTGGCTGTTTCCATAGAAGTTCACCGGTTAATCGTGTGGCTGTATCCGGGCCGACGTATTGGTCATGTTTGACCGGAACCGCTGCTGTCTGGGATTTGGATACGCTATGACGATTTGGTGAGTGCGGCCCGAATGGGGGCGGGATGGGTGGAAAATGCGTGAATTATGCGCGAATATTCGCCATATTGCGGGTAGTCGAATTTCGAGTAATACCGGAGGGGCGTAGCAATCGAAAATACACCACAAATCCCGGAAAGCGCACAGCCGAAACCGGGTGATGTCTCTTATGACCTCGATAAGGCCCTGTCCTCAATCGTTTCGGTTCGAACACAAATTCCCGAAGATGCAATGACAGCCAGGATGCTGGGGACCGAACGGGTCGGACACGGTGTTGTCATTCGTGAAAACGGGCTGGTGCTGACCATAGGGTATCTTGTAACCGAAGCGCAGACCGTATGGCTGGTCGATATTAACGGCCGGGCCATCGAAGGGCATGCGCTGGCCTATGATCAGGAAACCGGCTTTGCGCTCGTACAGGCATTGGGGTCCCTGAACCTGCCGGCGTTGCCACTGGGGAGCGCCAAGGACCTTCAGGAAGGTGAAGCAGCCATATTGGCCGGACATGGTGGGCGGGCCCAGGCCATCAAGACCTATGTCCAGGCGAAGCGCGAATTCGCCGGGTATTGGGAGTATCTGCTGGATGAAGCGATTTTTACCGCACCGCCACATCCGAGTTGGGGGGGCGCCGGGCTGATCGGCCACGACGGCACACTGCGCGGAATCGGTTCGTTGTTTGTGCAGCAGGTCGTGCCGGAGAAAGGACAGATCGACGGCAACATGATTGTGCCCATCGATATCCTGAAGCCAATCATGGATGACATGCTGACCTATGGGAAAGTGCAGAGACCACCACGCCCCTGGCTGGGTATGATGACCACGGAAATGGAAGAAGTGCTGGTGGTTGCCGGGCTGGTCGACGACGGGCCGGCGGATGAAGCGGATGTCCGGGTCGGTGATTTCGTACTGGGGATCAATGGCGAGCCCGTGAGTGAGTTGGCGACGATGTTCCGACGGATCTGGTCGTTGGGCGAGGCGGGGGTCGAGGTTCCGCTTACGGTGCAACGCGATGGGCAGTTGATCGATATTTCCATCAAATCGGTCAGTCGTGCCGCGCGGCTGAAATCGCCACAAATTCACTGACCGCCGAGGAAAGTGCCGAAGGTGTTGTGGACCGTATGGTTACCTTACCAGGAGTACGGGACAGGTCAGGGAGTCCAGAATCTCCGCGACACCACTTTCCGGTAGCAGGGGATTGTCGGCGCCCAGAACGAGCAAACCGGATTGGTGGGCATGGGCCTCGCCGCAAAGCGCTTTTAATGAGGCGACAGCGAGCGTGCGGAAATGTGCGGCGCTGGCGCTATGGCCAAGAACTTCCCGGGCTCGTGTTTCAAGCGCGGAATGTACTTCCGGTTCCTGAGCGGCAAAAAGCACCGTCAGTGCATTGTTATCCGGCGTCAGCATATCGGCCATTTTCAGGGCTTTCTCGCCCAATGCGGTGCCGTCGAAAAGCACCGAGACAGTGCCTTCAAATCGCGCGCCGGCCCGCAGGACCAGAACGGAACGGCTGATGTTCTGAATGGTTGTCCGCGATGAAAGGCCGATCCGGGCCAGCGCAGGTGCGCCATGTTTTCCGCCTTCGATGACGACTAGGTCGACGGTTGCTGCGGCGGTTTCTATTTCATGGGCAATCCGTCCCCGGACCGTGCGGAAAGTCCATGGAACCTGTCCGCGATCTGCGGCAGCAGCCATACGCCGCCGCGCGCTTCCGGCCAATTGGGTCATCTGCTGTTCGAGGGCGGCTGTCTCCAGCGGTTGCCTGCCGCCTGTTGCAAGATTGACCTGTGTCGAGAAAGGCAGGGCCGCGAGCCGGAATAGGTCGTCGTCCTGTACGTAAAGCCCCTGCAATTCGGCGCGCAGACGATTTGCGAGTTCAACGGCAACGTCAAGGCCAGCGGGAACATTCGAGCCGGAATCGATGGCAACCAGAATACGGCGAACAAGCGTTCCCTGATCGATCATTTCGGGCGCTCCGAATCGTCTTTTATATTGAGCTTCCGAATAACATCGGACAATTCGTCGAGCTTTTTCTCGATACGGCCGTTGATGCTGTCGGCCGGGTAGGTGCCCGCATCATCCCGTTCCCCGGCAAGGATGCCGGTTAGAATTTCGATGCCCTGATCAATGGTTTCGATGGGGAATATGCGAAACTTGCCATCCTTCGCCGCCTGGACCACGTCGGCCCGTAGCATCAGGTGCTTTACATTTGACGCCGGGATCAGGACCCCTTGCTCGCCCGTAAGCCCGGACTGTTTGCAAATATCGAAGAAGCCCTCGATTTTTTCGTTGGCACCGCCAATCGCCTGAACCTGCCCATGCTGGTTTACAGACCCGGTCACGGCAAAGCATTGCTTTACCGGCGCGTCCGATAGTGCTGAAAGCAGGGTATACAGTTCCGCCGAGGAGGCGCTGTCCCCATCGACGCCACCATAGGATTGTTCGAACACGAGGCTTGCCTTCAGCGCCAGCGGACGCTTCTTGCCAAACCGCTCGCCCAGAAAACCGGATAGAATGAGAACCCCTTTCGAATGCAGCGGGCCCCCAATTCGACCTGCCGTTC
>Ga0222651_1000972_pt1 | contig 15299 bp, 14 predicted proteins | sample AntAcemetagen369_FD_179855 | JGI IMG/M metagenome (GOLD analysis project Ga0222651, IMG submission 179855) | Saline water microbial communities from Ace Lake, Antarctica - #369 | ecosystem: Environmental > Aquatic > Non-marine Saline and Alkaline > Saline | place: Antarctica: Ace Lake...
ATCTCAACACATCCTCGTCGGGTGGCGTGAATGGCTGGCCCTGCCTGACCTTCCCATTCCCTCCATCAAAGCGAAGATCGACAGCGGTGCCAGGACCTCCTGCCTCCATACCGCTGCATACGAGATCTTCCAAAAAGACGATCAGGACTGGGTTCGCTTCACGGTACACCCGATTAAGCGACATGATGAAGTTGAAAGCCACGCCGAAGCTCCCGTGGTCGATTACCGGGTTGTTCGTGACTCCGGCGGCCATGAAGAAAGACGCCCCTTCATCAAGACAACCCTGCAGGTTGGAAAAGGGAAGTGGGAGATTGAACTCAGTCTCTCCAACCGCGAAAATATGAAATTTCGCATGCTCCTCGGTCGCACTGGAATGAGCGACCGGATCTTGATCGACTGCGCCAAATCTTATCTTGCGGGTAAGAGGCCAAAAAACATTCGCCCATGAAGAAACAACTCTCACTCCTTCTCCATGACCACCCCGAAGTCCTGGATGACGATCTTTTGAAATTCGACCAAAAACTGAGGATCTCAGCACGAAGCTCACCTGCGATCTCGATGCCTTAAAAAAGTCATTCAGCCCTCATTCATCACTCGGCTGGATGCCGTGCGAGATGACATCGAGATTCAACGTGACCTGCTCCGCGGCGAGCTTGAATATCTCTTAATATCAAGCTGAACTTTAGGATTTCTCGGAACTTTTCGGAGTCTTTGAAACCAAGATGCCCGCGATCCAGCAGCGAATCGGAGACAACGATGCCTAGCGCAAAGCGATCCTCGAAATTGACGACGAAACACACGACAGGCCCACGGGATTCGGAGGCTTCCCCCGTGGCCTCCTCATGTGGAGGGAATCCCCGGTCGAGCGTCTCGCACGGCGCAAGGGAGAACAGCCCTCCACCAACCCCATTGAAGAAAAAGACTTTTAAATATCACCTGAATCACTAATAAAATACACCATGAAAATTGCCGTCCTTTCTCGTAACAAGAATCTCTATTCGACCCGCCGTTTGGTGGAAGTTGCCACCGAACGTGGACACGAAATCGATGTCATCGACTACCCTCGTTGCTATATGAACATCACTTCAAAAAAGCCCTCCATTTTCATCGGTGATCAGGAACTCAATGATTACGATGCCATCATCCCCCGCATCGGAGCCTCACAAACCTTTTTCGGAACTGCCGTGGTCCGGCAGTTTGAAATGATGAACACTTATTCCGTCAATGAGTCGGTCGCCATCTCACGCTCCCGCGACAAACTGCGCTCGCTTCAGCTTCTCTCCCGCAAAGGAGTCGGTCTCCCCGTCACCACCTTCGCCCATGACACCAAAGCGACCGGTGCCCTTATTAAATCCTGCGGCGGTGCTCCGGTCGTCATTAAATTGCTTGAAGGCACTCAAGGCGTTGGCGTCGTCCTCGCTGAAACCACAAAAGCAGCCGAGTCCGTGATCGAAGCCTTCCGTGGCCTCAATGCCAACATTTTGGTCCAACAATTCGTGAAAGAAGCCGGCGGAGCCGACATTCGTTGTTTCGTCGTTGGAGGGAAAGTCGTTGCCGCCATGAAGCGTCAGGGCGGCGAGGGCGAATTCCGCTCCAATCTCCATCGTGGCGGTAATGCCACCCTCGTGAAGATCTCACCGAAGGAACGCGCCACGGCCGTTCTCGCCGCGAAGATCATGGGTCTCAATGTCGCCGGCGTCGACCTCCTGCGCGCGAACAGCGGGCCCGTCGTGATGGAGGTCAATTCCTCCCCAGGATTGGAGGGCATTGAAATCGCCACCAAGAAAAACGTCGCGGGAACCATCATCGAGTTCATCGAAAATAACGCCTCCGCCGGTAAAACAAAAACGCGGGGACAAGGCTAAATGAGTCCGCAAAAAAGCAAACGTGAACCCTTCAAGATTCAGGGCACAAATGTGCCTCCGGGATCGAGTGCCCTCGTCAATCTGCCGGTTGGTATTTTCACAAATAATACGCCGGTCGATCTCACCCTCGCCGTCATTCACGGCCGCTTACCCGGTCCTACCTTGCTGATCACGGCTTGTATCCATGGTGATGAAATCAACGGCTCCGAGATCATTCGTCGCCTTCTGAAATCAAAGTCACTCAAGCGGATGCGCGGCACTCTCCTTGCCGTGCCCATCTTGAATGTCCCCGCCTTCCTGAACCGTTCCCGCTACCTTCCGGACCGTCGTGACCTCAACCGCCTCTTCCCGGGATCCGCGACAGGCTCCCTGGGATCGAGGCTCGCCAGGGTTGTCTCAGAAGAACTGGTCCCACGCTGTGATGCCGTCATTGATCTCCACACCGGAGCCGTCAACCGACCAAATCTTCCTCAGATTCGAGTCACCACCGGTGACAAGGCATCGCTCGAGTTGGCGGACATTTTCAACGCACCAGTCACCCTTCAGGCCCCGCTGAGATCGAACTCCATGCGAACCCTTTGTCACGAAGCTGGTAAACCGGTCATCCTCTTTGAAAGTGGTGAAGCCCTTCGGCTTGATGCCCCTTCCATTCGCCATGGCGTCCAGGGTATCTTGAATGTGATGCGTCACCTCGGCTTCCTGACTGCCGCCAAAGGGAGAGGGAGAGGGAAAAAAACCGATTCCATCGTTTGTAAAAAGAGCTACTGGGAGCGAGCCACTATCGGAGGGCTCTTCACCTCGCTTGTTCCGCTTGGGAAAACGGTCGCTAAAGATTCTGTTCTGGGATTTCTCGCTGACCCCTTCGGCGGAGCGGAGACGGCCATTACCGCGACCCGGGAAGGAGTCGTGATTGGGCGCACCAACGAGGGCCTCGCTGATGAAGGGGATGGCCTCTTCCATATCGCGGTCTTCTCCGATCTCGACCAAGCCAGCGACCAAATCGCTCGTTCCAATCTCACCCTCCCCGATGATGAAAGCGATATTGACGACCACCCAGTCCCTTATCACCCTTTTGCGGAGGAATCTGACGAATCATGATCGATCCTCCTCGCTACAAGTGCGCCACCTTTATACCCATGACCCAACCCTGATCAATGGATTTCTTCGTATGGCTCGGCATCCTCGTTTGCATCTGCCACTCCGCAATGTTCTCCGGGGCGAATCTTGCTTTCTTCTCGCTTGGGCGCATGCGCTTGGAGACTGAGGTTGAAAATGGCAGCAAAGCCGCTTTAAAGGTCCTTCGCCTTCGCAAGGATTCCAACCTTCTCCTCTGCACCATCCTCTGGGGAAACGTGAGCGCCAACGTCCTCCTCGCTTTGCTCAGTGAAAGCGTCTTTGCGGGTATAGGCGGCTTCATCTTTTCCACTGTGGGCATCACCTTCTTTGGCGAGATTATTCCGCAAGCTTACTTTTCCCGTAACGCCTTGCGGGTCGGCGCCTACATCTCACCGGTGATACGCTTCTATCAAATCCTCCTCTTCCCTATCGCCAAAGCGAGCTCCATAATGCTCGATGGTTGGATCGGCCCTGAGGGTCCTGTCTTTTATCGCGAGCGAGATCTCGAGATTATTCTCGAAAAGCACATCAACGAGCATTCCTCAGAAATCAGTGCCAATGAGGGGCAGGGAGCCCTCAATTTCCTCGACCTCGACGACCGGGAAATCTCGGCCGAGGGAAGCGCCATCGACCAATCCACGATCTATTGTTTCGAAAGTAAACTAGATCTCGTAATCCTCCCCGAACTCGAATCACCGGAAGGGATCATCTTCATCGATCGTCTCAAAAAGCACCCCTATGCATGGGCCATTATCGAAAACCTCGATGCCAATCCGGTGCTCGTTCTGGATACGACAAGCTTTCTCACCCAACTCTTCGTCGATGGCTCCGAAGCCGATGTTTACAGCCACTGCCATCGCCCGATCATTGTCACATCCAGTGAGATTCATTTAGACACCGTCCTTGGTGACTTCGTCGTCGAAGCCGACCACAAAGATGACCACATCGTCGATAACGATGTTATCCTCTACTGGACTCCCGACCAAAAACGCATCATTACCGGAGCGGATATTTTCGGCAGCTTGCTCAAAGGCATCGCGAAGCGTGTTGAAAGTCCATCGCAAAGCTGACGCGATTTAAGGATCGCCCCATCATTACTTTCGCACAAAGAAGATTATTTCTTGAGGGGGTGCTCGCTTTCGCGGTGTCTCACTCCGGACAAGGGCCCAAGCATTTCTTACGAGATTCACGGAATAAAACGATGAAAGACATTTCCAAGGAAATGGCCGCGATGGCAAAAGCCTTAAGCTCGATCTTCCTGGAAGCACGCATCAGCCTCTTTGGATAAATCAGCGACCCACGACCACGAGTCATGGTAAATTTTAGTCCTTTCGGCTTCCAGAGAGATGACCGATTCGATTCGTTTTCAATTGAGTCGAAATTCACAGCCGGGGTTACAAGAGATCCTTCAGTTTTTCCCTTAGGATTTGGCGCGCGCGGTAGAGTCGTGTTTCGACAGCCTTAGTGCTGCAATCCAAGGTGACGGCAATTTCAGTGTGGGAAAGCCCTTCGTATTCGAAAAGCAGAATAGCGGTTCGCAAATCATGGGAAAGGTCTTGGATCGCTTCACGAACCTTGCTGGCATCATCACTCCTGATGCTTTGAGAATCCGGTCGGGTCGCAGCGTCCGTAGGCAGGTTCACCCTGAGTTCGGCATCTTCTTCCGCACTGGACAAAGAAGGATGCCGTGATTTCCAACGAGCATGATTCCGACAAAGATTGACCGCGATCGTAAACATCCAGGTCGAGAACTTACCTTCATGGCGATACTTCGCGCGATTTTGATAAACCTTCACAAAAGTCTCTTGAGCGAGATCAGCCGCTTCGCTCGTATTCTGGGTGTAACGGTTTGTGAAGCTAAGAAGCGGTTTCTGCCAACGCTTCATGAGATCGTTTAAGGCCAAATCATGACCTTGACCCAGCAGGCGCATCAAATCTTCATCGCTTAGTTCATGTGTGGACATTATTTAGATCGGAGGTGAAGAATACCGCGCTTCTTCATGGAGTCTAGCCAATCAATGAAAGCCTTCTGCGCGTCCGGAGAGGCTTGCGTGAGTCCTGTCACAGTGAGAGGACAACGCCAACCCATCATCTAACACGCCACAGATGACACCGATAGCGAATCGCAGAATCTCACCTCTCAAACTCGAACGATCGCCCGGTGCGGGCGCAGGCGCAGGAAAGGTCACGATCGCTTCCAAAGACTCATGTGCTTGGGCCGGGTCTTCATTTCTTCACTCGCCGGAGCCGGGATTTTGGGTGCCGACATCGAAACAAGGTGAGCCTGATGACCCGAAAGACGTTCTTTGATTTCGGCGATTTCTCGATTGGCTTCCGCGCCGCAAAAACTTCCTGATGATGCGATTGCCATTGCGGCAATGACTTTTGTGATATCCATAATTTTTAGATGACAGTTTTGATCTGTGTTGGCAAGTGAGACCCCGCAGACAGGGCGCGCCCCTTGAGAATTTAGAAAATTCTTCGCGACCCATAAAAGAGCGAAAAGAGTCAGGGGCAAGTGCCCTTGGTGGTGTTTCACCTGAGTGGATACTCAAAATAATGACGGGAATCTGGAGCGATTGCTCCAAAAGTGGGAATCCCCCGCGCCCGCCGAAAACACTCTCAAACGAGCCGTTTGGGCTCGTATTGAAAAAGAAGAATGCCATTTCAGCGAGGGTCTCCTGACCCGGTTTGGCAACACCCTTGAACGCTTTTTCTCCGGCACCAAGGCCACCGTTACGACAGGCCTCACCATGATGGGCGTGAGTGTTGGCTTGGCCCACCTGCACGCTGACGGCGTCAATGAATCTCGTTTAAATGAAGCTGAGGTGGCCTACATAAAGTCGATCTATCCTCTGCATTCCGGAGTTCTTCTGTCGGAATAAGCGGAATCTCTTATGAAGAAAACGCTACGATCCCTCTCGGTCATTCTTGCCGTTTGCACGGCTTGCTACTGGGCTTACTTTCACTATGCCACCCATGCCTCGACTCCCGCAACCTCTCCTCATCAGCACTACCCCCTGAGTTGGGTCAATCTGAACTTCGACCTCTCCCGGGAAGAAATGGCTGCTGTGCAACACTCACACCGGACCTACCTCCCGATGAGAAAACAAAAATATCGCGAGCTCCAATCCGCAAAAAAAAAGCTCATTGAACTTCCGGATTCTGAGACTCTCCTCACCGCCCGAGCCATCGGAGAAGCCCATCGGGAAGTCACGCGGATCGAACAGGAATGCTTTGACATGACGGTGGACCACATCTTCAAAGTCAGCCGCCTCATGAATGACCCCGAAGGTGCACGCTATCAGAAGTTTTTGCTTAGTAAGCTTATGCATCTCGAAGCGAATGACCATTCGCAGATCGGAATTCTTCTCGAGGAGACACCGTAATCCCTCAAGCAACACTCTTGATTGAACAAGAAATCCACGGCGTCGCTCACAAGGAGCCCGGGCAAGATGTTGCAAAAAAGAACCCGCCATGAGTTTCGCAAAGCGCCATCCCAAGGCCACCAAACCCGCCCTTGCTCTTACCCTTGTGGCAGTCTTGGTCGCCCTTATCGGGAATGCCGTCATGAACCCACCCTACCTCGCGGTCTTTGGACTCAAAACCTCCTCTCTCCTCGCCGGTCTATTTGGTCTTCATTTCCAGGACGCCGGAAACGGCGAGATGATCCGAGTGACGGTAACCCAGCGATCCGAAAACGCCGTGTTTGACGACCTCACTACTGACTGGCGAAAAGTGTTTATTATAAAAGATGTAGTCGATTCGACCGTCGCCACAAGTCAATCCCGGACTGAGGTCTATGTCTGGATGAACGCTGCGATAGAGATCCTTGTAGCCGTGACCAGCCAAATGAGGTGTCACCTTCCCTCCTCCACGGACATCGAAATGCGAACGGGTGTTGAAGTCGCCCATGATGAGGGTTGGGAGACCGCGATAGGGTTCGAGTTTTTTGCGGATTCCCTCGATCTCTCTCAGTCGCATTGAGGTCATCTTCTCGTTGCTCCTGTCACCCCACGGGTGCAGGTGCAGCACGAATACCACCAAGCGGTTCCCCTTCGCGGTTTCAAGCAGGGCCATCGTGCCACCACGATAGATCGGAACATCCGGGTCGAAGCGCTCATGATCCTTTGCCGCCATCGCGTTGAAGACCTCGGAGCGGATGATCTTGTGCTTCGTCAGCAGGACCTGTGGCATATAAAACCCATTGATAGTATGAGCTTTCGCCGGGGCTTTCCGAATCGGGGAACACCCCCCGAAGACAGAATTGTATGCCAGCTCCTTGGCAATCGCTTCGTTTTGCTTCTCATCCCAAGCCTCGTTCAGACCGATAATGTCAGCCTCGGATTTGCGAATGATGGCAGCCAGTTCATCGACCCTGATCTGCCACATGTGAATATTATAGCTGAGCACGCGCACCTTTTCGGCCGCAGGCTTTGCACCAGATTCACCCCGAGCCTCCGGCTCGAGCGCGAAGGCGGGGACGCAGAAAATGAGGAACAGTAGTAAAGTACGGGTTCGTTGTGTCATGATTCAACGAACTTCGCCGAATTCATCTTCCCAGTCCTTCACGGCCTTCTTGAGCGTATCGAGGGCCTTCTGCAGAGTGGCGCGATGGTGATCCTTCTTGGCGCAGCGGACCTCGAGATTCGACTCGATCCGCTTCATGCTGGCGATGAACGGCTTGCCGTCTTCGCCCAGCTGTGCAGCCGCCTTCGCCAGGCCGATGTTTCCCCAGCCGGCACCGAGAATCGTCCAACTCGCCGGCAACGCGGCCATCGACGGATAGATCCGCTCGATCGCCGGGAGGAGCGGAATCGCATGTTCCGGATGCTTCTGCATGTTGATGTAGCGCAGCGTCTCGAAGATATTGTTCCGGTCGATGGGCTGCTTAAAGCCCTCGCGGAGTTCGAGCTTGTCGAGTGACTTGGCCATCCCAGCGACGAGTTCGTCCTTCAGTTCCGGATTCTTTGCGATGGCTGTTTTGAAGAGACTCGTTGCGCCCCAGCGGCGGCTCGGCAGGTTGCTATCGGCGTCGTAGCTCGCGAGCATCGCGGGCAAAGCAGAGCGGAAGGTCTCGGTCTCCGGGATCAGCGGAAGCAAGGCCGTAAACGCAGCAGCCCGCAGCCACCATTCCCGATTGCCGAGGTAGGGCGTGACCACGTTTAGGTGATCCTTGATAACAGCCGCGTCACAGCAACTCAGTGCCATGAGGGCGTGCCGCTTCTCCCACATCGGCGCCTTGGGATTCTTGAGCGGCTTGAGAATTTGAGGCAGGAAGTGCACCTGGATCATCTCCGGGGTGATGTTCGAAGTCGTCTTACCGATGCCCCAGCCCGTTGCACAACTGATGGCATCGAGGCCCGCCACGCGGAGGCGTCCGTCGCGACTTGCCAGGGCCTTCTTGATTTCCGGGATCGCTTTTTCACCCTGAAAACCGAGTCCGTGGGCCGCCCAGTCGCGCACCGTCGGCGAGTAGTGGCGCATCAATTTGCCATACCACTCAACCGGCATCTGTTTCTTCCGCTTGTCGTTGATGGATGCCTTGGCATTGCTCGACTGGATCGTGCCACCTTCCTGGTAGATCGTTTGGAACACCGCCGCGATCTCGTGCGGTTGCTCCGCGATCACGACCCCGTCGATGAAGTCGACCCGATGGAAGTCGTCCGTTTCCAGCGAGCGCTCGACCGCAGTCGGCTTGTGCGGGACGCTGAATTCGGTGCGCGGCTTGCCACAGATCCGCAGGTTCTTGAGATACGAAGTGTAGGCCATCGCAATCAGGCCGGTTTGATAAAGGGGCGCCTTGCCAATCGTGCCGTGCCCCGGGAACCAAGGTGTCCGGAACCCTCCGCCCGGCATGCGGGAGAGCTCGTAGAACCAGATCATCTCGTCCTTATGACGCCAGTAGGAGTTCTTGTGCTGCTCGGGGACGAGCGCATCGACGATGTTCCGCCACGTCTGGTTGCCAAAGCACGAGCCATGCCCGCCCTCGCAACCGAAATAGGTGTCGGTCTCGGCCAAGGCCAGCAACTGGGCGCCCGCCTGGAATTTCTTGTCTGGAAGCAGCGTCAGGGCCGAGGCCAAGCCGCCGTTCTTGCCATTCGACGACCACCACAACTCGGGGTGATGGTCCCCGTAAGGCACGCCGCCCCGACCGGCATAGCGGAAGAAGAGACGCAGCGCGTCATCATAGGTCTTCTCATTCACCTGCACCCCGCACTCACGGGCCAAGACCAGAGTCGTCAGGGCCTGGTCGCCCGCGGCATGTAGTAATCCGCCGGTGACATAGCCGGGCCCGCAGTTGTCTGTCCCGTGCCCCCAGCCGCCAAAATACTGGCCGTCGCTGAGGGTCTTGCACCTGGCCTCGAGTGCGGGCAGGACCCGCTTGTCGCCCGTAGCGAGATAGTATTCGCCCAGAAAAATCCCGCTGTAGCCGATCGACCAAGTACTCGTCCCGGGCCCTTTCGCCGCCAAATCAACCGCGTATTTCTCAACGGCCGGCAGGTATCTCTTTTCGCCGGTCGACAGCAGAAACAAGGCCTCGAGGTTCCCATTGATCCCGCCGCCCGGCCCGCCGTGCCCCAAGATAAAGGCGGCAGTCTCATCCACGATCCTCTGCGACTTCTTGCACTCGACCGGATAAGTCGGGCCGTAGCGACCGATCGGGTCAAGTTGAACCACCACCGTCATCTTCACCCCGTCGCGCTTGATCGCGAATTTCATTTTCCCGTCGCGTCCCTCGGCCGCGTTGATCGCAACGCCGAGCGGGTGGCGCGGGTCCTGGATCTCCAGCGAATTTCCGTCAACCGCCAAGAGCACGTCCCCTTTTACAAGCGTCCCGGCCACCGGGGTCTCCGGGGTGACCTGCGTGACCTGCAGTTCCCCACCCTTGAGGGCGACAAACATTCCGGTCACGCCAACCATGATGTCCTTGGTATCCTTACCGACCGGCAGGGTATTGGCTGACGCGCCCATGGGCAGAGCCAAGAGCAGGATCGCAATTACAAATCGTTTCATGAGAGATCGGGTTTCACCTCCCCTTACTTTTGTTTTGCGATCAGTTCGGCCATCGAGGTGGCGAAGGAATCGCCTAGCCGAACGAAGAATTTACCACTGCCCAGGTAGTGATAGGGGCGGTCGCTGCCAACGGTGTCCCACTCCAGGAAATGCTTGGCCCAACCCTTGTTGTAGACCTCGAGGGAATCGAGGGCATATTGGGTGTAACTCTCGACCGCGAGGACGTTGTCTTTGAATTCAGGAGCTTTGGCGGCTTCACGTTGGCCCACCGAAACCGCGTTTTCAGCAACTTTCTCCTCTGTCTGGTTCGTGCCTAAGACACCAATGATGAAGGGCATGTCCGGCGTCTTGTATTCTTTGCGCACGTCTTTGATGAAGTTGACCATCGTGTCCTTGTAGTTGTCGCGAAAGGCGTCCGAAAACTGATCGTTATAGCCCTGGAACCAAACAAACCCGGCAATCTCGTAACCCGTTTCCGGGTCATAAGCCGGGTGGTTGTCCTTGAGCTTGTCCAGAACTTGATGAATGGCTTCATTCATCATGCGGTAGTTAAGGCTGGCTTTCTCCTTGATCTCATCAACGTTATCACTGGCCTTCTGTTTTTCATCCAATTGGTATTCGCCGGCTGAAGGCGGACGAAAATCATAGTTCAGCGACTTGCCGCCCCATGAGGTTTTAATCAGCAAAATGGGACCCTCAATTTTTTCTGCGATGGAAAGACCAAAGCTGTATTCCGGCCCGATTGAGGTGGGGCCATGACCCGCATGACCGATGCTGAGTTTTCCTGACTTTCGGTTGCCATCTGAAATCGAATTGATGTAAACCCGATCAGAGACACGCAGGGAATCTTCGATCCCTTTTTTGTAGGCCTCGCCTGCTGCTTTAATTTTTTCCACGTCAGCTTCAGCGGCCGCTTTTGCAGCGGCATCTGTCATCGTCTCTATTTTCTTCTTCAATTCATCGCCTTCTCTTGCGCGGGCCAGTTGCTCGTCCAGCATGGCCTTGGACGCCTTGGCCTCTTTTTTGAAGACCAATTGAATGAGTTCCTTGTCTTTCGGACCGTCTGCATTGAACAAGGTCGCAGTGGTATGGCCCCTGGAATGGCCCACCATATTTGACTGACCCGCCAGGATGAAAACTTTCAGCGGCTTGTCCTTGGCGATGGCGCTGCCGACTAAGACCAGCATCGTGATCATCGCTCCTATCATCTTTGGGGGTGTCTCTTTCATACGTGTCATTGGTTTTTGGTTCGTCGCAGGGGCTCCGCCCGCCACCCGGGGACGGGAAAGAAGACAGACCGCAAAACTTTTGCTTAGGTTGAGCTTACAGCGAGACACCGCAAGGTTAATTGTCATGGACACAATCCATCTTTAGTCGCTCTCCCAAAGCCACTTCTTTTTCCTGAATGCCAGGAACAAGGTTGTTGCAATCGTCGCAATCACCCACAAAAGGATAAAATATCCCGCTTAGCTTTGCCGCTCGGGCATGTTCCCGAATTTTATTCCATAGATTCCCGCCAAGAACCCGAAAGGAACAAAGACCACCGTAACGATGGTCAGCACCTTCATGATCTGATTGAGCCGATGGGAGGAGAGCGACAGATATCCTTCGATGAGGTCAGATGTCAATTCGTAGAAGAGCGAGGTCAGGCTTCCGGCCCGCTCCTGCTGTTTCTAATCCTCTGTCAATTCATGGCCGCGATCCTCGCCGAATCCCCGGTGGCTCCTCCCCCTCAGATCAGGAAGGACTTTTTCATGGTAAAGGAAAATTCGGAGGACCCGTTTCGAGTCTCCCTGAGAGCCGGTGAGGATCGCCAAAACCCTGTCATCAATGATTTCCGGCGGTGTTACACCCTCTTTGACGTCATCTCTCCTAAGATATTTCCTGAAAAAATGCCCGCACAAGGACAACTCCCGAACTCAAAGCGCTCTAGACATTCGCGGTCACGACTGCATAAAGAAAAATCCAAATCAGGAACGCAATCATCGTAAGACCGATGAGCGACTTCCAAAAGAGCCTTTGCGGACCAAGTTTCGGGATGGCACAAATCGCACAAATCCCCGACACGAATCCAATCGCAACGCTCGCGTAAGATACCAGCGAGACAATCTCTCCGACGACAGGAATCAAATAGGCCCCTCTCGCAAGAAAAGTAATCCAGATTGCAAAGGGAACTGAGAAGAGACAAATCGTGGCCAAATCATAGGCCTTGGTTGCTCGAAATGGTTCGCGTTTTATCGCTTCAATCTGTTCATTTTTTTCAGCTCCAGTAGTGACCGGTTTGGACACAAACTCTGGCTTAACCTCGCTTGGACTGCCTTTCTCGAAACATTCACTCGAGCAATAACCATTTCGGCACCATTCATTATAATCCGGATGCCCGAGCATCTTCTCCACCTGAAGATGGCGAAGAGTCTTTCCGCAGGCCGGGCAGTTCATCGGTGAATTAAAGATCGGCTAAAGTGGCTCACTTCGCCTCGAGCCCCTGCTTACAATAAGGCGGGTAGTCGAATTGATTGCCGTTAAGACGAGGGTCATTGTGCTCGGTGAGTTCGGCCATCAATTTGGCTCGAAGAGTCGCTTTGATCACCGCATGCTTCGCATCACCGGCAATATTTTTGACTTGGTGGGGATCGCTTTTTAATTCGTAAAGCTCCTCGGCCGGACGTGGTCCAAAACCAAGATCCCATTGCGTTTTGAACTCAGGCTTGTCGCGGTTGCGCACCATGAAGGCCTTGGTCGGGCCAGCATCAACATCGGCATAGGTGAGACGGGTGTTTTTAGCGAGAGCTTCAAAATCAAGAGGGCCTTTCGCAAGTGCCAGAAGGTCACCCATGGGCTCGCGGTCCGGGGTGAAATTGATAATGTAGAGGTGATCGGCACTACGAATCGATCGCATGGAATAAGGCAGCTGGCGGGCGCGCGCAGACTCGACATGAACCTCCCGGCCAATGAGCGCCCACGAGCGGAGACCGGAGTGGTCTCCCGAACCCAAAGCAGGAAGAAGATTTTCACCATGCATCGTCTCCGCTTTCTCCACCCCAGCCGCCGCGAGGAAAGTCGGCGCAAGATCGATCAACGAAATGGGCTTATCGAGAGTCTGGGCAGGCTGAATCTTATCCGGCCAGCGGGCCGCAAAAAGAACCCTCGCGCCAAAATCGTAACAATTGGTTTTACCCCGCGGAAAACCTGGCGCTCCGTGATCTCCGGAGATCACAACGAGCGTGTCGTCATATTCGCCCGTCGCCTTGAGCACCTCGAGGAGAACTCGGCAACATTCGTCAAAGGCCATCGCTTCGCCGAGATAGTCGGCCAAGTCCTCACGCACCACCGGAACATCGGGAAGAAAAGTCGGCATCTTGCTCTTTAACTTTTCGGGATCGAGATTCCAGAGACTTTTTCCAGAACCTCTCGTCCACGAACGATGAGGATTGGTGGGATGAAAATGATAAAGAAAGGGCTGCCCTTCTTTACGTTTGGCAAGAAAATCGCGAAAGTTCGCGCGGCATTCTTCATAGAGCGCCTCCTTACCCTTCGGGACATCCTTAGACTTGCTGACAGTCTGCGAGAACGAATTCACCTTGCGACCAGCCTTGTTGAACTGCGGTCCGAAGCGCTTGCCGCGCACATGATCCTTATGGGTCAGCCCGATATGGTAACCATTTTTCTGAAGGATCTCGGCATAACCAGTGATGTCATTCCAAGGATCAGTCTCATCAGGCCCGTGCCACCGGTGGTGCAATTGCGAACACGAACCATTCGTGAAGAAATGACGCCCGGAGATCAAGGAGGCACGACAAGGGGAACACGACGGCGCGGAAACAAAGGCATTGGTCGCGAGCACACCCTCCTTCGCAAGACGGTCAAAGGTTGGCGTTGAGATGATGTCGTTGACCGAAGGCTGTCCCTCACTCGCATAGGCTGAAGCATAGCGCCCCAGATCATCGGCAAAGAGCAGGAGAATATTCGGTTTCTTCTCGGCTGCCCCGAGAGACAGACTCATAATCATCGCGAAGGCAATCTCAAGACGTTTCATAAGTTCCAGTCAATAGATTCGAAGAACACGATGCAATACTGCGGGTCGAGAATCCGTAAACTCCCTTGACCCTATGTTTTCCAAATCCACCTCCCTTTCGCATCCGCGCTCTTTTTCGCGTCGTCTCCTCCGTCTGACCGCCCCGCTCGTCGTCCTCGCTTCCTCAGCCTGGGTTGCCTTTGGCGATAAGAAGAACGAGGTCCCGCCTGAGAAAATCGGCTGGATCGAACCCGTGCAGAAAACTATCGAAGGCTGGACCGTCCATGTCGATCCCACCCTTCTCGAAGGCGGCAAGAACGAGGAAGAAGGCAAGAAGGCGATCAAGATGTTGGCGAACCATCTGCAACGAATTTCCATCCTCCTCCCGGAAAAACCACTGGCCAAGATGAAGAACATGGAGATCTGGCTCGAACATCAACATCCCGAACTCACGGGCATGCAATACCATCCCGGAGCAGGATGGCTTGAAGGTCGCGGATACGATCCACGCCTTGCTAAGAAAGTCCATATCACCCGGGCTGCCGCCCTCTACTCGCGCGATCAAATGCTCAAGCACCCGGCCGTCATTCTCCACGAATTGGCCCACGCCTACCACGACCAAATCCTGAGCTTCGATGACAAGAAGATCATCGCCGCTTACGATGCTGCTATGGAAAAAGGGATCCTTGAAAAAGTGAAACTCTACACCGGCCGCACCGTGCGCCACTACGCCGCCACCAATCACAAGGAATACTTCGCCGAAGCAACCGAGGCCTATCTCTATCACAATGATTTCTACCCCTTCGTCGCTGCCGAGTTGAAGGAATTCGACCCCAAGGCCTTCGCCGTCATGAAGGAAGTCTGGGGGCCGGCCGCCGTAAAATAAGGCGTATGAGTCATCCCTAATTTTGGGTCATAATCCATCCATTGATCCCAGGCAGAGTCCTGACGACACCGAGGTCCAAACGCCCCAGCCCTCAGTCCAGCTCCTCGTGATTCGTCACGAAAGCATCCTGAAGTGGTGCCAAGAAATTGGACAGGACACCTGCCTTTCGTGAGTGTGGAAACTCCAAGGGGGCAAGCTAAACGGGTCGCTTCACGCTTGATTTTCCCGAGGCCCCTTTTTCCAGCTCCGCCACCGACCGGCGGCCTGCGGGGATGTCTTTGGTGATTCATCACACTCGGCTTGGCCCCGATTATCCCAGCCTAAAACTCCGGGCGCTGCTCGGTCCTTCGATAGCTCGCCCCTTTGAGGTTGGGAAACCATACAAGAATCAGGGAGGATT
>Ga0222651_1000975_pt1 | contig 15269 bp, 15 predicted proteins | sample AntAcemetagen369_FD_179855 | JGI IMG/M metagenome (GOLD analysis project Ga0222651, IMG submission 179855) | Saline water microbial communities from Ace Lake, Antarctica - #369 | ecosystem: Environmental > Aquatic > Non-marine Saline and Alkaline > Saline | place: Antarctica: Ace Lake...
AACGTTCGGCGTCCCCCCCACAACCAAAGCAAAAAAAACTCCGCGGCTCAGCGCCTCTGCGTGAGCCTCCCCCCAACCAAGTCCCCTAAAAACCCTGCTGCTCCGCTGCTCCGCGTGAGACATCCCCATACAATCGCGTGGGGCAAAGCCCTTTACGCGACGCGACCAAGCATTCAAAATTCAAAATTGGGCCTTCGACGTTCGGCGTTCATTCAACCTCCCCCTTCAACAAAGCCTCAATCCACCCCTTCATCCTCCGACTCCCCCTCTCATACCAGGTCTCCAAAACACCCCGCCAGTTCTCAACCCCTTCTTCCTTCATCAATTCCAAAACCCGGGTCAGCGTCCGCAGCGGAATCTGCCCCACCAATTCCTCCTTCGTCCAAAGGAACCCCCGCTCCCGCATCGCCTCAAGAAACTCCCGCGCCGCCAGCTCGATCTCAATCGCCAAGCCACGCTCCCCATACACCAACAGCGGATAGCCATCGCGGCTCTCCAATTGGATCAATTGCGCTGCAAGACACCAATCGATCATCGCGAGAATCTCCCGATGCGACTTCTCCAAGAAAGCGCCATAGGATGGATTCTTCTTCCACTCCTCCTTCACCGACTTCACCGACTTCGCCTTTGACGCCGCCAGCACCCTCGCCCACCCGATTCCCAAAAAAGATCGCGTGAGGCGTGGCCTTTTACGCGACCCTCATCCCCCGCAGAATGATCTCAATCTCCTTCCGGGAAAGCCCGTCACCGGCTCCGTTATCAGAGTCCCCACCTGCAGCGATATGTTCACGATCTTGTTCCGTCATGGATTCAGATCATAAGGGTTCGACCGTCACATCGCAATCCGGTTTCCCTGCCAAATCTCACTTTCGAGGGGAAAAGCTCATCACTCATCGAAGAACTTTACCGAAATAGAAGATCACAAAAGAGTCCCCAACCTCAAGTTCGAAACTTGATTTCAGATTTCTTCAAAATCTTATCCTAGCATTCGAATACGGATTCTTCAGACTGTGAAAATGGCCTCATAGAGTCTATCGGAACAACCGCACCACTCCGTAAAACTTCACCCCCACTGCTTTTGAATCGGTTGAATCGCACTAGAAAGCCACTCAGCAATAAATTCATCCCTTTTTTCGTCTGTGTATTCAAATTTCTTCACTTTGCCAGATTCGTCGAGGAGAAGCTGCTTAATCTCAGCCAGGCTTTTCCCAGAAAGAATAGGGCCATATAGAACGTGAGCAGCTGCAAATGCGAACCTGATAATGACCTTAAATGCGGTTTCGTCTCGATCCTGTGCATCGTAGAACGCAATCCGATCATCAATCGTTTTGGAAAGCCGGTTGATTTTCTTGACTCCATCGAAGTGCACCCCGCCGCCCCCTTCTATGCGGAAGTTTTCTCGACCGACATCACCTATCTCATTGAACTGTTCCTTCAGCTTTGAAATTAACTGCAATGCTAAGTCTCTGCGATCAGGATTGTCCACCGTGTAGCCCATAGCAAAGACAGCAAAGAAGGCAATCGCCTCACGCCGGACGCAAGGACTCCTGTGTCCGAGCTGAATGCCCTCGGCCTTCATGGATGAGACAAGATCGTCCGCAAATGCAGCAGTGTAAATCGCGACATCCTCAGCTAAATCTTCGACACGTTCGGCGCTGATCCGCTTTCCGAATGCCCGCTTCAAAAGGTGTTTTAGTCCAGTAGTCATTTTTCGGGAGAACAGTTTTTGTTAGTATGACGGTTGGACCGTATATCAGCCACCCTCTTCAGTCTTGAGGTTCTCAAGAACCCTTTAGATTTCAAGGGGAATTAATCCCAAGGGTGCCTATATCAGAGATCTTGGCGTGCTCTCCCACGCGCCCTTGGAGTTACCCTGATATTACCGGCCTGCCCGCTCGTTCCTCAAGACAGCATCCAAGCCTTCGTCACTGAGAATCCCCCAACTTGCGCCAGCGTCGCGCAAGATCGATCTGGCGTTGTCCGACCTTGGCAGATTTCCTCTGGTTGAGGGTGAGCGGGAGAAACTCCACTTCATCTCCAAACACTGAAAATTTAGGGCCGAAAAATAGGGTGAAGGGGAGGAGCTGCTCCGTCACTCCACCCTTGGGCTGGTCAAAAAAAAGACTCTACTTCAGGCCGTTCGATTTCATCGCTTCAATTTTCTTTTCCTGCGAAGGAGAAAGCCTCCAGCAATTAGGATTAAACTCGAACTCGAAGGCTCTGGAATTATAGCGTAAACTCCGCTGCTCAGTCCATTCGACGCGGTGACTTGTCCAAGTTCGGAGGACCTATTGTCACTATCACTACTATCGAAATAAATCTGGCTAGCAGGGCTGAGAGACAGGCTGATTGGATAATTTGAACTATCAATCATCCTAGTACCATTGGAAAGAGTGTAATCGATAGGAAATGTTGAACCTCCTGTAAATGTTTCTCCGCCAGTCGTTAGCGAGTAGCTCATTGTGGCAACCCCAGTGACTTTTCCGATAAATGTCCCGTCGAAGAAATTACCGCTCGACGTTGCCATTATATCCTGAGTCCCCGTGTCAAAAATGTTTGCAGGGAATGAAATTGTCAAGCTGCCCTCCATCGTATAATCCACATAAATAGGTTCGGGAGGTAGAGGGAGGTCGGGAAAAGTAGGAGGCTCTGGAGTAGTAAAGCCTACGAACTCTCTCCCACCGCCTGACGCGTTTACTCCGACGGTTATCGGGATGGCACTGCCATGATTCCTTATTGTAGAGTTATCCACATCAAGTTCAATCGTTGAGCTAACCACGAAGTTTGGTAACTCAAATTCTACGGCCTTAATTCCACCGGGTGACAGCGCAATGCCTATGGTTTGCCTTCCAAACTGGGTTGATTCAGTGCTCGGAAAGGATACGGTGGCGGCATTTGCCTGGCTCGCTATGCCTATCAAGGCTAACATGGACTTCTTCATGATTTTTTTCATTGTTTCTTTTGTATGAGCAACTTGAGGAGAACACTTTGTCGGGGAAAGATGATATGTGCTGCTTGTTGTATTGTCATCACTGGTTGCTCTTGTCCAGCGACAATTAGAATTAGTTTCGACGACAATTAGAATTCGGCGCTGAGGTCGAGGGCTTTTTGCTTTGGTTTTAGGTGCGTTAGATGTGCTGCTGCCCGCTTGGTGGAAGGAGGTCACGCGGAGCCACGGCGAAGCGGGGCGACGCGGGGCCGACCGGAACCAAGCGGGCAGCAGGCGTTTTTCCGGGGTGGATGCTTGGGCCTACTTTGGCGGTGGATTTTTGGCCTTGGGTTGCGCTTTCTCGGGGACCCGCTGGCTGGGGCCATCGAACTCGAGGATGATGGAGTGATGCACGAGCCGGTCAATCGCGGCCAGGGTGGTCATAGGGTCTTTAAAGATCTGATCCCACTGACTAAAAACGAGGTTGGAACTCAGCAAGACACTCCGCCGTTCGTAGCGCTCAGCGAGGAGGGTGAAGAGCACTTCCATCTCTTCGCGGCTCTGCTGGAGGTAGCCAATGTCGTTCAAGATGAGCACCTCAAAGCGGTCGAGTTTTTTCAATTCGGCCTCGAGTCGTAGTTCGCGTTTGGCCACGAGAAGTTGATCCACAATCTTGTATGCCGACCGAAAAAGGACCCTCTTGGAGTGGCGCAATATGAGCTCCCGTCCGAGCGCGGCGAGGAAGTGGGTTTTGCCTCGACCGGGCAGGCCGAAGGCGAGCAAGTTGACGGCGCGATCGACGAACCCACCTCCGATCAAGGCGGGCATTTGTTGCCGGATTTTTAGCGGTAATTTGGACTCGTCGAGACTGCTGAGGGTTTTGGTTTCGGGCAGGCCGGATGCGGATAGGAGTCGGGCAATGCGACGTTGGGAACGATCGACAGATTCACTTTCGCAGAGATGACGCAGGGCTTGTCGATGGCTCCATCCTTCTTTTTCGGCTCGCTGCATCACTTCCTCGTATTGCCCGGCCATGGTGGGCAGCCGGAAGCTACGCAGGAGGAGGGAGGTGGGGTCTTTGGTGGCTTTTTGTTCGGGCTTGCTCATGAGTATTGTTCCCCTCTTTTTTGATTTATGGTCTCCTCGGATTGGATCAATGATTCCTCTTTGTTGTTCTCGTGAGCGCATTCGAGGAGCTCATCATAGGCGCTCAAGTCCACAGTCAAGGGGGCGCGGTGCCGGCTCTCTTGCTTGAGGTCTTGCCACGTCTCGAGCAAGTCTCGTACTTCCGCCGCCGAGACGACCCTCTTGGGCGCGGCGAGGAGGTGTTCGAGGGCGTTCTCGACAGCGGTCTGGCTTTCGTCAGCAGCCAGCTTTAAGATCGCCAGATAGGCTCGATCTGCGGTGCCGGGGTTCTTGCGTTCGAGGTGATCAAAGGCCGCACGGTAAGCAGGGGCTGGGAAAAGCTCTTCACGCCAACGGTATCCGGCAAAGGCTCCGGGCTTGCGCACGAGGTGACCGATGAGGTGTCGGTAGTCGATGACGGCTCCCCGATCACCCCTCCAGAGAGGCAGCCGAGCCACTTCCTGTACGCCATGGAGCAGGATGATTTTGTTTTCATAAATGCACGCCAGGAGCTTGCTGGAGATGAGACGACTTGGCACTGAGTAGACCAGTTTGTTGACCCGGATGGTACTGTTATTACTTACGCTGACCATCACTTCGCGGTAGTCGGGAAGGTCGGGGACTGGGCCTTCACGCATCGCTGGGAGCTCCTTGGTGAAGCGATCAATGCGTCGCTCATTCGCGGATTCCAGGACTGAATTTAAGAACTCTTCGTACTTCGCCTCGCTCTCAAAATCACGACTCCCACGCAGAAGAAGGTGCTGGGTGATTCGTCGCTTGAGATGCCCGTGACTACTCTCGCAGGTCCCGTTTTCCTGCGGGTATCCCACGTTGATGGTGCGCGGAATGAGGCCGTAGTGATCGCAAATTTTGAGATACTCCTCATTGAAGCCGCGCTCGCTTTGGCCGCGTTTTAGTTGGTGGGTCGCCGTCGAGGAATGATCGCTCAAAATCTCGCGCGGAATCTTGCCCAACCTACCAAGGCTCGCCTTCAATCCGCAGCGTAACGAGAGGACCGATTCGCTGCGTGCAATCGTCGCCCATTGCCAATTTGAATACGGCAAAACGGCGTGGAAAAGTTTGTGCGCAAAAGGCTGACCTTGGATCGTAATGCCGAGTTTTTTCATGTCAGTCCAGTCAATCGCGACGATTTTGCCCGGGATGTGATCTTGCGTAAAAAAGACCTCCTTCTCCGGTCCATTTTCCACTCGCCATGCTCGCACCCGACGTTGAAACGTTCTCAAAATTCCCGGCTTCAAACCGCCGGGATGGCATTGGTCGAAATGCTCGAAGAGAGCCTTCGCCTCCAACTCCGGAGCATCGACTAACATCTTCTCGGCCTCCGGCCAAATGTCCTCCAGGGGATCCTTGCGAGTCCTCCAGGTGTGAGGTTTGGGAGTTTGTTGGAGGGGATCATTTTGGCGCAAATGTCTGCGCGCGGTATCGCGGGACATGCCCGCCTTGTTTGCACTCATTGAATCGACCCTCTCCTCCGTTCTCGGGGACGCCTCCCTCGTCCACAATGCCAAGACCGGAGTTCTTCCCGACAAAGCATTTTGCCAAACCTCCACCCTCAACGCAGCCACCGGCCTCGAAGCACCCATCGTATTCCTCCTCGGTATCGATTCCCTCCTCGACCGTGAAAACGATCCCCTCCTCATCCCAGAAGAGCAAGCCAAACTCCACGCCTCCCAAACCAGCCTCCTCTACATGGCCTTAACCCGCGCCGGCCAAAAACTGGTCATTTTCTCAACATCCCCAGAGCGAATCGATTTCTTCAGAACACTCTGAATAGCGCGTTCTGTGAAACCACTCAACCAGGTCAATTGAGCGAGGGCTTCCAAGCCTGAGAAATCCACAACGAAGACAAATCCACATGAGTCCCCGACCTCAGAATCGAGAATTGGTTCTAGAGAATATTCGACCTTCCAATAAGTAGAAATCACCTCCCCAAGGTTTCTGCCTGAACCTTCAGCACTTTGTCATAAAGTTCCTCGGAACGACCCACCTGCCACTCTGCCTCCCGAAGGTTAGAGCACTCCTCAATCTCACCAAAGACGGTTTGATTTTTAAAATATCGGGCGGTGACCCTAAATCGGTGCAATCGCTGATCGTAATCATTTCTAATTCTTCGCCGCTAAAATTCATGCTACAATTATCACATGAGTGGCAATCGACTATGAGTAGCACTCACCTGAAATACGCAGCCTGACTACGTTTCTTAACCCGAGCTAGCGACGTAGTCTAACTACGTGCTAAAGGAAAATTTAGGCTTTCGAATTTCATCACTGAGACGGAAAAAGAAACTCACCCAGGAGGCTTTAGCTGAAGCTACAGGCTACTCTGTCGAATTTATTAGCTTTGTTGAGCGGGGCATTAACGGCCCGTCGATCGATGGGCTGGAACGGCTCTCAAATGCCTTAGACGTTGAGGTTAAAGAACTCTTTGAATTCGGCTCAGAATGAACCCGGAGAGTAAATCATTTTACGCAGCCGAGGCTACCGAATTTTTAGAGAGAGATTCAGAAACAATCCTAGGAAGCCTCAGCACCCGTATTGGCCTTATTCATCAAGGCGATGAACGAGAACAGATCAAGGCATGGAAACGGCAAATCCAGATCCTAAAAGAGGCTCTCTCAACACAACTCGAAATTACAAAATGGCAGATCTTCATTGAACTCCCTCTCCAACGATTGACCCGAAGAATCGATACAGTGCTAAAGATTGGAAATAAAATCGCCTGCGTTGAATTCAAAATTGGAGCTAACCGGATCAATTCTAGCGATGTCTCTCAAGCAGTAGACTATGCTCTATGTTTACGGGATTTTCATTCAGGAAGTGAAGGCAGCACAATCGTTCCTATTCTTTGCGCTGAAAAAGCGAACCTCGACGAACCACACTCCTTAGAAGAGCCCGTCGACCTCGTCACCGAGTGCATTCTGACAAATGCCCAAATACTAAAAAAATGTCTTCGGTTAGTCGCTCGTGAAGCGTCTGGTGAAAACGATGACTACCTATCTTACGACCAGTCATCCTATAACCCAACGCCAAACATTGTTCACGCAGCTCAAGACCTCTTTGCGGGACATAGCGTTAGAGAAATCGGTCGATCTGATGCAAATGCAGATGATTTAGAACTGACTTCACTATGCCTCAATCAAATCGCTAGAGAGGCCAAACTAAAGAACGAAAAAGTCATCTGTTTCGTCACTGGTGAACCCGGTTCAGGAAAAACCCTCTTGGGGCTGAATCTAGCCTTTGCTTCATCTGAAAAGGCCAACCGCGGAGAAGCCGCGGCTCTGCTCAGTGGCAATCCTCCCTTAGTCAAAGTCCTCCAAGAAGCCATCGCAGAGGACGCAGCGAAAAGAAGAGGGATTACAAAAGGAGCCGCTAGGCAGATCGCCATCCAAGGACTTCAAAACCTTCTAGGATTCCTCAGAGAACACAAAGACGATGCACCTCCGGAGCATGTCATCATCTACGATGAAGCACAAAGAGCATGGAATGCAGAAGTCGGTAAAAAACTCCTTGGTAGAGAAGCTTCTGAGCCAGAATTATTCTTAGAAATTATGGGGAGACTCTCATGGGCTTTCTTGGTCTGCCTCGTCGGACCAGGACAGGAGATCAATCGCGGCGAAGAAGGTCTACCTCTCTGGGGACAAGCCCTCGCCTCTGACGAAAATAAATGGCGAGTTGTTACGTCACAACAATGCCTAGATGGCACACCAACTCTACCCGGGCTTCTAAAAAACATTTCCAAAAGTGATTTACGTTTTGAAGTAGCTGACGAGCTACACCTCAAAACAAATTTGCGAGTATATCGAAATTCTCTTCACGGAGATTGGGTAGCTTCCCTCCTGAATGGAAAACTCTCCGAAGCCAAAAAAATCGCGGTAAAGATGGAGTCTCCTCCTGCTCTCATCACAAGAGATTTAGATTCCGCAAAGCGATGGTTATCTAAACGAGTTAGAGGAGGCCACCGAGCTGGACTCTTTTCCAGTTCGCAGGCGATAAGACTGCTAGCCGATGGAATCCCCCCGTCTCCTCGCTCAAACGAACTTGATGCTGTCGTCCACTGGTTCTTAAAGCCCCCGTCAGATTTTCGCTCTTCCAATTCATTGGAAAAGCCTCTCACCGAATTCGTATGCCAAGGCTTGGAGATTGACTACGGCTGTCTTTGCTGGGGGCATGACCTCATCTGGGATGAGACGAACTGGTTACCGAGGAAGATGAGATCTCCAAAATGGACAAAGCGACTCGAATCACCAGCTAGTAACTTCAGAATTAATGCCTACCGAGTTCTCCTCACAAGAGCTCGCGCAGGACTTGTCATTTACGTTCCAAAAGGTGCCGCAGATGACAATACCCGAGATCCTCACGAAGCAGATCTAATATTCGAAGCACTGCTAAGCTCAGGCTGCAAGCTACTAAAATAGCAAATTGGAGTAGCCACTAGTAATCCTGAGGCTTCGCCATCTCCCTCAAGGTCTTCAACTTAGCATCTCTCCGTTGTCGCCACGTCAAACGCCCAGCCTTTTGGAGGCACCCAGTATCACCTGTGAGGATTCAGGGAGAGATTCTTTAAGATCGAGATCGGAGTTCCTCCACCCTAGGTCACATCAACCCTCCGCGCCCCTGCGTGAGACAATCCCTCAACCAAGCCCCGCTGCTCCGCGTGAGACATCTCCTCAACCAGAGAACACAGGGCGGGACGCCCGCACTCTAGATCAGAGCCAAGGCTCTTGCGACGGAAGGGCGCGCTTTGTAGCAAGTCGCAGCGGATCATTTTTGACCAAGCGCTTCTCAAGTCGCTCGATGGCCTTAAGCTTCTTGATGGCACATTCCCAGACCACGAGGACATTTCAGCCCTGATCCCGAAGAGTCACTTCATTCCGGGCATCCTGTTCCAAGGTCTTCCCGATCTTTTCCTTCCACCATACCGTCCTCGACTTCGGGAGCCTGAAGTGTTTGCAGTCCTTGTGCCCGTGCTAGCGACAGCCGTGGACGGAGATGATGGTTTTGTGCTTGGTCCCGTAAAGGGCTGACGCCCCACGCGACTTCCTCCCGTAAAGAACTACGCCCCACGCGATTGGCGCGATTAGGGCTTTGAGTTAGGGCGGGACGCCCGAGCTCCCTATTGGGGAAGAGATGCCTTTCTAGTCACTCGAGGGGCATTTTGCTCTCAGAAGGCTCTTGCCCAGACTGGGAGATTCCTGGTGCCACCAACCCATGCTCCGCTGCCCTGCGTGAGAGAAACCCTCAACCAGAGAAGACAAACCGAAGTCAGCGGCGCACGACCTGCTTTACGAATTCAAGGACGACAGCGCGCTGAGACCATTGGTTTTGACCGATGTTCATCGGGCCAACTCCGTGGGTTCACGTTCTGGTTACATGGCGGTCAGTTGCCCTTGGGCTGAGATTCTGGAAGAACAGGCGAGGACGGGCAAGGTCACCACTGGAAGTTAAGCCTTCAAGAATCCGCATACTGACTCTGAGTCTTGTGAAAATTGGAGCGAAGAAACCGAGAATTTTAACACAGATTTCAGAATGGATTCTCACAGATTTCAGGGGTTTTTTCCGATCTCATGACTGGATCGCGGGCTTAAAAAATAGGGAGCGTGGGCGTCCCGCCCTACGGCATGGTGACAAGCAAGTAAACGCAGGGCGGGACGCCCGCGCTCCCTATTGGAGCCACGGCTCATTTTTGACCAAGCGCGGATCAAGTCGCTCGATGGCCTTGAGGCTCTCGAAGGCACATTCCCAAACCACGAGGACATTTCAGACCTGATCCCGAAGCGTCACTTCATTCCGGGCATCCCGTTCCTGCTTGAGGGGGATCTCACGCAGGGCAGCGGAGCAGCAGAGGTTTTTTTGGGGCTGAGAACTTGAAACTGAACACTTGAAACTGCGCCGGTGGCGGAAGCTCAGATGACCCAAGCCACCATCCAGCCCCCGCTGCTCTGTTGCTCTGCGTGAGATCCCCCTCAAGCAAGCGCGTTCCCGGATATGAGAACCAAGAGAGAGAGAGGAGAATTCACCACAGATTCTAGAAGGATTGGGCACCGATTCACACAGACTTCCTGAGACTGATGTATTGGGAATTTTAACGCAGATTTTGAAGAATTTTCGTTAATTACGCTGATTCCCACTGCCCCCCCAAATCGCGTGGGACGGCAGCCCTTTACGCGACTGTTTTCCCAAGACCTCCCCACTCCGCAGCCCGACCATCCAAGTGGCGAGGGCGCCACGACTCCTTTCCCTCAACCAAGTTTCGTGTCTTTAGCGTATTTCGCGGTTGATATATCAACAACCAAGCACCTCAACCCCCTCAACCCTCCGCTGCCCCGCGTGACGCAGCCCCAGCCAAGATGACGTGGAATTGACGACAGATTTCAGAGGATGAGGCACCGATTCACACCGATTTCCTGAGACTGATGTATTGGGAATTTTAACGCCGATTTTGAAAGATTTTCGTTAATTACGCTGATTCTCTTGACCCCGAGCCACCCACAATCGCGTGGGGCGTCAGCCCTTTACGCTGACCAAGCGCCGAGAAGTTGGGAAAGCAGCTCTAATCTTCAAACTAAGATGACCATCCGGGAGCACTGAGAATTTATTTTGACCTCTCATATGACCTCTCTTAATTTCTCAGTATGGAAAGTAAGCAGATCAGCGTTTCTGAATTCAAAGCACATTGTGCCGAGGAGTTGAGGAAGGTGGAAAATGGCGGTATTTCCCTTCAGCTTACCCGCCATGGCAAGGTTGTCGCGGAGGTTCATGCTCCTGCATCGAAGCTCTCGGCGGACGAACCCAAGACGCTGCAGGAATTCATCGGCTCTCTTCGGAATGTTCCTTCCGGAGTAAGGGGCGCTGATTTTGACAATCCGACTTTCGCGCCCGAAGATTGGGAGAAGCACCCCGCCAACGTCATCATGCCATGACTTATCTTCTCGATACAAACGCATGGATTCGCTTGGTGCAGGCTCCAGAGGAACTTTCCAAAAACGCGCTGCGGGAGATCAGCAGGGCAGACGAACTGGCAATCTCGCCCCAGAGTATTATCGAGGTGAGCCAGAAGTGGTCCAAGGAGCCGGGTTTTCTCAATGCTCCGCTGGAGGAATGGGTCGATAAGGCAATGGGCCGATTCATTTCACCTTTTCCAATCACTCCGGTGATCGCTTGTGATGCTTATCGCTTGCGTGATTTCCACGGTGACCCTGCCGACCGCGTGATTTGCGCGACGGCGCGGCAGCATCAGGTTCCCCTGATTACTTCTGACAAAAGACTGCTCGCCCATCCGGAAGTGAAGACGCTTTCGACGCGCAGTTAAGCCAAGGCTCTTGGGAGGGGGAGGCGCACTTTGTCGATAGGCGGAGGGGATCGTTTTTGATCAGGCGTTTTTCGAGATGCTCGATGGATTTGAAATTCTCGAAGGCACATTCCCAAACCACGAGGACGCTTTCGCTCTGATCCCGAAGAGTCACTTCATTCCGGGCAATCCCGTTCCTGCTTGTGGGAAGCTCTCACCTCAACAAAAACTCAGCTCACTCTGTGGTCAAAACCACTTGATCGAGACTGATCCCATTCAGTTTTTCAAAATAAGGCGCTTCGCCGGGCTTTCCTTTTCGAGGATCTCGAGGGCTTCATTGACCTCGGCCATCGCGAACTCGCGGGTGTGGGGGGCGATGTCGTGACGGGCACAAAAGTCGAGCATGGTGGCGATGGTGGCGGGAGAGCCGACGGGGCTGGCGGAGATGCTGCGCTGGGCCAGGATAAGTGGAAAGACTTCCGAGGAGACTTCGGGAGCGGCCCCGACGAGGTGAAGATTCCCCTTGGGACGGAGCATCTTGATGTAGCTGCCCCAATCGAGTTTGACATTGACGGTGCTGAGGATGAAGTCGAAGGCGCCGCCGGCTGCGGCAAGCGCGGAGTCATCCTTGGCATTGAGAAAGTGATGGGCTCCGAGGGCCTTCGTTTCGGCTTCCTTATCGGGGCTCGTCGAGATCGCGGTGACCTCGCAGCCCCACTTCGAGAGGAACTGCAAGGCGAGGTGCCCGAGCCCGCCGATCCCGACGACCGCGACGCGGTCGGTGGGCTTGACGTCCATTTGGAGGATGGGATTAAAAACGGTGATGCCACCGCAGAAAAGCGGGCCCGCCTTGAGAAGATCGACGCCCTCGGGGATTTTCACGGTGAAGGCGCTTTCGGCGCGGACGAGATCGGCGAAGCCGCCATGGCGCTGCACGATCGTGCCCTCGGCTGCGGAGCAGAGATTGTGATCGCCCGAAAGACACTGCTGACAGGTCATGCAGGCCCCGCTGTTCCAACCAACCCCAACCTTATCCCCTTTTTGGAGATGGGTCACAGCCCCGCCCACTTCGTCGACTGTCCCGGTAATTTCATGTCCGCCAATGAGAGGATACTGGCTCATCTCCCAATCATTCTTGAGCATCGAGAGATCGCTGTGACAAATGCCGCAGGCGTCCACCCGGACATCGACTTGATTCGGAGCGAGGTCCCCAAGTTCGTATTCAAATTCCTCAAGCTTTCCTCCAGCTTCCAGCGCGGCATATCCTTTTACGGTTTTCATCGGAGAAGTTTCCGTGATTTTCCTGAAACCGCAAGAGGTGATCCCCCTCGATCAAGCGCGTTCGCATCTTACCTCCCCTCAGCTTACTCGGTCGTTCATGATCTGCGCGGCCAAGCAAAGGTATCCCGCGACCTTCACGCTCCCTCCTGCTTCCGCAGAACGATCGCGGGATCACGGAAGGTCACTTTAGAAAAATCGGGCTTTCCGGTTCGTAATTCTTCGAGGATTTCCGGTTCGTAATTTTCACAAAGGAGATGGTCGCCTTTGAGGAAATTCTGGAATCCCGCAATGCCCCCACAATCCTCGGGCGGGCCGTGGCCCTGACCATCGTGGAGGTGCGGAGTCATTCCCGGGATGGTCCCTTTGGTCCCGGCTTGGGCCAACTCCTCGATGACAATACGGTGACGCCATTCGTCGCCAAAATCGTAAAGGTAGATGAACTCCGTCACGTTCTCGTTGAAGAGATCGACGATGCGATTCTCGATCTCGCAACAGTCGTTTTCAGCTTCCTCATCGGAGCTGAAGACGAGCTCGCAGTGGCCCTCCTCCCAGACTTCGAAGCGATGCCGGTGCACGTCCTGCCATCCCAAGGAATCTTGAATGGCGCAATGAAGATGGAAGTAGGCACAATCGGTGGGGAGACTGAATCGCCGCCATACCAGCGGCTTGGTGCCGAGGATCTCGATTCGGAAGATGAAGCGGGCGGGACTTTTCAGCGCGAATTCATCGAGCTTGGCTTCCTCCTCCTTGATCATGGAATCGAGTGCCCCTCCTTCCGTGATTTGACCGGCAAAGCCGCGGATGAGTTCGGCTCCGCCCGGTGTCGCCATCACAATTCCCATGAAGGCTTCGATCTCGGCTTCCGTGGCATCATCACCGGGCATATTCTGGAGGAGGTCGTCGAGCGCTTCGGTCATGCCGGGGAAGGTAGAGGAAGGGAACGCCGAACGTCGAACATCCAGTTTTGAATTCTGAATGCTGGCGTGATTGGGCGTTCGGTCGTCCCGCCCTGAGTTTGCTTTGCTGGGGGCCTTCACGTAGGTCGAGACGCCCACGCTCCCTATTGGTTGCAAGTTGAGCGTTGAACGTTCGTGGAGTCCGACTATCTCTCCGGGGTGCCGGGACATTTAAAGGAAGTGGTTCGCCTGGGATGGGGCGGGGCGAAATCGAACCTGCTCCCCGGAGCGGTGCTTTGGGTGGCCGGGCTGGCGCTCGTAATTTGCTACTATCAGGTCACCGCGGTGGCGGAAGTGCTCAATCGGCTCGGGGAATTCAAGCTGGCTCATTCTCCGTGGTTCGGGATCATTTCGACCGCGCTTTTTGGGAGTCTCATTCCGTGGCTGGTCCAGGCCGTCTTTCTAAAAGGAAATGACAAACAATCCTTTCGTCAGGTGCCGTGGCTCCTTCTCTTTTGGGGCTTTCACGGGTGGCAGGTCGACTGGCTCTATCGCATCCAGGCAGGACTTTTTGGGAATGGCATCGACTTCATGACGATTCTCAAAAAGACGTTGGTGGATGAGTTTGTTTGGGTCCCGTTTCTTGCGGTGTGGCAGCTCGTGCTGGGATATCTCCTGATCGAGAAAAATGGTTCGTGGGCGGAATTTCGGACGGCCTTAAACAGGAAGCCCTTTCTGGATCGGGTCATTCCCCTAATGATTGCGAACTGGGTCGTTTGGATTCCGGCAGTCTCCCTAATTTACCTCTTTCCCCTATCCTTACAGCTCCCACTCATGAATATTATCTTAGCGCTCTGGTGCTTGATTCTGACGTTTTTTGCGAAAAATGCCTGAGGGGGAGACGGCAGAGTGAGCTGAGGCTTGGGTTGAGGGATCTCATGCGGAGCAACATGGCGGCTTCTAGGAGCGTAGATGATGAGGACCTCACGCTGGGGTGCAGAGAATTGGAGGTGTTTGCTTGAGGCACTGAGTCGCGATAAGTGAGTCTCGGGACCTCTCTGCAAATTTGGACCTCATCCTCTTAAATCCGTGGTTTATTCTTTGATCAAAATCGGGGAACACGCGGAACGCCCGTGCTATCTTCGGAGATTCTTTTAAAATGCAATTTAATGTAATTTTTTTGTATCTCGGGGCGTTTCCTTTTAGAACCTTCTTCTTATTTTATGAAAATCCTCCTCGCACTCCTTCCCCTTCCTCTCCTTGGACAAATCGCGCTCAAGCCCGAGCCCGCCGCAATTCTGACTTTCCCGACAAAGGCCGGTGAGTTCTATCAGGTGGAAACCCAGACGGGTGAGACTTGGAAAGCCGTAGGCCAGCCGTTGAAAGGAACGGGCGCAAAGGTATCGCAGACCGTGCCGATGGCAGCGGACGGGGAATTTCGACTCACCCCGCTCAAGCAGCAGTGGGTTTCGGTTTGGAGCGATGAATTCAGCGGCACCGAAATTGATCGCAGTAAGTGGTCCAATGAAGTGAACGGCTACGGCGGAGGGAACAACGAGCAGCAGTATTACTCGGACTCGCCCAAGTATTCCTTCGTGAAGGATGGCAATTTGAACATGAGCGTTTATCGTGATACCCACACCACTTCGGACGGTAAAACCCAGCCCTATTCTTCCTCTCGCTTGCGCTCGATTTATCGTGGCGAATGGACTTATGGCCGTATTGAGATT
>Ga0222651_1000977_pt1 | contig 15256 bp, 12 predicted proteins | sample AntAcemetagen369_FD_179855 | JGI IMG/M metagenome (GOLD analysis project Ga0222651, IMG submission 179855) | Saline water microbial communities from Ace Lake, Antarctica - #369 | ecosystem: Environmental > Aquatic > Non-marine Saline and Alkaline > Saline | place: Antarctica: Ace Lake...
CATAGCCCCGGCAGAAAAAAACTGCAAACACACGCCCTGCGGCGGAGGAACCTCCACTTTCCTCCGCCGCACTTGCCTAGGAATATCAAACCGCCCGTTTTAGACCCTTTTCACGCCGCCGCCCACATCCCATGACGAGTCGTCGGCCAATCCAAACATTTGGAACCAAGTAACGTTCACGCAGCATTCTAGCAATCGCGACCTTCCAGACGACGCCCTTCGGTGAATCATCCAATTCTGAATCACTGCTGTTTAAGCGTGACAATAGTTCACAGAAATGGGGGTCAAACGGTTCACAGAAATGGGGTCAAACGCAAAATTTAAAGATTTAGACATTACGGCTGTTGGGCTCACCTCCGTTATGGATCTTTATATTTTGCGTTTGACCCGCTCAGTACTCTTTTGACCCGCTCAGTACTCTTTTGACCCGCTCAGTATTCTTAACCTAACACCACTTCAACTAACCAAATACCAGTGTCTTAACAAATTTAGTGCAATTATGGGCTTGAACTCCACAATTACACCACTAAATATTGGAATTATGTTAATTCAGCGTAAAGTGAAGAGTGAATTGCTCGCATTGCTCAAGGAATACCCCGTCGTGACACTGCTAGGCCCCAGACAGGCAGGTAAGACAACTTTGGCAAAAACGGCGCTTCCCGACTATGCCTATGCTAACTTAGAACACCCGGAAACACGTACGATTGCTGAGAGCGACCCGAAAGCGTTCCTCGCTCAATTCGACGGCAGCGTCGTGATCGACGAAATTCAGCGTGTGCCCGAACTGTTAAGCTACATCCAAGTCGCCGTCGATTCGAGTGGCAAGAATGGACGCTACGTTCTAACCGGATCCCACCAGTTGAGCCTACGGGAAGCCATTAGCCAATCACTAGCCGGTCGCACAGCGATCTTGCACCTTCTCCCGCTTTCAATCGAAGAACTCCAATCAGCCAAGATCGAATTCGAAAGCTTCGAGGAGTATTGCTTCACCGGATTTCTGCCACGCGTTCACGAGCAGTCGCAGCGTCCCGCCACGGCCTACGCCAACTACTACCAAACTTACGTTGAGCGCGATGTGCGCCAGTTGATCCAACTTAAAGACGCCAGTCTTTTTGAAAAAATACTCAAGTTACTCGCTGGGAGAGTTGGCCAAGTCTTCGACTACAGTTCTCTGGCCAACGATGTCGGTGTGGATACCAAAACCATTCAGCACTGGATCTCCATTTTAGAGGCGTCCTTCATTCTGTTCAAACTGCCCCCCTACTTTGAGAACTTCGGTAAACGTGCCATCAAGAGCCCGAAATACTACTTCATCGATGTAGGCTTGCTCTGCTATCTCTTAGGTATACGTGAAGCTCCGCAAATCACCCGCGATCCCCTCGTTGGGCAGATCTTCGAAAACCTCGTCGTGATCGAATGCCTCAAAGCACGCTACAACCGAGGCGACGCCCCCGACATTTATTTCTTTCGCGATAGCAAAGGGAACGAAGTCGATCTGCTTGCGCAATCAGGTCGTCAACTCCGAGCCATCGAGATAAAATCGGCCAGCACTTTTAAGCAGGATCATCTCAAGGGCATCCGCCGCCTAAAGTCGATCACCAACAAAGTCGAAGCCAGCTACTTGATCTATAATGGCGAACGGTATGCACTCAGCAATGATGTGACTGCGCTGCACTTCAAGGATGCGGGTGAGTGCGTTAGATAAAGCGACAATCGAAATGAGTTCCTCATTCCGCTACACCTGATCATTGTAGCGGACTCGGGAACCGATTTCGAGTCGCGGCCTGATCATTGTAGCGGACTCGGGAACCGATTTCGAGTTGCGGCATCGCAAGGCTCAGCGGTCGAAATGAGTTCCTCATTCCGCTACTTATTGAGCCTCCGCCGTCATAATACGTTTTTGTTTCCCAACGACCCTCCCCGAGGTAGTTCAGCACTAGACTGCCTAAGCGATATTCGCCCACCGGTGGCTCGTTGATGACCAAGGGTAATCTGTCTTTTTCTGAGAAATAGTAGATCCGCCCGACCTCGCGACACTTGGTAAAAGACAGACCTGAAAAGTGCGCAAATGGATTATCAGTATTATTGGGAGCCGACCGTTATTTTCAAGCGTGCGATATGTATTTTCAAATACCGTTGACTCTTTTGGCCGAAAAAAATGTGGAGTCCGCCACTTTTAACTTTTATGTTGAGACCAATATGATTACCTCCGATCTGGACAATGGGTATGACTATGCGATCTTCAGTATCCCGCGCTACGGACAGGTGCAGGATCAAAACCGCTTGCTACGAATCCAGGGGGCTTCCGCACCAGATCTCGAAGACGCGTCGATCAAACCGTATCTAAAAGTCGTGCCGGAACCCGCGGCCTGGGGTCTCGTGCTCGGTGGCCCGGCGCTGTTGCTGGTTATGAGGCGCCGAACTCGTTAAGCTCTTTCTCTTGTAGCGGATCGGCGAAGCCGTTTCGACCGTTGCGACCAAATAAACGCCTATGCTGGCGATATAGGCTCGTGTTACTCTTGCACGACTCGTCTGACGGCAAGACAACGGCTTCGCCGTCATCCTACCTTTTAACATGCAATTGCATTGCGACTTGTCGCGCCCGCAGTGGTCCCAGCTCTGGGGTTCGGCGGGCGTGACAAGTCGCGCCCCTACTCTGCATGGCTAATCCCCCAGTCCAAATGCGGTGTGGACGAGGCGTAGTCCCATTCGGGTCAACCAGTCTGCTCTGCATTTTTTTGCTCCCATTAACTTGTATATTCAGCCTGCGTTTCCATCGCAATCACCTGTTGTCCGTCGACTTCAACGGTTGAATATGCAGATGCCCCCACGTTAATTACAGGCGATACTTTTTCGATCATGTTAAGCAGATTCACCAAACGCCGACCAACAGCATGAGCCAGATTCACAGGTACGGCATTTCCAATCTGCTTATACTGACTAGTGCTTGATCCACTGAACGCCCAGTCGTCTGGAAAAGTCTGCACGCGTGCATATTCACGAATAGTCAGTGGACGTGTCTCATCTGGATGACAGCGCTCGGTCTGCTTTTGAGCAGGTGCGCAGGTGAGTGTTAAACTAGGCTCATCCCAGGATAGACGGCGCGCCATTCCAGTCTTACCTCCACCTAGGAAATAGCTCTGCTTCATGTATTCGCGTTGCAGATCGTCAGGCAGATCCCGCCAATAGCCACCTGCCGGAACCTGCGAAAGAATCTCTTTTTTTCGCTCTGGGTATTTTTGCCCGAGCGACATCGGTACCTCGACATCGAAGAGCTCGCCCGCCTTGAGTGCGTCTCTCAAATTCAAAATTCGCTCGTAGGGCGAAGGCCAAGTAAATTTTTCTGCGCACTCAGCGAAGTCGTTTCGAATTCCAATAAAAAAAAGGCGTTCTCTCTTCTGCGGCACTTTATAGAAAATAGCTTTAAGCACCTTTGGTTCGATCAAGGTGTAACCAAGATCTTTGAGTACATTTTTAATCGTATCTACGGTGCGACCCTTTTCATGGCTAAGAAGTCCTCTGACGTTTTCACCGAGAAAAACTCGAGGCTGCATCTCACGAATCGCACGAGCAAATTGAAAAAACAAAGTGCCTCTGGTGTCCTCAAACCCAGCTTTTTGTCCCGCATAAGAAAATGCTTGGCAAGGAAATCCACCTGATAGAAAATCGACTGTACCAGCTAAATGCTCGAAGTTTAAATGGGAAACATCCCCCTGAACCACAGGCCAACTTGGGCGATTTTTAGAAAGAGTCGCACAGGCATCTTTATCAATCTCACTGAGCAAAACCGGGGCGAAACCCGCCTGCTCTAAGCCTAGCGCTAAGCCACCCGCACCCGCAAATAATTCTACAGAACGATAGGGACGCTGCGCACTGACAGCCAGTTGTGCATCCCAATCATTTTCCGACATTTCGCGAATAGGCTCGAACTGAAGCAACTGCTCCAGTGAATACATGCCATCTGCTGAAGGGACAAGAAACCCGCTATTTCGCCACTGACCTAACACATGCTTACTAATCGAAAGCGAATCAGCCACTTCCGTACTGCTATATCGCTTACTCATGAGGACTCCCGCTTCCAACTCTTACACCAAAGCCCTCGTATTTTTCAAATGCCAGCAAATATAGACTCTCTAATAAGTCCGAAGATCGTCCCTCCAATTCCTGCAGCACGCTGCTCTCAATATTACATATTTCCAAATCACTAACCGCTTCTGTAATCACACTAGGGAGGATCTGACATAACTTAAAAAAGGCTTGAGCATCACCAGTTAGCAATTGGTAAAATTTATCGATCGAAACGCGACGAATATTTCGATGTGACATTTGCTCACCATCGACACTGACCGTCCATTTGCGATCATGACTGCCCTTTGCAATGACTTCAACCAAAAGGCAAGTCGCGTCATCATCTCGCAGAATTGTATTCTGCATTTTAATGTACGTCTTCTGGGATGATGAAGAATTCATCGTATTATGCTTATTTTTCATCTCTACATAAATTTTACGTTCCACGTTCACAACGTCGTAGCCCTTTTCGAGGACTTCCCAACCATTACCAATAAATTTAAAAATATTTTGATGAAAATAGCCGATATGATTAGTATTCGACTTATCGATCTGGCGAATAATTTCAGTTTCAATCATCTCCTCGACTGTTTTTCCATAGACCGCGGCGTCGAAGGAGAACTTAATTGGATCGACAAGATTTCGATTAAAATCCTTGAGACTGATATCAAAGCGGTATTTGCCGACAGTTTCCTTGACATGTCGAAGTAAGTCTTTGCGTGAGATAAAATTTAAGTCGTTTTTTGGCATTAGTGAGGAATGTAGAAAGGTTTGGTTAAAGGTCGAACTCTAAAAAAAACCTCCCGATCACGGGCCTGAAAAGGGGTCAAACCGTAGGTTTGTATATATGAATATACGGAATGACCCCTGCTTCCCCTCCCAGATCTGGGGTTCGGCGGGCGTGACAAGTCGCGCCCCTACTTTGCATGGCTAATCCCCCAGTCCAAATGCGGTGTGGACGAGGCGGGTGGCTTCTTCCGCGTCCGCGGGGTCGATGCCGACGGAGATTTTAATTTCGGAGGTGCTGATCAGCTGAATGTTGATACCGCCTTTGGCCAATGCTTCGAAGAGCGTCGCGGCGACGCCGGAGTGCGAGCGCATGCCGACGCCGACGACGGACACTTTGGCAATCTCACTGGCCTCAAAGAGCTTACCGGAGGCTTCGTCGGGGAAGGACTCAGTCACGGCCTTTTCGGCGCGGTAGATGTCCTCGCGCGGCACGGTGAAGGTCATGTTGGCCTTACCGTCGCGTCCGATATTTTGCACAATCATATCGACGCTGATGCCAGCTGCACCGAGCGCTTGGAAGAGCTTTGCGGCGGTGCCGGGGCGGTCGGGCAGATCGCTGACCACGATCTTGGCCTGATTTTTATCGAGTGCGACGCCGCTCACGACGACATCTTCCATGGAGGCGACTTCTTCTTTCACAATAGTACCGGGGTTGTTGTTAAAACTGGAACGGACTTCAAAAACGACGTTGAACTTCTGCGCGAACTCGACCGCGCGGTTTTGCATGACCTTGGAGCCGGAGCTGGCGAGTTCAAGCATCTCTTCGTAGGAGATTTCGTCGAGCTTTTTGGCGTCGGGCACGAGGCGTGGGTCGGCGGTGTAAACGCCATCGACGTCGGTGCAGATTTGGCAAAGGTCCGCCTTGAGCGCAGCGGCGATGGCGATGGCGCTCAGATCGGAGCCGCCACGGCCGAGCGTGGTGATCTGGCCATCGCCCGAGTGCCCTTGAAAGCCGGCGAGGATGACGACCTTGCCCGCATCCAGCTGCGCTTGAATATCGCCGCCAGAAATACTAGTGATGCGCGCCCGCGTGTGGGAGAGGTCGGTGAGGATGCCTGCCTGCGCACCCGTGCGAGAAACTGCGGGGACGCCGATGGCATGGAGCGCCATGGCAGTAAGGGCGATGGTCTCTTGCTCGCCGACGGTCAGCAGCATGTCCATCTCGCGCTCGTCGGGGTGGGGATTGAGCGCTTTGGCACGGCCGATCAGCTCATTCGTGACACCAGAGCGGGCAGAAACGACCACTACGACCTGATTACCGGTGTCGTAAGTGGCTTTCACTCGCTGGGCGACGTTTTTGATGCGGTCGATATCACCGACCGAAGTGCCGCCGTATTTTTGTACGATTAGGGACATTGTTTTGGAAAGCTACTGCTTGAAGGGCGAAAAAGTGGGACACGGAGCGATTAAGAGAGCGTTTACGCAATACTAGCGCTCAGAAGTTTCAAGGAAAGATTCGCTCTTGAAAGATGATTGGTTGACGAGCTAGGCAAAAGAGCGTTTAAGCAGTTTTTGATGACTGACGCAGACCAATCGGCTCCTAAGCCGAAATATAAACGCATTATCCTCAAATTGAGCGGGGAAGTGCTACGCAATAACGAAGATGGTGAACCTATCGACCCGGCAACGCTTAAGGCGATCTGCGAGGAGGTTAAACAGGTGTACGATATCGGGGTGCAGATTGGCCTCGTGATCGGCGGTGGCAACATCTTCCGCGGCCTGAGTGGCGCGGAGATGAAAGGAGTCGACCGCACCACTGGTGACTACATGGGTATGTTGGCCACGGTGATCAACGGCCTCGCGCTGATGGATTGCCTCGAAAAGCTGGGCGTCATCGTGCGCCTCCAGAGCGCGATCCCCATGGATAAGCTGGCTGAGCCGTTTATCCTGCGCCGCGCGACGCGCCATTTGGAGCGCGGCCGCGTCGTCGTCTTCGCCGGAGGCACGGGCAACCCTTACTTCTCGACCGACACCACAGCGGCACTGCGCGCTAGCGAAATAGGTGCCGACGTGCTGATGAAAGCCACTAAAGTCGACGGCATCTATAATAAAGACCCAGAAAAGCACGCCGACGCGGTCAAATATGACCACGTGCCCTACATCGACGCGCTACGCGATCGGCTCAAGATTATGGATTCGACCGCATTTTCTCTTTGCATGGAAAACAAGCTTCCTATTCTAGTTTTCAGCATGCGGGAGCCGGGCTCGATCTATCGCGCCGTGATGGGCGAAGAAATCGGCACGCTGGTCAATTGACGCAGTCAATTGGTTTTTCAGTTCTCAGTTTTTCAGTTCTCAGCTTTTCAGTTCTCAGCTTTTCATTAATCTCAGCTTTTCATATTATGCCAAAAGAAATTATCAAATCCATGCACGCCGACATGAAGAAGGCGGTCGACCACACTCTCCACGAATTCAGTAGCCTCCATACTGGCAAGGCCACGCCTGCGATGCTCGACGGCGTCCGCGTACATGCCTACGGCAGCACGGTGACTCTGAAAGAAGTCGCTGCGGTGACGACGCCTGACGCGCGCACCATCATGGTGCAGCCATGGGATAAGAGCGTGATCAAGGATGTGGAAAAAGGCATCCAAGAAGCGAACCTCGGACTCAACCCGATCATCGACGGCGGCATCCTGCGCGTGCCCGTGCCCGAGCTGACGGGGCAGCGTCGCCAAGAGCTGGCCAAGACAGCCGGCGGCATGGCTGAAGATGGCCGGGTGCGCATCCGCCAAGGTCGCCGCGATGCGCTGGACATGCTCAAATCTGCCAAGAACGACGACGGGCTACCCGAAGACGATTTCAAGCGCTATGAAAAAGAGGTGCAAAAAGCGCACGACGATTTTATCGCCGAGATCAACCAGCACCTAACCCACAAGGAAGCTGATCTCAAAAAGGTGTAGCCTTCGGCTAGTTCATCAGTTTTCAGTTTTACAGTTTCCAGCTAATAAATAGCGAAACAACTGAAAACTGAAGACTGGCTAACTGAATAACTTCACGGAGTGAACACTCTCTTACAGGCTAAACGCATCGTCATCAAGCTCGGCACGGGCGTGCTGACGTCGGGTATTGGGAATTTGGATACCCCGCGCATCGCTGCCCTTTGCGGGCAGGTGAACACACTGCGCGCGCGTGGGATCGAAGTAATCCTCGTGAGTTCTGGCGCAGTCGGCCTCGGCATGGGTAAGCTGGCGCTGAAAAAGCGTCCGAAGGATTTGGCCACGTTGCAAGCCTGCGCAGCGGTCGGGCAGAGCATCTTGATTAACAACTGGCAGCAGGGCTTCGACCCACACGGCCTGACGGTCGCCCAGATACTACTCACCCGCGAAGATCTGCGCGCGCGCCACCGCCATAACGCCGTTTTCAACACCATCGAGCGGTTGCTCGCCAATGGCGCGGTGCCGATTGTAAACGAGAACGACACCGTGAGCGCCGCAGAGATCAAATTCGGCGATAACGACACGCTCTCTGCCCTAGTGGCGAGCGTGACTCATGCGGACATGCTCTTCATTCTTTCCAACATCCCGGGCTTGATCGACATGGAGGGCAGCGGCGAGGTGGTGCCCCTTGTGGCAGCGATCACACCGGAGATCGAAGCCATGGCGCAAGGCACCAAGCACACCACTTCGGTGGGCGGGATGATCAGCAAACTTTCGGCGGCCAAAATCGCGCACCGCGCCGGTTGCGGGGTGATCATCGGCAGTGGTAGCGACCCGGAGCTTTTTAATAAACTCTTGAACGGCGAAAGCGTCGGCACCTACTTCGTGCCGAGCGAAGTGCCGGTCAAATCGCACAAGCGTTGGATCGCGATTCAGGATCACACCCACGGCACCATCGCCATCGATGCAGGCGCGGTGGCCGCCATCGTCGAGCGCGGCAAGAGTCTGCTCGCTGCGGGCATCACCGACTGCATGGGGCATTTTGAAAGCGGCGACGTGGTGCAGATCTGCGGGCCGGATGGCGCAGCCATCGCGCACGGCATCGCCGCCTACGATAGGGAGCGCATTGGCGCAGGCGCGCCCGCACTTGAAAATAACGTAGTCGTGCACCGAGACGACTTGGTGCTATTGTAGATTGAGTGAGGTTGGAGTCCCGCCTTTAGGCGGTCTGGGTTCCTGCCTAAGCACACGCTTATCGCGCGTGGCCGCCTAAAGGCGGGACTCCAACCTTATTCAAATACCAGCTCAGACGCGGCCGCCTAAAGGCGGGACTCCAACCTTACTCAAATACCAGCTCAGACGCGGCCGCCTAAAGGCGGGACTCCAACCTTACTCAAATACCACCTCAAGCGCGGCCGCCTAAAGGCGGGACTCCAACCTTACTCGACTACCAGCTCACCCGCAGGCCATCGTAGGCTAGGTGCACATTGTCAGGCAGCGCGGCTTCGGTCACCTCGTGATCGACCATAAAAGTCATGTGAATAAGGAACGAAATCGGCGCACCCATTTCTTGTGCGGTTTGGGTGGCCTCTTTGATCGACATGTGCGAGGGGTGCGGGTCTGGGCGCAGGCCGTCGAGGATGACTACATCTGAGCCTTCGGCGATCAGGCGCGCTTCCTCACCCACTTCTTTGCAATCGGTGTAATACGTAAATTGTTTACCCGTCTCCGCTTCGGTGAAGACGAGGCCGAGCACTTCCAGCGCACCATGCGGCAGCGACACAGACTCGACAGTACCTCCGGGCAACTCCAGCGTTTTCGGCATTTCGTTGAGCTGAAAGGCGGGGTAGCCTCTTACCTTTGGCATATCTAAAATCGCATAGGGAAAGATCGCTCGCACGCGCGCCAGCCCTTCCTGATTACTGTAAACGGGCAGCGCGGTGCCGCCATTGAGATCACAAAAGCGGCGCAAGTCATCCATCCCAAGAATATGATCGGCGTGCCCATGGGTGAGGATAAAGGTATCAACGCGGTCGAGCCCGTGCTGGATGCACTGCATGCGGAACTCGGGCGCGGCATCGACTTGGATGTGGTGGCCCCCCATCTCGACATGAATCGAGGTGCGGGTGCGCCAGTTCTTAGGATTGCTCATATCGCAGCCCTTGCCATCGGGTTGCGCAATCATGGGCACGCCTTGCGAGGTGCCCGTTCCTAAAAAAATGATCTCCATACAGACTGAGATGGTGCGAAGCCGACAGGCTGGCAACTTCTCTTGCGCAGTTTTTGGAAAACTTTTTGATCGGCGGCGCGAAATTACTCCGCGCGTATGACTTCCAGCAATACTTGGCGCAGATGCTTCAGCTTGATTGGCTTGGGCAAGAAGTAGTTCATGCCGGCTTTCTTAAATCGACTCTCATCAGAGAGCGTGTTGAAGGCGGTGATCGCTGCGATCGGGACACGAGTGCCAAACTCGCCAGCCTCGCCATTGCGCAAGGCGATGGAGGCACTTAGCCCGTCCATGATCGGCATATCGATGTCCATCAAAATAAGATCGTAGCTATTCGACTGGCTGACTAACTCTAGCACCTCGCGACCGTTGGTAGCGAAGTGACTTTCTTGCCCCATGTGCTTGAGTGCGGTGGCCATGAGGCTGCGGGCGATCGGATCGTCCTCTGCCACTAGAATCGAGAGCTTGACTGCTAGTTTCTGCACAGACTTAGAGGCCACATTTTGTCCTTCCAAACTCAACCCCCCCATCGGTAATTTATCGGAGGACGATGCCTGCATCTGCTCCATTTCAAAAGAGAGAAAAGTCGCCACGCCCGCGCCATCCTCACTCGGATTGGCATCGAGTGCACCGTTGTAGCGCTCCAGTAGCATGGAGGCCACCGACCAATATAAATATTCCATCTTGATGCGGGAGAGGTGCTCACCCGTCGTCAATCCAGCGGCTCTACGGAGTTGGCTGTGGCGATCCTCCACGTAGGCTTCCAAGGGGTTATAAATATTGACCTTAACCTCGCCCTCAGAGGCTTCCCAAGAAATAGTCATCGTCTTGCGCTCAGTCGGAATCTCGACCAAGGAGATTGCCTCCAGTGAGCCGAGAATTGCATTTTCAACAATATTGCGCAGATGGTCAGAATCGCCCCGCAGGCGCAGCGTCTTGTCTTGGTGCTCCAGCAGTATATTAAGCCCGCGCAAGCCGGCACGAAAGGCAATATGTCGCTTAATTTGCTCCATTAATTCGTAAAGGCTGACCCACTGGCGGTACTCCGGCAGGTCATCCCACTCGGCCTGAATCTTGGAGTGGTTCACCAGCGTGCTGATCACCGCTAGCATGTGGCGCGCACAGCCTTCGATCGCCACCAGATCTTCATCGCTCTCCTTTTCATTCAGGATTTGTACGATGCCGAGTAGTCCATTCAACGGCGTGCGCAGTTCGTGCGAGAGGGTGGTAAACAGCACATCCGAGCGCACATTAACAGAGTCGGCAGAGTCATTACCGGTGAGCGCAGCCACGCTCTTCGAGCGCGATCGACCTCCCGAACCAAGCGCCTCGATCAGGCGCGATTGCTTAAAGACAAGCCCCAACAAAAGGAGGATGAGAACGAGACAGATAATAAGGCCTATAGCTGACACGACGCTAAAGGATAAACGATTCCGCCCTAGGTCAAACGCCAATATTCTAAAGGATGCTTAAAATCCCCGCTCTTTAAGGTCTCTAATAGTGGCGTCCAGCGCAGCTTGCATGGCGACAGCCGGCTTGTAGCCGAGATCCCGTTGCGCCGCGCTGATATCGAAGTAGTGGTCTTTGGCCAGCTCCACAGCTACGAAGCGAGTGATCGGCGGCTCGTCCGCCTTAGCGAATCTAGCCAAGACTTTCCAGCAGCACTCGGCCAGCGCGCCCGCCGCGTAGGCTGCTGGCAACGGGATGCGCTTTGTCAGCGGCGGATGCCCCAGCCCTGTCAGCACTTGATTCAGCCAAGGCCACAGCGCCACCGGCTCGCCCTGCGAGATGAAGTAGGCTTGCCCGGCGCAGCTTCCAGTCTTGCTGGATTCGCCCGATTCCAGCGCATCGAAGGCATTCAAATGCGCCGCCGCCACATCCTCCACGTAGGAGACGTCGACGCGGTTTTCACCCTTCCCCACGATTTTCAAACGCCCTGCCTGCACGCTGCTGATCACGCGCGGCAACAGGTGCGGATCACCGGGCCCAAAGATCAAATGCGGCCGCAGCGCGACGACTTTGAGCGAGTCACTATTGCCCGCCAGCGCCTCCTGCTCAGCGATCGCCTTCGTGTGCGCGTAGTGGCAGAGCCAGTTGCGCCCATAGGGCATCTCTTGGCCGCCGCCGCGGATCGGTTGCCCGTTAAAGACCACACTCGGCGTGCTGGTATAGACCAGCCGCCCGATGCCTTCGCTCTGGCAAGCCGCCACCACATTACGCGTGCCGACGACATTTGGCTGATAAAAACTATCCCAACTACCCCACACGCCCGCCTTCGCCGCCACATGAAAGACCGCATCGACGCCTACGCAGGCCGCTCGCACCTCCGCCGCACTCGCGAGGTCGCCGCAGATCACCTCCACGCCCTTCGCCTCCAGCGCCGGTTGCGGCGAGCGCCCAAACGAACGCAACGCATAGCCGCGCGCCTGCAAGCGCTCGATCACATAGCGACCGACAAATCCTCCACCTCCCGTGACTAAAACTTTCATTCAGCCAAATTATTTCAGCGCGAATTTACGCGCAAGCGACAAACGATGAATCTTCGCATTGTGCCGCACATCGACTGGGAAGTTGGCCTCAAAAAAGAAATCCCCAATCGTCGCCGTCAGCGCGTGCCTCTGCCCCAGCTCCAGCAGCGATTCGATAAAACCAGCACGCTCAGCGCCCGACTTTGGAAACGCGCCCTGCTCCGGCTCGATCACCAGCCCCGGTCGCCCACCGCCCAGATCGATCAGCGCCGAACGAAACACCTGCGGGTGCGCATTAAAAATCGCCTCGCAGCAATCCGTGTACATCGGCCCGCCTAAGGTCAACACACGCTCGATCTTACGCCCGCAAAACCACAAACGCCCCTCAGTATCCAGCCAGCCCATATCCCCCATCCGGTGCCAATGCGCCGCGCCGTCCGCGATCTTCGAGCCCGCATCCGCTGCCGGTAGTTGGTCATACCCGCGTGTAACGGACGGCCCTTGCACGATAATTTCACCAATCATACCGACCGGCAAGTCCACCACATCTTTGATTGCAGCAATCGCCGCGTCCACCGGCTCGATCACCCGCACCGACACCCCCGGCAAGGGCTGCCCGACACAAGTGCCCTCCCCTTTTTGCGTGCGCAGCGCCGTCTGCTCCAGCACCTCGCTGGCCGAGATCGAGCTCACTGGCAGCGCTTCTGTTGCACCGTAAGGTGTATGGATTTCGCCGTTAGGAATGATCGCCCGCATCTGCGCCATCAAGGCCGACGGCACCGGCGCGCCCGCCATCAGTATGCGGCGAATGCTCGGCAGCGTGATCGACTCACGCTCACAGTGCCGCGCGATCTTCGTCCAAAGCGCCGGCGAGCCGAAGCTATTCGTGACCTGATTTTGCTGGATCGCTCGCACGATTTGCTGCGGATCGACCGTGGCCGGACGGCTCGGGTTCATATCCGGCACCACCGTGCACATACCCAGCGCCGGATTAAATAAAGCAAAGACCGGCAGCATCGGCAAATCCATCTCACCTGGCTCAATGCCGTATTGCGCGCGGATCGCTTCGACCTGTGCCAGAAACATACCATGCGCATAGCACACCCCCTTAGCCGGCCCGGTCGAACCAGAGGTAAACAAGATCGCCGCCAACTCATCTTCGCGCGAGTCCACCACCTCGAAGCCGCCCTGATTCGCATAAGTCGCTATCTTTTTTTCAAAGCTGCGCCCCACTCCGATCTTGATAGCCACCCCGCGGAAGCTCGGTCGAAACAACCGCGCGATCCAGATCGCCGGCGGGATGCCCACCAGCGCACTTGGCTGCGAGTGCCGCACACAGCGGAGAAATTTCTTCAGCCCCATGCCCGGATCGATCACGATCGGCACCGCGCCCATTTTAAACAAAGCAAACACGATCCGGATCAAGTCCAGCCCCGGCTTCACCATCAGCAGCACCCGCGCACCCCGCACCACCCCCGCCTGCGCGAAACAGTGGGCAGTCGCCGAAGCCTCCGCCTCCAGTTCCGCAAAGCTACGCTGCGCATAGCGAATCGCCCCGTCTGCGTCATGCCCGACCGGCGCGCGCACCGCAGCCGCAGTCGGCTGAGCGACTGCCTGCTGGGCAAGAAAGTGTGCAACATTATAAACCATCGTATTTACCCACGAACCAGTAGCGCATTCCAAGGAAACGGCTAGCGTTTTCTTTCCAAATCCAGCAGCGGATTCCAGAGATTGACCTATGCCGAGAAAGGTAGCGCTGCATGGCCTCATGCAGCACTTCGCAGCATCGGATTCCAGAGATTGAACTACGCCGAGAAAGGTAGCGCTGCATGGCCTCATGCAGCACTTCGCAGCAGCGGATTCCAGAGATTGAACTACGCCGAGAAAGGTAGCGCTGCATGGCCTCATGCAGCACTTCGCAGCAGCGGATTCCAGAGATTGATCTATGCCGAGAAAGGTAGCGCTGCATGGCCTCATGCAGCACTTCGCAGCAGCGGAATGCGGATACCTTTCAAGTTCCGCTCAAACCTGATAGTTATCCTTGTTCATAGTAGGCTTTGATCCCTAAGCGTCGACAGCGCTCGTTCAAGATCTCATGATACTGCGCCTTCTTGGGAGGCGACAGAAAACTTGCTTCGATTAACTGATCCCATCTGCTAACAGCTGATTGAAAAGTATTCAGGATAATTTGGATCTGTTTCTTCCTTAAACCGAGTCGTTCTCGGCAGTAATAATCGATCCACAACTTTCGACTCAATTGCTTCTTTTTCCCCTTCAATGGCAGAGCGAACTCTTCAGCGGCATTTTCTAATACGATCGTCGTATTGAGCAAGTCATAGGCGGGGCTTAGTGAAGCGACCCCATCGCGCTCCCATAAGGAAAAATTCTTTAAATGCATATCTTCGTTTCCTGTCAGAAAAGCAAAGAGCAGGCGGGCGGCGAGTTTAGGTTTTTCCAAGACTGGAAACGTGCAGTAGGTGTCGACGATCTGGGCGACCCGTTCTAGGGAACTATCATATTTGGTTAACCGGGTGGCACCCGAGAGCTGGCCAAAATCTTCCACATGCACACGGCCGCTTCGTCCCGCCCGGTCAAAGCGCTTTGTGAAATAAACCCAGCCACCGTCAATCGAACGGACGAGTCCATGAGGCGCGACTTCAATATTGGCGACCTGAGCCATGCGCATAGTCAGTGCCTCGTTTTCTGGAACCTGCTCGAAGGGGGAAGGATTTGGTTTAAGGATGAAACGACCGCCGCTATCAACGATAGAAAAGGCCGCGTCCTTTAGCTTCAAAACAGCCGACAGCTTGGGCTGGACTCCTTGAATC
>Ga0222651_1000979_pt1 | contig 15235 bp, 9 predicted proteins | sample AntAcemetagen369_FD_179855 | JGI IMG/M metagenome (GOLD analysis project Ga0222651, IMG submission 179855) | Saline water microbial communities from Ace Lake, Antarctica - #369 | ecosystem: Environmental > Aquatic > Non-marine Saline and Alkaline > Saline | place: Antarctica: Ace Lake | collected...
GTCTTGCTGGGGATTCCCACGGCTTTCTCCACTAAAAGTCCTCCCTAAGCCTCGGAATGACGATTTTTTCATAATAATGGGTCGAACTCAGGTTAATAATCTCGGGTACCTCGAATTTCACGATGGGCGGGGCCTTGTTTGCAACAAAATTGTAGTCTCAAGCTTCCCATTATTTCCTTCGAACGCAAAACTAATTAGTGAACTTAAAGTCAAATTAAATGATATTTTTAGTGGTTAAATTTGTATTATATCATAAATAGGATAAAAAGCTCTGATAATTCTGAAATAAATAGTTTTAACCGTTAAACCCAAGTTTTTGCCACTGAAATTAAGATCTAATTGGGACACAAAAAGTAAGTTGTTTTAACTTATAACAACTAAACTATTATTATATTATTTTTTCTTGAATTTTTACATTTTTACGTTATTAATTTTTTTCTTGATTAAAATATAATTAAACTTCGAAGATGTAAAATATTTGAGAAGCCTTAAATAACCTTTTATACCCTAGTATATATGGTTTAACTCAAAAAAAATTACTTAAACATTGAAATTTATTTGAAAATGTCCCTAAATCGGATCAAAATTTTGAATTTTATAAATTGAGCGTCAAAATAACCATAAATACAAAAGCCAATGAAGTTAAAAGAATAACCGAAATGAATCAAATTTGAATTTAGGAGTCAAATCCTAAAGAGTAAATCAATTAACAAATAAATCCATTATGAAAAAAAATCTACAATATTACCGGGGAATGAAACCGATGTCATGGCTCTCGGCAATCCTTTTTTGTTTGTTTTCAGGGAGCCTAATGGCTCAAACTGAAAGCTTAAACAAAAATTTGGAAAATATTACCAAGGATCAAACGGTTTTGGCAAGTACGAAGCTTAATACTGCTGCAGCCGAAGTTGATGTTACGATAACAGGTACTGTTATAGATGAGAATGGCATGCCAATTCCTGGTGTGACTGTTTCTGTTCCTGGTACGTCTATCGGTACTGCTACAAACTTAGATGGGAAGTATAGCCTTAGTGTTGCAGAAAACGCGAGTATTGTTTTTTCATTTATAGGTTTTGAAAGCCAAACTGTAAATGTTGCCAATCGAAGTACTATAAATATAACTTTGAAAGAGGATACTCAATCACTTGATGAAGTGGTTGTGGTAGGTTATGGTACCCAGCAAAAGGTAAACCTTACCGGAGCTGTAGGTGTCGCGACGAGTGAAAGACTTCAGAACAGACCTATAGCAAACGTGGCTGAAGGATTACAAGGTGTTATTCCTAATTTAAATATCGCTCCTAGAAACGGTGATCCTTCGCAAAGTCCAAGTTTCAATATCAGGGGATACCAATCCATTAATGGTGGGTCTCCACTTATTTTGGTGGATAACGTTCCTATGGATTTGAACAGGATTAACCCAAATGATATCGAAAGTGTTTCGGTCCTTAAAGATGCTGCTGCGGCTGCCGTTTACGGAGCCAGAGCAGCTTTCGGTGTAGTTTTGGTAACTACAAAAAGTGGTAAAGAAGGGAAAGTAAGGGTTTCTTTAAATAGCCAGGTTTCGTTTGGAAAACCTATTTTAAATATGGATCCGATTAATGATCCTTATAGGTTTGTACAAGCCAGAAACTTGGCAAACGAACGTACCAATGGACGACCGGCTTACGATCAGGACTATATTGATGGTACCAAGCGCTGGTCTGAAAATCCTACGGAAGAGAATGCCTGGGGTGTGGTCGATGGGGGATTGAGGTTTTATGGCTTCAACAATTACACCGATAAGATCATGACCGATTTTGCTCCATCGCAGCAACATGACCTGTCAATCTCTGGAGGTTCAGAGAATGCCAATTATTTTGTTTCTATTGGACATCTCAACAAGGATGGCTATCTTAATTCAGATCGTAACGAGAATTTCAAACGTTACAATATCCTAATGAAGGCTGAATTTAAAGTTACTGACTGGTTAACACTCGATGAAAAGATCGTGGTGAACTCTCAGCAAAGTGACAAACCTTATTTCTATAACTGGGATGTAAACATCAATACACTTGCCAGGGTGAATCCATTAATGCCCATACAATTTCCTGATCTTCCTTTTTATGTAAATCAAGGAGATAGAGAAACCTATGCACCTTACATAGGGGAATATTTTGGTGGGACCAATTTTTTCCCCTATTTGGAAGATGGTGGACGCTCTACCTGGACCAATAACGATATCTGGTTGACACAAGGAGTAACACTTACTCCTGCGAAAGGATTAACGATTAAGTCTAATTTCTCCTATAATTTCTTTCACCGTTCCGAGCAGGACGTAGCCAGTAAAATTGAAATTGTAGACACCAACCTTCTTGCTGCTGGATTGATTAGCAATGGATTTAGTGGAAATGACTTTGTCAACGAGGAGAGCCGGTACAATCAGTATTATGTCTTTAATGCCTATGCGGATTATAAATTTTCGCTGCCTGAAGTTCACAGCTTGACAACCATGGTTGGATTCAATCAGGAGTGGGGCAACAATAAATTTATCAGGGCTCAGGCCAATACGCTACTTACGCCATTGATTACTGATTTGAATGCTACTACGGGCTTGCAGCAAACCTATGGCAGCAGTAGCCATGTATCCTTAAGAGGCGCTTTTTATAGGGTCAATTATATTTTTGATGAGAGATTCCTATTAGAAGCCAATGGTCGCTATGACGGAACTTCTAGGTTCCCTCAGGATAGTCGTTTTGGATTTTTCCCTTCGTTCTCTGCCGGATGGAGAGTGTCTAATGAAAATTGGATGGCAGGTACCAAAAATTGGATGGATGAGTTAAAGATCAGAGGTTCTTATGGTACCTTGGGTAACCAAGGATTGGGAAATAATTACTACCCATATATTCCAACTTTGGGGACAGGTCAATCAGGTTTTATGTTGAGTGCCGGACAGCGTACGCCTTTTGTTTCCGCAGCAGGTCTTGTAAGTCCTACACTTACCTGGGAAACCGTAGTTTCGCAAAATATAGGGGTAGACTTCACCTTATTTGGAGGTAAAATAGATGCCTCCTTTGATGTGTATTCCCGAGAAACCAAGGATATGCTTATGAGACAACAATACCCCTCCATATTGGGAACGGGTGCGCCACAGTCCAATGCGGCGGATTTGAAAACCACCGGTTGGGAATTGGCACTGACATGGAAAGACAGGGTAAATGATGACTTGAATTACGACGTTACTTTGGCGTTGTCAGACTGGACAGCGGAAATCACCAGATTCATCAATCCTGAAGGGGTGATTAGTCAATATTATGAAGGTCAAATGTTAGATGAAATCTGGGGCTATGAGACCGTAGGGATTTTCCAAACCCAGGAGGCTGTTGACAATGCGCCTGATCAATCACGGTTAGGTGCCAATTGGAAAGCTGGTGATATTCAGTACGCCGACCTGAATGGTGACGGTATCATTTCGCCTGGAAATAATACTTTAAGTGACCCGGGAGACCGAAGAATCATAGGAAACGAGACACCAAGGTTAAGTTTTGGTTTAAACAATAACCTGCAATGGAAGAATTTTACTTTAAATCTTTTCTTCCAGGGTATCGTGAATAGAGATCACTGGCCAACCTCAGGAAACTGGACCTGGTTTTTCCCTTTCAATGCTGGGCATGTGGAAGAATATTTCATCACAGATTCTTGGTCTGAAGATAACAGAGATGCTTATTTTGCAGCGCCTCACGTCTCCACAAATGACAAGAAAAATATTCAGAGACAAAGCAGATTCTTGCAAAATGCTGGCTATATCCGTTTGAAGAATGCCAATTTAGGCTATAATCTTCCTGCCAAATGGATGTCAACTATCGGCTTTCAAAACGCCAATATTTATTTTGCCGGCATGAACCTTTGGGAGTATTCTCCTATTCGCAAGCCTTTGGATCCTGAATCAATCTACGCAGGAGCCATTGAATATCCAATGCAAAGGGTATACACACTTGGTGCTAGAATAACCTTCTAAAAATTAAATCTAAAAAGAATGAAAAAATATAATTTTATATGGTCCTTCTGTTGCCTGGTGGTAATGATGCTATCGAGTTGCAACGATGATTTTCTGGAACGTTACCCTCTCGATGAGGTGAGTAATGAAACCTTCTGGAATACGGAAAATGACCTCAGGGTCTATAACAATAGTCTATACCATTTGGCATTGGATGATGACGATGTTCCTATTTTGCATGGACACAATGCTGGTTTTAGTAGCCATTATGGAAGTTATTATTTCTTGGATGGTTTTACTGATAACCTGGCACCTACGAATGGTAGACATACCTTCTTTCAGCAGGTACGTGCAGGAAAACAGATCATTCCAAATGGTGATGTATGGTTTGGTTATAGTGGTTGGAATTTCGTTCGCGCCATCAATGTTGGTATGGACAATTATGACAAAGCCAATATTTCTGAGGAAGTAAAGAATAAGTATAAGGGCGAAGCGCGATTATTGCGTGGATGGTTTTATGGGGAGAAAGTTCAGACATTTGGAGACGTCCCATGGGTTGACAGAGAACTAAATATTGATGCTGAAGAATTATTTGCTGCCAGAATGCCTAGAGAACAGGCCATGGATAAGGTTTTGGAAGATCTAAATTTCGCTACCACACATCTTCCTAATGATTGGGGAGATGGTAACGAACCTGGTCGCTTGAACAGGTGGGCAGCTTTGGCCATTAAGGCAAGGTTGTGCTTGTTTGAAGGAACCTGGAGAAAGTACCACGGCGGTTCTAATCCAGAGATGTGGCTTAGAGAAGCAGCTGAAGCAGCTAAAGAAGTTATGGACAATAGCCCTTACGGGGTTTACAATACAGGGAATCCTGAAACTGATTTTAATGCCTACCTTCGTATACTTGATGTCAGTGGAAACCCTGAAGTAATGGTATGGAGAAGGTACCAATTGGGTATTTATACCAACGTTATACAGGGTTATTTTGGCTATACAGGCGGTGCTACAAAGAGCTTTGTGGAAGACTTCTTGGCAACTGATGGCCTTCCAATCACTTTATCTCCTGAATATAAAGGAGATGATACCTTCGAAGATGTTTTTGAAAATCGTGATCCTCGTTTAAGACAAACTATTCTTCATCCCGAAGATACGGAAAAGTACAAATACGATAGAGCTGATGGAAGGGATTATCCAAGAATAGTGGGTATGCCAGGTGGTTTGACTACTGAAACCGGTTACCATATCATAAAGCATTATAATGCTGATGACATGATAGGTAAAGCCTTCAATACATCTGAGACTCCTGCAATAATCTTGAGGTTTGGAGAAGTTTTGTTGAATTATGCTGAAGCCATGGCTGAATTGGGGGAGATTTCTCAAGCCGACCTAGACATGAGTATCAATCTGCTAAGAGATCGAGTAGCGATGCCACATATGATGCTTAATCCTCCTATGGATCCAAGGTATGCGAGTGATGGTGTATCTTCCTTGATTGTTGAAATTAGGAGAGAAAGAAGAGTAGAATTGTTTTTAGAAGGCTTCAGGTACAAAGACCTTAAGCGCTGGAAACAAGGCAAAAAGTTAGAAAGTCCTGACCTTGGTATTCGTTGGAATGCAGAAAATCAGGCTAGATTTGCCGGAGCTATCATTGAGACAAGTGAAGATCCTGAAACAGGTAAGACCTATATTGATGTCTATAAGGGCACAGATTGGGAAAACCCTACTTTTGACGAAGGCAAGAATTATTTATGGCCTTTGCCTTTGGATGATTTAGCTCAAAATCCACAATTGAAACAAAACCCAGGATGGAATTAAGTATTTGAAACTGGTTTTTTAAGTAAAGTTAAACCTGCAGGATTAAGGCATTTCAATTGAAAGCCGTTTCCTGCAGGTTTTTCTTTACCTTTTTTACAAGCGGAAAGGAAAATCAAAGAGGATATTTTAAATTGATCCTTTATTACTAAACCCGAAATGTACCCAATCCCAATACAAGCAGCACATCCCGATAAGAATTCTATTTTTCACATAGAATACGTGCAATTTTTACGTTTTTATTTAATCAGATCTAGGTTGAAATACAGCAAACTTCACTTGATAAATTTGAAGGAGTTTTGCATGGGAGGTCGACACTTAACAGGCTTACTATGATCAAAAAGAAAATCGATTCAGAGAATAATATTCAGATCACAAAAAAAACAGGAGTGTGATCCACTAGAAGAAAATTAAATTTTAACCACTTTCGGATAATTTGAGATATACTTTAAAATAATTTTTAGTAACATGAGAATAGTAAAGCCCATCATTCCAATGCTTATTATCATAGCCATGCTATGGAGCCCTTTATTTGCGGCAAGCCCGGATTCCTTTAAAATGGACACTGTAAAACTGGAGAATCCAATTACGGTACAATATCTAAAGCGACACCTGAAAAAGTCAGGGCCTAAACTGGCGCTTACGCCAGCACTTGAAAGAAACTTGAAACGTAAGATTAAAAGTGACCCTTTGGTGAGAAATTATTACCAAGCATTAAAAGCCAATGCGGATGATGTGCTCACTATGCCTGTGCTAACTAGAAATGTTATCGGGCGGAGACTATTGAGTACTTCTCGAGACCTTTTACATCGTGTCAATGTTTTGGGGATTACCTACCTAATAGAAAACGACAAGAAATACCTTGATAAAATCAATGAGGAAATCATTGCTGTAAGTAATTTTTCTGATTGGAACCCTTCACATTTTCTGGATGTGGCAGAGATGGCTACTGCAGTGGCTTTGGCGGTAGACTGGGTAGGAGATGACCTGCCGGATGCTACGGTAAAAATGGCAAAGAATGCCTTAATCCAAAAGGGTATCGAGCCAAGCTGGGAAGGGAATATGGGTTGGATCAAAGGCACCAACAATTGGAATCAGGTGTGCAACGGTGGTATGATAGCCGCTTCTATTATCATAGCTGACCAGGACCCTGAATTGGCAGCTAAAACTATTTCACGTTCACTTGATGGGATACCTTACGCACTTGTCCAGTATGGACCAGATGGAGCTTATCCTGAAGGATCCACCTACTGGGGATATGGGACCGCTTTTTCAGTATTGACATCGACAATGTTAGAGACAGCATTTGGTACTGACTTTGGTTTGGCAGACTATCCTGCATTTAAGAAAAGTGCCGATTTTAGAAAATTAACCATTGCTCCGTCGGGAAATTATTACAATTATGCGGATTGTGGGGAGCGGCACAGTGACGCTGGGGATATCATATTAGCCTGGTTTGGTACGCAGACAGGCAATTCGCTCTATATAGAAAAGGAAAAATTTATGCAACCGGTGGATGAGTTTGGCAGCCTTAATAGGTTGGCCGGTGCTGGCCTGGTGTGGTTGGCGCAGTTCGAACAAACGGAGGAGAAGGAGCTACCACTGGTCTATAAAGGTGATGGTGAAAATCCAATAGTGATCATGCGTGATGGAGAAGATTATTATTTTGGAGGAAAAGGAGGAAAAGGTACTATTTCCCACGGTAATTTGGATGCTGGCTCATTTATTTGGGAGCTTAATGGTGTCAGGTGGAGTGTTGATCCAGGTAATCAAGGATATAATGAACTTGAGCAAGCTGGATTTAATCTATGGAATCCCTGTCAGGATTGCGAACGCTGGACACTATTGACCAAAAACAATTATGGACACAGTACATTGACTGTCAATGGAGAACTGCATGTAAATGACGGTTTTGCAAAAATGCTGAGTGTTACTAAAGGAGATAAGCCTGAGGCGGAATTTGACTTGACGCCGGTATTCGGACATAATCTTAAGCAGGCGACAAGAAAGTTTATCAAACCTGATAACAACTCTATTGTCATCGAAGACCACATTGAAACCAATGTTCATACCAAAATGATCACCTGGCAGATGATGACCCAGGCTGATGTGAATATTGTGGACGGTGGTGCCGTTCTTACCCAAGATGGAAAAAAGGTAATGTTAGAGAATCTTTCTCACCCAGAGATCATGGTTTCTGTAATATCACTTGACCCAGCACCTATGAAACTCGACAAGCAGATTAAAGGATTAAAAAGACTGGAAATCAAAATTCCTGCATGGCTTATTGAAAATAACTCCGACGTCATAAAGGTTAGATTGAAAGCATTGTGATAGAATTAATGATTCTAAATACAGGAATAGTGAAAAGGCGAAACAGACCATTACAGCAGCGCTGGACCATTGGGTACAAAATGATTATTTTTGTGACAATTGGTGGTACAATCAAATAGGTACCCCCAATAATTTCGTTGCCGTAATGCTATTGATAGGAGAGGAATTGCCCGATCAATTGGTGAAGGGTACCCAACCCATTATCGGTAGGGCACATTTGAATGCCTCAGGTGCAAGACCCAGTGGTGACAGGATAAAAATTGCAGGGATACTTGCTAAAAACCTGCTTTTTCTTGAGGAAAAGGAGAAATTCGAAGCCGTTTTAAAAGTTATAGAAGGAGAAATTAAGTTTTCTACAGGTAGTCGAGGTCTACAAAGGGATTTTAGTTTTCATAACAGAGAGGATCGTGTCAAAAATACTGCATCCTACGGATTGGGATATGCAGATTCATTTGTAGAATGGGAGGTTTATACTACAAGTACTCAATATGCTTTTTCTGAGGACAAAGTTGAAATTTTGGTCGATTACTATTTGGATGGAATAAGTAAAAATTTGGCTTTCGGTAAATTCTTTGATGCTGGAGCTAAGAACAGGAGCATTGGCCGACCTGGCGCTATACATGCGCTCGATGCCACCACTCCAAGAAAACTAGTGGAGGCTCCCGATTACCGAAAAGACGATTTGGAAGAAATTATACGGACAAGGAAAGAGGGTATCGAACAGCTTACCCTTTCCTACAGTAAATATTTCTGGCAGACAGAATATTTCACTTTCCAAAAGCCTGACTATATTACTTCAGTAAGAATGTACTCCACAAGGAATGACAACATGGAAGTACCCTATAACAGCGAGGGATTGAAGAACCATCACCGTGGAGATGGAACCAATCATCTTTCATTGACTGGAAAAGAATACGTGGATATTTTTCCGGTCATGGATTACCAGAAAATACCTGGAGCAACTATTCTGCAAAAGGAAGTACTTCCTGGTTGTGATCAGATTCAAAAACCCGGATATACGGACTTTGTAGGAGCTGTGACAGACAATGTATATGGAAGTGTAGCTTTTGATTTTATTAGTCCACTTTCCTAAAAATGTTTTTAAAGCTATTTAAAGTCCATTAGATTAGTAGTTTAGATTCACTAAATTATTTGTATTCCTAAAAATTTAATGGTTAAAAGAAAAGCTGAAATGTTTGATAAAAATAAAGCGCCGATGAGTTTGGAGCAATACAACAATAAGATTGATCAAGCTATGGATGATTCTAAAAATGGACGTATGATAAAAGCTATAGACTTGAAAGGCGATGTGAGGTTTGAGGTTTCCCTTTGCCTATCTTATGCCAGAATGGATTAAGACATAAATAACAATAAGCATTTGAAGAAATATTGATAACAATTATGAGGTTTTTAACTAATGGAGCTATGAATATTAGGTACTTATTTTTTGTTATTTTGTTACTTTCAGTCTCTGAAACTTATTCGCAAAACTATCAAAAAGCAGATTTGCCCGATGCAATGACTTTTTTAGCTGGAAAAAAAGTCACATCAATGAATGAATTCCAAAAGCGCAAAGAAGAGATACTGAATCTCTGGTGCGATTATTATATTGGTCATTTTCCAAAAGAAGCACCAGCGTTATTATCCGCAAAGGTCATTAAAACGGTAAATCATGAGGACGGATCCACCAGAAAAAGGATTGTTTTAACCTTTGATACCCCTAATAAAAAATCGTTTGAAATAGCAGTCTGGGAGCCGAAAACGATTGGTAAAAATGCGCTACCTTTATTTTTAACACAGCCAAGAAATTACCAGATACAATGGGCGGAAGAGGCGGTGAAAAGAGGATATGTAGCATGTCTTTACCCCGGATTGGATGCACATCATAGCGAAGAAGACTTTTCAAACTATCAAAATATATGGAAAATTTTTAAGGATGAATACCCTAATGCAGGGTGGGCATCTTCTTTGGGGATACAAGCATGGCTCGCCAGTAGAACACTGGATTACCTTTTAGACAAAAACATTGGCTATAATATTGACACTGCGGCGGTAGGAATAGCAGGTCATTCAAGGTATGGAAAACAGGCTATCTATGCAGCAGCATTTGATGAGAGATTTAAATCAGTTATTGCCCGTAGTTCGGGTACACCAACAGCTACCTCCTATAGGTTTGCCTCCAGGCAAACATTTATGGAATCAGTTTCTGACAGTGACTGTCCCAAAGAATGGGTACTCGATGGCCTGAGTGATTACTACGGGCGTGAGAATGAATTGCCCATAGAGGGAAATGCTCTTCTTGCCACGATCGCACCCCGTCATTTAATGCTGCATACGGCCTTTAATGATGGCAGCGACCCTACTTTTGGGGTTGAGAGAAGTTACCTCAATGCCAAAAAAGCTTACCGGTTTTTTGGCGTGGAAAAAAATATTTATTTGAGTTATAGAACTGGCAACCACAATCCTATAACGGAAGCGCATACCAAACACATGTTTAATTTCTTTGATATGTCTTTTGGAAGAGGCACTGCAAAGAGAGAAGATTTTCCTGAAATTTTGTATCATGATTTCGATTGGGAAAAATGGCAATCAAAACAAAGAAAAGAAGATCTGAAATTATCTAAAACTACCAGTCTAAAAGAGAAAATAAATTGGATGCTGGGAGAAAAACCAGTGGCAACTCCAGATGAAGGGGAATATCATATAATCAAGGATGGGGATTTGCCTTTGCATGCTGGATTTAGGGACCGATGGATGCCCAAAAACAAAAATATAAAGAGGGTGCAATTTGCTTTTGGTGATAAAATGCAAGGTAATATTATTTATGATGAAAGCTTGAAAAACTATAAAGGAACAGTCATTTGGCTTCATCCCTGGAATTACTCTCATGGTAGCAATGAAGGGTATGGAGTGGAAGGCACTACAGTTTATTACAGATTAGCACTTGAGGGATATAAAGTAGTGATGTACGACCAGTTCGGTTTTGGTGATCACTTTACACACGCTTTTAACTTTTATGAAAGGCACCCACATTGGTCATTGCTTGGAAGAGCCGTATCTGATGTTGGTAAAGTTGTTGATTATTTGATAGATGGGAAGGGTATTTCAGCTTCTCCTGTTCCGAAAACAGACCCATCAAAAATATTTGTATTTGGGTTTTCTTATGGGGCTATGGTGGGACTATATGCTACGGCACTTGACAATAGGATATCGGGTGCGGCTTCTTTTAGTGGCTTTACTCCTATGCGCACTGATACGGATGCTAAACCTACCGGAGGTATTCGCAAGTTCTGGCAATGGCACCATGTTTTACCTAAACTGGGCTTTTATCATGATAGGGAGCAAAAAATTCCTTATGATTATGATGATGTTATTGGCTTAATAGCCCCTCGAAATTGTCTTGTCTATTCGCCGACAAGAGATAGGTTTGCTGATATTGACGACTTAAAAAAGTGCATGGAAAAAATACAAAGTTCATGGAAAGATGGGTTTCAATTTATTTCACCTGATGATGTATGTAGATTTCAGAAAGATCAACAAGAAGTATTAATAGACTGGTTGGGTAAGCTGTAAAATAATTTATTGAGGAGTATTCTTCTTTTCGTTGACAGAATTGGGGTTACCGCTGGGGAGTAGCCTATTTTATTGCCTAATCCGGGTTTATAAACAATCCATTGCATATATTTGGTGACATACTATTTTAGAATAACAAACAGTCTATGGAACGTAAAATAAGTGTCATTAAGCGCTTTTTATTGTTGGTAATTATCGCATTGGTTTCGTGTACTCCTAAAGCTAAGGAAGGACCAATTGTGATAGATGAACGCGACCAAAAGCTTGATATAAATAAAATCATTCCTATTGACAGCGTATGGTCAGGACATGCCGTTGGATTTTCACTGCTTACCCACAAAGACCGGCAATACATTGCCTATTATGACAAAGACAGGTACATGACTGTGGGACAAAGGAATTTGGGGGAGGATCAATTTGAACTGCACCATTTGCCAATATTTGATAGGGAAGAAGGCCAAGGAACCAGTACTAAACTTGGATGGGATAGTCACAATTCAGTTACCATAGGTATCGATGAAGAAGGCTACCTGCACCTTGCTGGGAATATGCATGTTCACCCCATTACCTATTTTCGTGGACATAACCCTTATGATATCAGCAGTTTAAAGCAAGAAATGGAGATGGTAGGCTCGAATGAAGAGCGCTGTACCTACCCAAATTTTATGAAGGACAGAGAAGGCCTTCTATTGTTTCATTACAGAGATGGAGGTAGCGGAAATGGCAATGAAATATATAATATTTATGATGTAGGTAGCAAAGGATGGACCCGTTTATTGGACAGCCCACTTACTGATGGTATGGGTGAAATGAATGCCTATGCTTCCCAACCTTCGTTAAGAGCCGACAATTGGTACCATATGTATTGGGTATGGAGAGATACGCCTGATTGTGAAACCAATCATGACCTTTCTTATATCAAAAGTCCGGACATGAAAAATTGGTACGATGCATTTGGCAATCAACTAACCCTGCCCGTCACCATTGAACAAAAAAATGTGATAGTGGATCCAGTTCCACCAAAAGGAGGCATAATTAACCTTGCAGCAAAATTGTGTCTGGATGAAAACAATGATCCATTGATGGCTTTCCATAAATATGACGGCAATGGTAACCTGCAATTTTACGTAAGCAAGGTGGAAAACGGTGCATGGACAGCCAAACAAGTTACAGACTGGGATTATCGCTGGGAATTTTCAGGTCGTGGAAGTATCCCTTTTGATGTCCGTTTAGGAGATTTTAAGCGCAGGGACGACGGGAATTATGAACTGGGCTACAAGCACATTAAATATGGAGAAGGAATGTTGCTTCTAGACAAAGAATTAAATGCTATAGGAGAAGTGATAAAACCAGAAACCTTTGGTTCCGATCTAAAATTAGAAGGAGACTTTAAGGGGCTGCAAATACGGACGACTGGAGATCTAGGCAAGGCAGAAAACGGAAAAACCTATCGTTTAAAATGGGAAACCCTACCACAGAACCGTGACAGAGCTTATCCTGAACCCTGGCCAAATCCATCTGTACTCTATTTGTATGAATTGGAGTGATTGTGTTAATGCAGACCGTATTGATAGCCAATAAAAAAAAATTAACAGCCATTCGGCTATATTAATCAAAACCAATGAAACTAGAACTAAAACTTTTCACCTACCTGTGCCTTTTGATGTTATTCACTTACACATTCTGTAGGGCAGAAAATGGGGCGTTGTACGATAAAACTCCCATTAATGATAAATACTTAGCGTTGGTTAAAGCTTATGCAGATGCCATGATAGCCGATGGCAGGGATCATTATGGAACTACAAGTTCTCCATTATTTGCTTCAGCGCTGAATAGAAGGACCATGGAATTAGCCAATTCTGCCGTCTTTGGAAGCATTGATGGTATCCGGGAAACAGATCGATCTTTGGGAGGTGCAAATCCATTGTGGGAAGTCGGTTTATATAAAATACTCTATGGCTTATCGACCATCACAAAGGACCCCTCCTATGCTAGGGAAGCAGACAAAGCGATTAAATATTTCTTTGATAATTGCCAAAGTGAAACTACAGGCCTTTTGGCTTGGGGAGAGCACCTTTTTTGGGATTTCAAGTCGGAAGAATGTGGTTTTGTAGCCAAAGATTATCATGAAGCCGGTGTCTGGCCTTTTTGGGATAAAAGTTACCAATTGAGTTCTGAGGCCAGTTGGCGTTTTGCGATTGGGGAGTGGGACCACCAAATTGAGAACAAGTCCACGGGTGATTTCAGCAGGCATGCCAAATATTCTCAGCATGGTCCCGAAAAAGGATCTGATTTCCCTAGATATGCAGGGCAAATGATCGAAAGATGGTCCATTGCCTTAAGTCGTAAAGAAAATGAGAATCAAGCCAGGAGAGAAGAGCTTTATGAAGCGATCGAGGTATTGGTCCGGAGAATGGAAGAAAATAGTAAGCAAACGGCTACCGGATATCTTCCTGCGTTAAGAGGCGCCGACTATGTCTGGCCTACCAGCAACTTGGAATTGGCAAGGTGTCTTTTTGAAGCAACTGATAATTTAGAGGGACCGTTAAAACAAAGAATGTTGGATTTAGCGATCAAACAAGATACTGACTTCCTAAAGGCAGCTCATAAAATTCAGACGGGTGGAGGCTTTGCTGTAACGCTTCATTCTGAAACAGGAGAACCAAGGAATCGCTCGATGAACAAGCCTTATACCCAAACCTGGGCCACTGGTTATGGTTATGGAACACATGCTGGGACCGCGAATCTTTTGCATGAAAGGTACCAGCAACTAAAAATCCAATACCCGGAAATTTCCGGAGAGTATAAGGAAATGATTCTCGCAGCGGCAAATCAATACCTGACGGAAAGTCCTGATCTGGTAAAAGCACAGAATCCAGATGCATTCGCAGATGTTATGCACCTTATGATTACAGCTTTCCAACTAACAGCTAATGAGGTTTACAAAAGCCGCGCTGACTTTTTCGCCGATATGGGTATTAGTCTTTTTCTGGATGGAGAGAGTGCTCTTCCAAAGGCCACAAATATGCACCACCACTATGAAACCATTACTGGAGGCCCCTACTTTATGCAGACCCTTCTGGAGCTATATGTTTTGAAATTATAAACTGACTTCCAATAACCAATATGTACCAAATTAAAATAACTTCTATTAGGGCTGGCTGGTACATTGTATTGACCCTATTTCTTTTAGTTGTGGAAACAACAAGTGTATTCGCTCAGGTTGTTTCTCATCCTTTTTTAATCGTAACAGCAGATCAATTTGAGGAGCACAGGGAAAAAGCATTCTATGAGCCATGGAAATCCATGGCTTTAGATGCTTTTAAGACTACAGAAGAAGGTTTTAATAAGGAGGACAGGGGATAGCTGGATAAAAATCCATTTATCTGAAGGGGCCCATCGATTGTTTTACAAGTAAACAACTTAACCCACCTTGCAGGTTTTGGGGACCAAACGAGAAATTTCTATTTAATTTCGGACCTAAAGCCATCTTTTGTGTGTACCTCCCTACAGGTAAATGGATTTTTCGCTCTCTATTTGGCT
>Ga0222651_1000980_pt1 | contig 15234 bp, 10 predicted proteins | sample AntAcemetagen369_FD_179855 | JGI IMG/M metagenome (GOLD analysis project Ga0222651, IMG submission 179855) | Saline water microbial communities from Ace Lake, Antarctica - #369 | ecosystem: Environmental > Aquatic > Non-marine Saline and Alkaline > Saline | place: Antarctica: Ace Lake...
TCTACATTAAAAAAAAATAGTAAAAAAGCTCCAAAAATAAAAATTTCTATTAATAATAATAAAGAGTGTATAGTGTTTAACATTAAAACTAACAAACTTAAAGAACCTAATATAAAACTTGCGATTCCTATACTGAAAAATAACTTTAACATGTAAAAAAAAATTGTGTATTTAATTAATTACCGTATTTTTGTCTTAAAAAAAAGAAATAGAGTGAAGAAATACCTTCGGCTTTGATAGCATCGAGTGAAGTACCATCTCCTAATAAATCTAAACCTAGAACTACTATAGGCATAAATCCATGATTTACACCACAAAGTTCAGAACATTGTCCATAAAAAATTCCAGGTCTTTTCAAAAAAACTGATGTTTGATTTAAGCGTCCTGGACAAGCATCTACTTTAATTCCTAACGAAGGTACTGCTCAAGAATGAAGTACGTCCGCCGATGTGATTAATAAACGAATGTTTGTTTCGATAGGCAAATATAATTTATTGTCTACTTCTAATAAACGTTGTGATCTTGAAGGAGCATCTTCATTTGCAATCATGTAACTATCGTATGTGATAACAGAACTATCATCTTCCCCAAGAAATTCTTTAGAAAGATCTTCTAGTCCATGTAATTTTAACATATCCTTATATAAATAATAAGGGTTTACAAATTCATAACTTCAATATCATTGGTGTCCTATTACTTTAATGGTTAATAAAGGTTCTACGATTTCGTCCATTGAATATAATAAAGAAAAAGAAGGTATTGCTATTAAAACTAAGATCACTGCAGGTAAAACAGTTCAGATAATTTCTAAGGCTGCTGCGTGGGTAACAACATAAGGAGTTGTGTTAGCTTCTGCATTAAATAATACAGTACTTCTTCATAATACGTAAGCTACAAATCCTATAATTACTACTAAAAAAAAAAATAAATCGTGATGGAAGTTTACGATTCCTTCCATAACAGGTGATGCGGGTATTTGAAATCCGAATTGTCAAGGGTTTGACATTCCTATACTAAAAAAATTGTTCATAATGAAAATGTTTAAAAAGTACGGGTAAAGTAGGATTCGAACCTACGGTATCTTGCAATACTCTAGTTTTCAAAACTAACGCCTTAGACCAACTCAGCCATTTACCCTATTAAATTATGTTACTTTTTATGAAAAACTACAAATAACGAGACTCGAACTCATAACTACTGCTTGGAAGGCAGTCGATTTACCACTTAATCTATATTTGTTTAATTGATAGAAGATTTTAATCCCTATGGGAATTGAACCCATATTATTGCCGTGAAAAGGCAGTGTCCTACCTTTAGACGAAGAGATCAAAGTTGCTTAAATGAGTCGATTACTATATTAATTATAATACGTTACCTTGCAATTTAAGTTCTTCTTCTGCTAGACGAGTACCTTCTGCTTGATCTCCAGGTTTACTAAAAAATACCAAATAAGTATTTATAAAAAAAAGTAAAAAAGCGAACATTGATATATATGAACCTACAGAAGCTATAAAATTTCAACCTGCGTAAGCATCAGCATAATCAGGAATACGTCGAGGCATTCCTGCTAAACCTAAGAAATGCATAGGGAAAAAGGTGATATTTACACCAATAAAAGTTAATCAAAAATGGATTTTTCCAAAAATTTCAGGATAACTAATACCAAAAATTTTTTCGAATCAGAAATAAAATCCTCCAAAAATCCCAAAGACTGCTCCCATAGAAAGAACGTAATGAAAGTGACCTACTACGTAATAAGTATCATGAAATGCTATATCTAAACCTGCATTAGCTAAAGCAATACCTGTGATACCTCCTACTGAAAATAAGATCAAGAATCCTACCGCTCATAATGATGAGGTTTTGTTCAAATCAAGAGAACCTCCTCAAATAGTAGCGATTCAACTAAAGATTTTAATCCCTGTAGGAACCCCAATAATCATAGTAGCTGCTGTAAAGTAAGCGCGTGTATCTACATCTAAACCCACTGTGTACATATGATGCGCTCATACTAAAAATCCTAAAATACCAATAGAAATTATAGCATAAACCATACCTAAATACCCAAAAATAGGTTTACGTGAATTACGAGATAAAATTTGACTAATAATACCAAATGCAGGTAAAACTAAAATATATACCTCAGGATGCCCAAAAAATCAAAATAAATGTTGATATAAAATGGGATCTCCACCCCCAGCTGGATCAAAAAAAGTAGTGTTAAAGTTACGATCAGTTAATAACATAGTTATAGCTCCTGCAACAACAGGTAATGAAATAACTAATAAAAACGCTGTAACTAACACTGATCAAACGTATAAAGGGATTTTATGCATAAACATTCCAGGTGCTCTCATGTTAAAAATAGTAGCGATGAAGTTGATAGAACCAATTACAGAAGAAGCTCCCGAAATATGTAAACTAAAAATAGCCAAATCTACGGAAGGTCCTGAATGACCTTGCACTGAAGATAATGGAGGGTAAACAGTTCAACCAGTACCTGCTCCAGACTCTACTAAAGAAGATAATAATAAAAAAACTATTGCTGGAGGAAATAATCAAAAACTAACGTTATTAAGACGTGGGAAGGCCATATCAGGAGCTCCTAACATTAAAGGAACAAAATAATTACCGAAACCTCCTCCTAATATAGGAAAAACTACGAAAAATAGCATAATAAGACCATGAGCAGTAATAGCAACGTTGTATAATTGATAATTACCTTGAAAAATTTGATCTCCAGGCGCTGCGAGCTCCATACGTATTAACATTGATAAAGCTACCGCAATCACTGCAGCAAAGGCACCGAAAATAAGGTATAAAATACCAATGTCTTTGTGATTACTAGAAAATAACCAACGCATAGAAAAAGCACGCAACGAGAAAGGAGTAGCGTTAGTTGTCGAATGAGACACCGTTAGCGTGTATAAAAAGTTTAATTTTGACAAAAGTGAGGATCGAACTCACGACCTATGGATTATGATTCCATCGCTCTAACCAAGCTGAGCTACTTTGTCAATAAAATATTGCAGTTTATAGAAGTTATAAAGCCACTGGGAAGGCTCATCAATAAACAAAGATGAACACAAAAATTCAAACCACATCTACGAAATGTCAATATCAAATAGCTGCTTCGAATCCTACATGAACTTTACGAGTTAAATGATGAAAAATTAAGCGAATTAGACATACCAATAAAAATAAAGTACCTATTATTACATGAAACCCGTGTAAACCAGTGGTCATGAAAAAAACAGATCCGTAAACGTTATCTGAAATACCAAAAGGTGCGTTAACATATTCATATGCTTGTAATAATGTAAAAAAAACTGCTAATAAGATAGTAAAGATTAAAGAGCTTATAGCATCTCTGCGGTTTCCTGCTAGAACACTATAATGGGCCCATGTTACCATACCTCCAGAATGTACTAATACTAAAGTATTTAAAAAAGGTACGTGAAAAGGGTTAAGAGCTTCAATACCTTTTGGAGGTCATACGCATCCTATTTCAGGTACAGGGTTTAAACTAGCATGAAAAAACCCTCAAAAAAAAGCAAAAAATAACATTGCTTCTGATACAATGAATAATACCATACCCATTTTAATACCGTCTCTAACAAAGGAAGTGTGCTGACCTTCAAAAGTAGCTTCGCGAATAACGTCTCTTCATCAAAAGGTAGTACAAGTCACTATAGCTAATAAACCTAAAGTAATCATAATACCACCTTTGCTGTAAAAATGCATATATAGAGCTAAACCAGAAAAAGTTAAAAAAACACTAAGAGCTGTAAAAATAGGTCAAGGACTAGAATCTACAACATGAAAAGGGTGTTTTTGAGTTTGTAATGAACGCATTATATGTTATTAAAATAAATGGTGCTTCATACGGAAAGAATGGGATTTGAACCCATGGTATTTAAAAAATACGTCAGTTTAGCAAACTAATACCTTAAACCACTCAGTCACCTCTCCTTTAAAATTTAAGCTCAATAGGACTTGAACCTATATAAATACCGTTATGAGCGATATGTTTTACCAAATTAAACTATGAGCTCTAACTTATGTAATATTAAATTTATATTATACAACCCTATTTTAGAAGTAAATTACTTGTATATAAATAAGATAAATTGGTCATTGTATTAGAATATGACAATAATTTATTGTGTAAGTAAAAATTTAAAATATTTAATTTTATGAAATTATAATTAAAACGGCTTTTATGGTATACACAACATTTTCTTACTTTAAAAGAATGCAAGAAATTTTCTGTATTATTATAATAAATATTTAAATTTGCAAAATAAGTGGACAATTTGTTTTTATTTAAAATAGAAAAGAAGCCTGCTTTAAAAAAATCCAGTTTTAATTGATTATGAATTAGTGTTTTTTTATCAATTGTTTTATAAAGCCACCAACGAGAAATATTTAAATTCTTCTCTAAACTAAAAAACTTTAAAAAAGAAAATCAGTTGCGCAATGTAAAAACTCCAGAGTTTTCATTAGTAGCTACTTTATCAGTTTTATAACTCTTACCAAAGAGGCTTAATATTAAGTCAGAATCCTCATAGAAAAACTTAGTGGGTATAAATGCTTGAAATGTTTTAACCCCAATAGCTTTTAATTCTCTACCTGCATCTCTTAACCCAAACTCTAATACATCGCTGTGGTTAATTGATTTATGGTTTTTAGATGTGTTCATGAATCAACCCTTTTTTTCTAAAAAAATATCGTTAGAGTGTTTGTTGTAAGTATTAAAGTAAGAGTTTCCTCCAAATAGCTCAACGTAGTTCAATGAAGTGAGGTCATAAGTTATAAATGTAGGGCTAATATCTGAAAATTTATTACCTATAAATTCAAATAAGTTATTTGTATTTTTTATCTGCTTAGAGTAATTTGAACCATATAAAAATTTTACAGTTTTATTTAATCTTAAATTAGATATAAAAGAAGCTCTACCTTCCAAAAAAGTATTTATGTTTTTATTATGACTTCCTTGGTGATTTACAGGAAAAAAATTTTCTATTCCTATATTGAACTGGAAGAAAGTACTATCATTATTTTCTCGCAAACGAGCGAAACATATATTCAGTAAACTTGATTCATAACGTGGGTTGAAACCAAACAATAAAAAACTATTGTAATTAGATAAAGAATCAAAGTCCATTTGTAATAAATAACTAGAACCTAAATTAAAATTTCCCGGTAAAAAGTTTTTTTGTGTATCAATTAAATGTTTATATAAAGGCTCTTTGGTTAAACTGTAGATAGTAATTATATCCAGTAAAGTGCCAAAATCTCCTATATAAAATTGATTATGGTTTTTTCTTAATATTTTATTTGTTAACTGTATTTTATGATTGATGTAGCTAGGCATTAGTTTTTTTTTTAGTTTTAGTGGATTCACGGAAACCTTTACTTAGCGCCCAGATTATCAGAAGTGATTTAGTAATAGAGATTAGTAAAAAGATATATGACATAAAGATATAAAAACAGCAATCGGGGGTAACAATAAGTTACCCTCGGAATTCGAGCGAGTACCACACGAAACTCGAGGTACTATGTAATATTGCTAAAATACTATTAGGGTAGATACCCATTAAGATCATAAGCACAGTTAACAAACAAAAAACATAAAACTCTAAACGGTTTAGATCACCGTAATGTAATATGAAGGAGCTTTTTAGATTACCAAAGTTTACTCTATTTAAAGCTCATAAAGTGTAAGCAGCTCCTGTAACCATATTTATAGAAGCTATCAAAACTGCAAAGCTATTAAATTCAAATACACCAAAACATATCATGAATTCTCCAATGAAACTACTAGTTCCTGGAAAACTTATATTCGCCATAGAAAAAATTAAAAAAAATGTTGACAGTAAGGGAGCTGTTATCATGAAACCTCCAAAATACTCTAAAGATCTTACTTTATAACGCTGATAAAAAGCTCCGGCTATAAAAAACAAGGCTCCTGAGATAATCCCGTGGCTCAACATTTGAAAAATAGAACCTTCTAAACTTTCTATAGAAGGTACCAACATTCCTAGTAAGACTACATTCATATGGCCCACAGACGAATATGCAATGATCTTTTTTAAATCAATTTGTCGTATAGCTGTCAAACTTGTGAAAACAATACTTATGAGTGCAAAAACGTTTACTAAAGGGCTAAAATATAAAGTAGCTTCTGGAAATAAATGTAATAAAAATCTAATAATACCATAAGTACCTAGTTTTAATAATAATGCAGCTAATATAACAGACCCTATTGTAGGAGCCTCTACGTGAGCTTCTGGCAATCAGATATGAAACGGAAGCATCGGTATTTTGGCTGCAAAAGCTATAAAAAAAGTAATTCATAAAAATTTTGCATCTTCCGGAGCAAAATCTAGAGCTAGTAATGTGAAAAAATTTGTCGTACCAAATTTAGAAAAGCAGTACAAAATATTAAAAAACATAAATATGGATCCTAATAAAGTATAAAGAGATATGAGGTAACTTGCTCTTATACGACGCTCTCGCGAACCGTATATTAAAATAATTAAATATATGGGTATTAGAGTAAGTTCAAAAAATATGAAAAACCCTAAAATATCGAAGACCATAAAAGCGCCTCCAATACCTCATTGCAATAATAACAAACAATAAACGTACCCGTATTGTTTATGACGCGTGGAGTAAGTGTATAGCATGCACAAGTAAATTATAAGATGATTTAAAAATACAAACCAAATAGAAAGGCTATCTACACCTATAGGTAAAACGTAGTCTAAGCTTGGGTGTAATACTAAATCAAACTGTAGCTCAGAAGGAATACCTCAAATATCTGAGGTATTAAAAAATTGTAAAAGCATTCAAATAACATAATAAAAGCTTATACTTAATGACATTAACACAAAGTTATAGACTTTAATGATTGAAATGTCGAATAACTGACATAAAAATGTAACTAGTAACACTAAAATAGGAAATAAAAAATATAGAGGGAATAAGGATACCATCTAAAAAAAAAGTTGTTTGTAGATTCGTTTTGTTGAATGTGTTTTCATAATAAGTTAAAAAAAGGTTTTTTGGGTAATGAAGAAAACTTTAAAATGTCTTCTGTTTTTGAATTTTGTTCTAATTGTTTGAATGACGTATATGTACTTTTTACGAATACTATTAATATAGTTTAATTTATTATTACGATTTCATTAGTATTATCAGCTTAATCTTTTACAAGACTTACACTTAAAACCTATCTATGTAATATTCTATTACAAATCTTAAAGGAAAATTATTTTTGAGATAGACTTCTTATTTATATGATTTCAATAATTATTCATAATTAACGTAGCTACCCAGCATTGCTTTTTATAACAACTGGTCCACAATAGGTTAACCCTTCCCGGTCCTCTCGTACTAAGGTCGGATTCTCTCAATTTTCCTACACTCACGGTAGATAGGGACCGAACTGTCTCACGACGTTCTGAACCCAGCTCACGTACCGCTTTAATCGGCGAACAGCCGAACCCTTGGAACCTGCTTCAGCTCCAGGATGCGATGAGCCGACATCGAGGTGCCAAACAATTCCGTCGATAAGGACTCTTAGGAATTATTAGCCTGTTATCCCCGGCGTACCTTTTATCTGTTGAGCAATAACCTTTCCACAAAGAATTATTGGGTCACTATGACCAACTTTCGTTTCTGATCGATTTATCAATCTTTCAGTCAAGCAAATTTTTACCATTGCGCTCCTCAATTGGTTTTTACAATTTGAATTTACCTTCTGTACTCCTCCGTTACTTTTTAGGAGGAGGCCGCCCCAGCCAAACTACCAATCTATCACTGTATCTTTTAAAATAAAGATTAGTTTGTTGAAAAAAAAACAGTGGTATTTCACTAATGTATATAAATACTCCCACCTATTTCTACGGATTTTTTTTCGCAAAACAATAACAAAATGTAGTAAAGGTGCACGGGGTCTTTCCGTCTAGCCGTAAGAAACCTGCGTCTTCACAGGTACCTTAATTTCACTGAACCTATGTTGGAGACAGTGGGGAAATCGTTACACCATTCATGCGGGTCGGAACTTACCCGACAAGGAATTTCGCTACCTTTGGACTGTCAGAGTTACAGCCGCCGTTTACTAACGCTTTTATTCAGCGCTTACACACATCCTTTAAACTAATTAGCACCGGGCAGGTGTCAGACCCTATACATCATCTCACGATTTTGCAGAGTCCTGTGTTTTTGTTAAACAGTCGTTTCCCCTTCTTTAATGTTATCTTTTTTTGTATTGAAAAAAAAGACACTTCTTCTTCCGAAGTTACAAAGCTAATTTGCCGAGTTCCTTCAACATAGTTATTTCAAACACCTTAGTATATTCTACCTATTCACTAGTATTAGTTTTAGTACGGTTTTAAAGAAAATAGTACGTTTTAATAAATTTCTCGATTTACAAGTTAAATTTGTAAATGATTAAAATAAATTACTATAAAATTTCCCATCAACAAACGATTTTCATCTTAGTCTAAGGGGCCGATTTACACACGGTAGTTGTTCTTTCCCGTGTAAACTTAGAATTTTCGGTGATAGTGCTTATGTATAAACCACTATTTTTAGTTACTCATGCCAACATTCTTATAAATAATTTTTAAATATAATCTTAACAATTATACCTTATAAAAATATAAATCATTCCACTACCATTATTTGTTTAAATAATATGCCTATTCGGTTTTTTATATAGTCTCTTTACATTATCAGATAGATAAATCTTACTCAATGGGCTATTACGCCTTCTCTCAAGGATAGCTGCTTCCAAGCTTACCTTTTGATTATCCTCGATTAATATATCTTTTAACACTTAATAAAAATTAAAGACCTTATAGAACATTCTGGGCTGTTTCCCTCTTGACTTAGGATCTTCGCACCCAAAGTCTGTCTGCTTTTATTCAATAATCTGTATTCGAAGTTTCAGTGAGCTTGGTAAAGCCGAAGCCCCCCGCACCCATCGAGAGCTCTACCCCAGACAAAGAAATTAAAAACGCTCTACTTAAATAGATTTCGTGGAAAACCAGCTATCTCCAAGTTTGATTGGCCTTTCACCCCTAACTACAAATCACCTCAACCTTTTGCCACAGGTACGAGTTCGGCCTTCCATTTTTTTTTCAAAAAACTTCAGCCTGTTCATAGTTAGATCACTTGGTTTCGGGTCTAAAAAAAATAACTTTGTGAATCTATTAAAAAACGATTTCTCTGCGCCTACTATTTTGCATATTAAGCTTGCTATTTTTTTTAAGTTGTTGGCCCATGATGCAAAAGGTACATCATTATTTTTTTAATAAAAACTTTGATTAATTATTAAAAGAAAATTGCAAGATCTTTTCACTCAACCTAAATAATCTTTTCACCGTTCCTTCACAGTACTTTTTCACTATCGATTTCTAAAAGCTATTTAGTTTTTAAAAGTGGGCTTCTAATATTTTTGCAGAATTTCTCGTGTTCCACAATACTTCTGTAGTTTTACATAAATAAAAGCTATAGTAACAGGATTTTTACCTTTTTAATTGATATAGTTACTTTTTAAGATGTAAAATTAAAACTAACTCCAATTTCGCTCGCCGCTACTCTCAGAATCTCGGTTGATTTTTATTCCTCTAGCTACTTAGATGTTTCAGTTCACTAGGTTTATTATAGATTAACATAAAATTAACTGTTTTCATTACGAAAAAATCAAATCATAGTTATCTACTCATTTGAAAACTTTCACGGTTCATGTCGTAATTTTTTAGAATCAAGGTGTTCATTTTCTTTCATACAAATAATAAATTAAAAAAAATTTATATAATTTACTCACTATCGGACTTGAACCGATAATTTATAGATTTTAAGTCTACTGTGTCTACCTATTCCACCAAGTGAGCTTTCTTTATTAAAATTTATTTAACATACTGTGTAGTTAATCTAAAATGGGAAACAAAATAAAAGAAATATAAAATAGTAACCATTTCAGCAAAGTTAATAAAAGGGTATTCTACTACAGATTGACCTAATCAACCTAAGCATAAAGTTACCCCTGTAAAAAATATAAAATTAATAAAATGTGATGGTTTAAAGATACCTGAACGAGTTTTTGATGTATCTAAAAAAGGTAAAGCTAAAAAAATAAATATAGATGCTACCATTGCAAGCACTCCCCCTAATTTATCTGGAATAGTACGTAATATAGCGTAAAAAGGTAAAAAATACCACTCAGGTACAATGTGCGCTGGAGTTACCAAAGGTAATGCCTCTATATAATTATCCTCATGTCCTAAAGCATTTGGACAATTTACCAAAAAATATACGAAAAACACCAAAAATAACACTATACCGAATAAATCCTTAATACCAAAATAAGTTAAAAAAGGTACTTTTTTTACGTTTTCGTTTATACCTAAAGGATTATTAGACCCGTGCTCATGTAATAAAGCGACATGTATTATAGCTAAACCTGCAATTAAAAAAGGTACTAAAAAATGGAAACTGAAAAATCTATTAAGAGTAGGCTGATCTACAGAAAACCCTCCTCATAACCACTCCACTACAGCAGGACCTGCATAAGGAATTGCTGAAAAAAAATTAGTGATAACTGTAGCACCTCAAAAGCTCATTTGGCCCCAAGGTAAAACATACCCTAAAAAACCTGCGGCCATCATCAAAAATAAAAGAATAACCCCGGAATATCATAAAGTGATACGCGGATAAAAATATGAGCCGTAAAAAAGTCCTCGTGCTAAATGCACATATACAGCTATGAAAAACATAGAGGCGCCGTTAGCGTGTAAATAGCGTAATCCATCTCCATTTACGACATCTCTCATAATATGCTCTAAATCATTAAAAGCTATATCAACGTTAGCGTTGTAATGCATCGCTAAGAGAACACCTGTGATTATTTGGGAAACTAGAACTCCTAGAGCTATAGAACCAAAACCTCAAAAATAATTTAAATTTACTGGTGAAGGATATCACTCAGCATGATTAACATACAAATTAAACAAAGTATTTTGTCTTAATTTTAACATAATTGATTGCATGGAAAAAAAATTGAATAAATTAAACTTCTATAAAAATTTAAAACCAAAATAATTTTAAGAAACTTATATAAATAACTAAAAACACTAATGCTATAGGAAGAAAAATTTTTCAACCTAAACGCATCAACTGATCGTACCTATAACGAGGTAGTGAAGTACGTATAACTACGAAAAAAATCATTACAAACATTGACTTTAAAGTAAAAAAAGTGGAAGGTAGTAAATAACTTTCAACAAGTGCGCGTAAATGATCATTTTTAATGGGTCATAATATATAATAACAAGGTACATTTCAACCGCCCAAAAATAAAATAGCAGTAAAAACTGACATCATGATAATGTTACTGTACTCAGCCAAAAAAAAAAGAACAAAACCTACTGCGGAATACTCTACGTTATACCCAGATACGAGCTCTGCTTCTGCTTCTGGGAGATCAAAAGGATGTCTATTTGTTTCCGCTAAGATACAAATCATAAACATTAGAAATAGGGGTAATAAAGGTAAAAAAAATCATATATTGTACTGTGCCATAACAATGTCATTTAAATTTAATGACTGAGCTAATAAAATGATAGATAAAAGAATTAAACCTAAAGCTATTTCATACGAAATCATCTGAGCTGCCGAACGAAGCGCCCCTAGGAATGCATATTTAGAATTACTTGATCACCCTGCCATTATAATAGAATGGACACTCAAAGACGATAAAGCTAATAAATAAAGGATTCCTAAGTTAAAATCTGCTACTGCTCACCCATTTCCAAAAGGTATTACTACTCAATTAGCCAAGGCTAACCCACAAGTAAATATAGGAGCAAATAAAAAAATGATTGTATTAGCACTTTTAGGAAAAATACTCTCTTTAGCCAAAAGCTTCAATGCATCTGCAATAGTTTGTAATGCACCAAAAATCCCCACTGTGCTTGGCCCTTGTCTACGGGTAACGTGCCCTAAAATTTGACGCTCCAATAAAACGTAAAATGCTACACTAAGTAGAACGAAAACTACTAAAATCAAAAAATAAAGAATTTGTTTTAAGAATCAAATAAAAGTAGACATAAATTTAAATGTTCAAAAAACCTACCGGACAGCGGTCAGCTAAATTTCCGGATAACTCAGATAATAAGAAATTGTTGAAATAAGTATCTATCTCTGTACGCCAACCTCTACCTATAGTCCCTAAAAGGGGTTTTCCTGTCATCACAGTATAAAAACGAGTACACCCTTCGCAATGGATACATCTATTCATCTCAGTTTTAATAATAAAACCAAGATTTTTGTTTTTAACACCTCTACGGTGATATAAAAAATTTCTACTCCTGTCCGAACCAAATTTTTGAGCGTTTTCTTGTAAATCACATTCTCCTCCTTGGTCACAGATAAAACAATCTAAAGGGTGATTCAACAATAAAAATTCTAAAACACTTTCTCGGGCCTTCTTAGTTAAAGGACTAGACACACTTATCTTCATAGACGAATTAAATGGCGAAGCGCAAGCAACTATGGGCTTAGGACTCCCTTTAACATCAACTAAACACATTCTACAATTACCTGCTACAGGTAAGAACTGGTAGTAACAAAAACGAGGAATGGCTTCCCCACTAATACGTAAAAATTTCTGTAAAATAGTCATATTATTATCTTGTTTTCTTTTACTTTGCATATAAAAAAATTTGGGTTTAAAAGAGTGGCGGAAGGTATTGAACCTCCACGATGCCGGATTATGAGCCCAGTCGTTACCATTTGCACCACCTTGCAGAATAAATAAAATCTATTACTTATCTTGATATAAAATATAAAAGTTTTTATAAGTTCATTCCAACCGCAAGTTCCCTTACAGTTACCTTGTTACGACTTCATCACGGTTACAATATTGTCCCTCCAACAAACTGATGATTACAATAATAAAAAATAGAAATTTACACTGAACTTTAATATTCATACTAACGTTCAATAGTATATAGCATTTTTTTTGTAAGGATCAGTATTGCATGTTCAGACCAATACTACTCCCCTGATGCGACGGGCGGTGTGTGCACGACCCTAAATCTATTCACCGTAACGTGCTAATTCACGATTACTAACGATTCCTACTTCATATAAACGAGTTGCAGTTTATAATCCGTACTACGATTATTTTTCAAATGCTTTTCATCACTGTTTCACTTTTTTAATAAAAAACCTTTTATTGTAATAATCATTGTAGCACATGTGTAGCCCAGTTCGAAGAGCCATGACGACTTGACTTCAGCCTCACTTCCTCTCAAAATAAATAGACAATTTTAATAGTTCAGTCAAAAAAGATTTCTTTGTTTTTGAATTTATATACAAGTTTTTTAATTACTTTAATTTATTATTAAACTTATAGAACTTTTGAATAACGTATTTATTTTAAAGCGATATATATAAAATTTATTTTACCAAATTTTATTGAGGGTCTTGCCCGTTATATGCAATTGCATTACATTTCACAACACGGGCTGACGACAGCCATGCAACACCGAGTTAGAACTGGTAAGGTTTTACGCGGATTATCAGATTAAACCACATGCTCCACCGTTTGTAAAGAGCCCCCGTCAATTCCTTTGAGTTTTAGTCTTGCGACCGTAGTCCCCAGGCGAAGTATTTACATGTTAATTACAAAAATATTATATTTTTTAATACTCATCGGTCAGGGCATAGACTACCAGGGTATCTAATCCTGTTTGCTCCCTATGCTTTTGCTTCATTGATGTCAGTACATAAATAACAGAATGTTTTCACCCTTGAGTCTCTTTTTTTTATCGCCAAATGCCACTTCAACTAAAAAAATAAATTCTGTCCCTATACTACTCTTAGATTAAATGTTTTAACTTAAATGTCTTGGTATTATCAAGATATTTGAAAATTAACTTTCTTTAAACCATCTAGAAGCCCTTTACGCCCAGTTTTATCGAATAACGCTTGCCCCCTTCGTATTACCGCGGCTGCTGGCACGAAGTTTACCGGGACTATTCTAAATCAAGTAGTCATCATCTACTTATTTATAAGATATTTACAACCTCGCTTTTTACTCATACAGTTGTCTTGTGTAAGCATTCTACCATCTGATTTTGCTGGATCAAGGGTTACCTCATTGTCCAATATTCCCTACTGCAGCCTTTAAAAGTCAGGGCCTTGTCTCAGTCCCAATGTGGTTGTGCATCCTCTCAGACCAACTAAGCATCTTCGGCTTGGTTTTATGGACCAACAACCTAATACTTTCTTATTTTATCTTCTAACGAATTAAAAATCTTTACATAATTTTCCCTTAAGAAAACTAAAATATACAAGATTATCATTTATTAAATGAGTTTCCTGAATTAGAAGGTAAAAAAAAGGTTTTACTCACCCGTATGCCATATGTTTTTAATATTAACCAAACTCATATGATTAAAAGTTATCTTCATATTTGACTTGCATGTATAAAGCATATCATAAGCGTTCACTCTGAGCCAGGATCAAACCCATTTTATACTACAAAAAAAACTCTTTTCTTAAAAATCTTTATTGGAGTAAAAGGATTCGAACCTTTGCATACCAGTGTCAAAAACTGGTGCCTTACCTCTTGGCTATACTCCAAAAAATATTTTCTTTAAAAAATATTTAAAAAATTAAAAATTTAATGTCCTGCAAAAATGTCACGGATATACAATAAACTTAATACTACAAAAACATAAGCTTGAATTACAGCAACCCCTAGTTCTAAAACTGTTAATAAAAGTAGAACAAAAACAGGGAAGTAGTGTAACATCGTAAAAGTAAATCCTCCTACGAGTAACATAGATCAACTAAAACCTGAAAAAACTTTCATTAGAGTATGACCTGCCAACATATTGGCAAATAAACGTACAGATAAACTAACTATTCTAAAAGAATAAGAAATAAGTTCAATAGGTACTAATAAAGGAATCAATACAAAAGGAATACCCGAAGGTAAAAATAACTCTAAAAAGTGTGTAAAACCTTTTTCAGCGACCATCGTGGTTACTATAACGCTAAAGACAGTTAAACCTATGAAAAAAGTGTTCATTAAGTTACTTGTGATAGTGGTAGAAAAGGGAATCATTCCTACAGAATTTGCTGCAAAGATAAATCCGAATATTGCGTTAGTTTTTCAAAAAAATTCCTGGAATTGTTGTACCTCTTTTT
>Ga0222651_1000983_pt1 | contig 15218 bp, 9 predicted proteins | sample AntAcemetagen369_FD_179855 | JGI IMG/M metagenome (GOLD analysis project Ga0222651, IMG submission 179855) | Saline water microbial communities from Ace Lake, Antarctica - #369 | ecosystem: Environmental > Aquatic > Non-marine Saline and Alkaline > Saline | place: Antarctica: Ace Lake | collected...
AACGAAGGAAAAGAGGCCGAAAACGATTGGGAAACAGGAAGCGGTACCATAATGTCATGCTCCGGTTCAACGATTCGGAATATGATAAATTGAGGCTGATCTGCGAATCTTATCACTTGGATATTTGTGAAAGGGGCGTGATAAGTCCCTTTCTGAGAAGGCTCGTGTTGGACATGGAATCGGAGGAAAAGGAGAGGTTACCGAACACCATGGACCTTGCCCACCATATCAACAGGATAGGCAGCAACATCAACCAACTGGTAAAACTGGCACACTTCAAGAACCAGAGAAGTCCCAACAGTGGTTTGATGGAAGGGATACGAAGGACCAATGAACTGCTTGGCGCACTTATTGAAATTACAATAATGGAACGAACGGGATGATAGGAAGGATAGGATATGGGGAAAGCTGTCAGGGAATGCTGAAGTATGTCTTCGGCAAGGAGGGCATGTGCATACTCGGCTATGGGAACATGTACTCCCAGGACATATCGCAAAAGTTCTTCGGGAGCGTACTCCATTTCCAGGGACAGCGCAATGCCACCAAGAACCGTTATGCCCATATTACCCTGAACCTTCCCCTAGGGGAGCACCTAGATGACAAAACCTTCAAAGCAGTCTCCAGGGAATACATGGAGCAAATGGGCTATGGCGAACAGCCCTTTGTAATGGTAAGGCACACCGATACCGGGCACGAACATGTCCATATAATTACGACCAATGTGGACGATGATGGAAAGGTCCTCGGAATTTTCAATAGTTACAGAAGGAACGTGGCCACCCAACGATACCTTGAAAAAAAGTTCGGCCTATCGCCCTCGCCACGTACCAAACAGCAGAGGGAACTACCGATCTACAGATTACCAGAACAACAGTTCGGCATGGACACTGCCCAAGGGACGAAGTACTATTTGCAGGATGTGCTCAGCGGAATCCTCCAAAAACACAAAGTGCGAAGTTTCGGGGAGCTGGCAAAACTCGTAAAGCCCTATCACATCGAAATAAGGCAAACAAAAAACATATCGGGAAGGATAGGGGTGGCCTATGGCCTGGACAATCAAAAAGGCTACAGGACCCGGTTCATCAACGGCTCCACCGTGCACCGAAGCTTGAGCGGCCCGAAACTACAAAAGGTCTTCGAGGCCAATTCAAAATCCAAGCTACTTCCGATGCACCGCAAGCGTTTGCTAAAACAAATAGAAACTACCTATGGTCTTTTCAAGTCCATCCGTCCGCACAGATTACCGGAAGTACTTAAGGAATATCAGGACATCGAAATAAAACTGGACAGAAAAGGGGATGTCATCAAGGGATATACCATCTATGATAGATCGGGGTATGTGTTCACCGAAAGGGAGCTGGGCCAAAACATCAGGATGGAGAAACGTCCCGATATTTTCGGGAACGGCGATAAAGAAACGGAAATCGATACCGACAGCAAACAGTTCGGAATAGAGATCCAAAAACTGATAAAGGAGGCATTCCAAACATCCCATCTTAAATCCCCAAAACGGAACGGACTGCTCTCGGAAAGTATTATGACCAAAAACCTAATGGATATCCTTCCGTTTATTAAAGACTCAAAAAACCATATATTCTTTGAACGCTATCTACTGGGGAATCAAAAAAAAATGTTGACAGAAACACTTAAACGAGAGTTCCCAACGGTCAAGGAAAGATTATGTCAACTTGAAACCAAAAAGGAAATAGAAACCTTGAAAGGTAAGTTCAACCTTATCGGCAAGGTATTGGAAAAGGGCATTTTCGATGTCGGGATGGAAAAGGGAAGCGTCCGGCTTTTGTTCCAATCTCTAGGGGTAAAGTATCACAATAACCAGTTGTCTTTTGCCAATTCGAATAGGCATACTGTTCCCGTTCGTTTGGGCGAACTGCCCTTCCCCAAGGCCATGGAGGAATATGTATCTACTGGTTTCTCCCGTCAAAATCATACGGTGCTGGAAATGTTGACGGCAGGGAATACCGATAATAGCACTAAGCTGACAGCATCGGCCATTTTTCTTCCCATGGTCTTTCCGAAACTTTATCAGGCAATGGCACCGATCTACAGGCAACGGTACGAGAGTGAAGCATTGGGTTCCTACCTAAAATATACCGAACGGATGCACGCACCCTATGAAAAATCACCGAAAGACTATATCGCTTTTTTCAACGCCAAAGGGTTCTATTTTACCAGAACGGAAAATGATTTCGAAGTCAAATCCATTTATACGGACAACGGAACTAGTTGCACGCTGTCTAAAAAGACAGGCCTTTATTTGAACTCCATTCCCGATGTAACTAAACTATTAGAGGAACAATATACCGTCATCGGCGGACTTGTTAAAGATGGTAGAGATAATCTAAAAAACCTATGGGCGGGCCATCTAATGGAAAGGGAGATGTACGATAGGGTAGCTTTTATGTTGACGGAGGAAAAGGTTTATCCCAACCTGCACTCGGAGTTGGTGCAGCACCATATGGACAATGGGCTTCGGAAAAGTGTGGGCGAAGCAATCAAAAGACAATCCAGTATCCAACAAAACCGGTTGCTCAGAAAAGGTGTTTATGCTATTAGTTCATTATTGGACAATAGGGGCAAAGGACAAGAAGAGGTTTACAATGGGTTCAAGGATGAACTGACCGATTATTCAAAGTATAAGGGCAATAGCTTGTGGCTATAACTTGATTAATGGATTTAATCGGAGAATTTGAGACCCTTGGTTGCTTTTTTATGGATAGGGAGGAAAGAACTCTAATACGTTTATTGGTTTAGCCCTTTAAATTTATTTTTCCGAGAGATGTCCGAAAATTTCATCTTGATATTCGTCCATTTTGCTTTTTCTCAAATTGGCTAGATATGCTTGGGTAGTACTGATTCGCTTATGACCTAACATCTGCGAAATCGCCGTTAAGGGTATGCCCATATCATTTGCTCCTGAAGCAAATGAATGACGGGCCGCGTAACTCGTTATGTTTTCTTCAATACCTGCAAGTTCCGCAAGTTTTTTGAGATTGTCATTAAATCTCTTTCTAGCCCATACAATTTGATTGTAGCTATCAGTTGGAATGTCACTTTTGATAATGTTCAACAAATAATCCGATTTCTCCTTTCCTTTAGTAAAGAATGTCAGGAATGGTTTTAGCTGGTGATGGATTTTTATATTGTAAGGTTCATCAGTCTTCTTTCTTGAGTACTTGATACGTCCGTCAACAATATTGGAAAGCTTTAAATGTGCCATATCGACAAAGGACATTCCATTTAGAAGAAAACTCATCATAAAAATATTTCTATCTCTAAACAGCGCAGTATTTTCATCCAACTCCAATTCTGCAATTTTACGAATGGCATTAATTGGCAAAGCACGCTTTTCAGGTTTTCCACTTCTGATGATATAATCATTAAAGGCATATCCTTCATTGTCTGCAATACCTGCTTTAATAGCTTTTCGATTGATGGCCCGTATCGTTCGCAGATAGACACTTAGCCCGCCAAGTTTGTTGCCTTTGCCTAAATGGTACTTTTCAAATCGGTTTAGGAAGTCAAGATTCAATTCATCAAATGTGAAATCCTTACTTTTTCTAAAATTCTTAACTGCATTCAGGGTATGTTTATAAACTCTGGCATTGCCGACACGTTTTGATTTGAGCATATCCTGTATTTGCTGTTCGGTGAATTGATAAAAAGTAACTTTGTTGGAGGAGCGGGTAATATGAGTTCTTACATCCGACACGCTCATGTATTTCAATTTGTTATTGTCCTCTAATTGGGTAAGCATATCTACCATATAAGCCATTCTCTTCTGTAAAAGATTGTTTAAGCGCGCTGGAGACTCTGTACCTTTAAACGATGGCTTGATTTGGTGTCTTTTTTGATCCCAATCGGAAACGACTAATTGATGCCCCGTTCCTATGCTCGTAGTTTTTCTATTATGGGTTAATCGGAAAATTAAAGGGAAGGTTTTAGTATCTTTACGCCTAGTATCTAAAGAAAGTTTAATGTGTGTGGCCATCTTCCTTGATTGTATTTGCACGCAGATTGCACGCAAAAGTTGAATTAATATGGTTTTATATGTACTTAAAGATACGAAAAATCCTTGGAAACCCCTGTATTTGTTGAATTTTTAATTCATGTTAATCCAAATAGAATCTGCCTGTCACGCAGGGGGTCGCGGGTTCGAGTCCCGTCCGGACCGCTTAGTAAACAAAGGCCTTCAAGAAATTGGAGGCCTTTTTGTTTGCTTTAAAATTATTGATTACGCGCACTTTTGGCCCACTTTTATGACATATGGTGCATAATAAAATTACATAAAATTTTTTATTGTGTATTTAAATATTTAATAATCAATATTTTATGTACATTCTTATATTGAATTATAGTTGAAATTCGGAAATATAAAAGCAAGGGGTCATGAATTTTAATATCGGCCTTGTTTATAAACAAAAAACATCTCACTTTTTCATTTGGGCTAGGTTGTAAATTAATTTCATTTCAAATGATGTCATTGGGGTTTGTTTAATTTCAAATTGTATTTCTTAGGGATAAGAATGTTATTACACCTTTGGATTGTGGTCCATATACAGCAACCAAATGCTAATATGAATTAAGACCTACAATCAATATCCGAAAACTTGTCGGAAGCAATCCTGTCAGAATTCAATAGATTCTTAGGGTTTAAATCAGGGGATTAAAATATGCCAATTTTCAGGTTCTCAGGGAAACCCCATACATCTGTCCTGGGGTGTTGTTGGAAATGTGGTTTCTGTCTAATTGGGAGGAGGCGGAGCATAGTAGGAAGAGGGAGAGTGTTATGCAATGGTGATACCTCAAGCATAATCGAAAGAAAGTTATGCGGGAAATAATTTGAGTTAAGCAGGATGATTATTAAAAGTTGAGAAGAATTCTTAAACCCTAATGGAATGCTTAAAAATCAATTATTTTAGTAAACGAGAAAAGTGACCACCTTAAATATCCAAACTTTGGTTATATTCTAAAAGCGCTTTAAATTTAGCACTATAGGATTATATAATGGCCTAAAATCATACGGTGAAAAAAATGAATATCAAAGTTAAAAATAGGATAAATGCTTTTACACTTCCACATATTTATTTGCATATTCCGTAGCCGTTAATCCGGTTATCAATTTAAACTGCCTGTTGAAGTGTGAGATATTATTATAACCGGAATCATAACATACTTGACTTACGGTTCTATCCGTGTTAACCAATAATTTACAGGCATTTTGAATTCTAACTTCATTAAGAAAATAGGTAAAAGTTTTGTGGGTTTTAGATTTAAAATATCTGCAGAATGAAGACTTTGTTAGTCCGGAAAGTGCTGCAGCTTCTTCTATTTTCACATCTTCAGAATAATTTTGCATTATATAGTCCATAACCGCATTAATTCGTTTCGCATCCACTAAATTAACCGAACTGTGGTAATCTGGAAGAGATAATAAATCATACTGCTCGGTATTTGCAAAGCTTTCGAGTGTTTGTAAAAATGAAATTAATTGATTTATACCCTTATTTAAGACCGTTTCTTTTATTAAGTTTGAAATCTTGTTATGATCCTTTCCGGGTTTTATTTTTATTCCTTGGTTACAACGATCTAGCAAATTTTTTATTTGTGAAAATTCCGGAGTGATAAAAAAGCCTGGATTAAGGGCATCCTTTCCAAAGTGAATGACATAAACATCAACAAAAAGATTTTTATTTCCCATATAAAAATCTTTGTCATTTTTCCATAAATGAGGTAGGTTGGGACCAACAAACATTAAGTCACCATCTTCGAATTTACTTATGTCGTTTCCTATAAAACGAATTCCATAACTTTTTTCTATGAATATAATTTCATACTCTGGGTGATAATGCCAAGGGTAATCCATAAAAGGGGTGATTTCTCTTTTTGTAGTTATAGCAGACGAATGTTTAGCATGGATTTTTTCTAATTTCGCAATCATGAATTCCATTATATTTTCTTAAAAATAAGAAAGTTATTCAATTTATGCAAATACAGTGTTTCGAATTGCAAATTAAGTGGTTTTTTATTGACCTATTCGCAACTAATTTAGCAATGGATAATTTATACTTTGATAATAGTTCAAAATCCTATTTTATTATTAAAAAAATCTCAACCTCACATTTGAGAACTTAAAAGGAAATAATTTTAAGTTATACATATGATTAAACCTAATAATTTTTATTTATATAAAATTGTACTTATTGCATCTGTTGGAGGATTTTTATTTGGCTTTGACCTCGTTATAATTGCAGGGGCCTTGCCGTACCTAGAGCATTATTTTCATCTATCTCCCGCAATGAAGGGCTTTGCAGTGAGTAGTGCTATTTTAGGATCGATAACTGGTCCTCTTTTCGGGCTTTGGTTTAGCGATAGACTTGGGCGACGCAAAACCATGATGATTGCTACTGTGTTTTTTATGGTTTCGGCCATAGGTAGCGCTATGGCCGTTGGTATTGTTGATTTTGTTTTTTGGCGATTTTTAGGAGGAATAGGAATTGGTTTAGCAATGATGACATCACCTATATATATTGCAGAATTGGCACCTCGACATTTAAGAGGCCAATTGGTAAATGTAAATCAGTTGTCGAATGTTATTGGGATTAATCTTGCAGTAATTGTTAGTTATGTATTTTCGTTTGATGCAGATGGAGGATGGCGATGGATGTTTGCCTCTGAAGCAATTCCCATAGTTTTTCTAATAGTCGGGCTTTTGATTATTCCAGAGAGCCCGAGATGGCTCGCTTCTAAAAATCGATTGTCCGAAGCACTAAAGGTACTTACAAGTATAAACGGTAAGGAAGTTGCAAATAAAGAATTAAAAGAGATAGAACAAGAGCTCAACCTTGAAACAGTAAAGTTTCGAGAGCTTTTTCAGCCAGGAATTAGACTAGCTCTTTTTATCGGTATAGTATTGATGATATTTTCCCAAATAAATGGGGTAAATATGATGCTTTTGTATGCTCCAGTAATAATGAATGATGCTGGGATAAGTTTTGGTTCAAATGCAATCCTTAGTACAATCCCAATTTATGTTTTAATATTTGTTTGTACGGTGATAGCTTTTCGATTAATCAAACGATTCAGTCGTCGAGGTTTGCTTATTTCAAGCGTCTTGTTAATGGCATTAGGACATTTGATTATGTATATTAATCTGCAACAACATTGGCCCCCAATATTTACTTTAATTCCTATGTTAATCGCTACTGGTGCTTTTACGTTAGGTTTTGCTCCGCTTAGCTGGATAATAACCTCAGAGATATTTCCTAATCGGATAAGGGGTAAGGCAATGGCTGTTACATGTTTTTGTCTATATGCCTCATCGTTCGTTACTGCCCAAGTTTTTCCTATGGTTACTAATTGGTTTGATGTTAGATATAATAACACGGCAGGAGCTTATTTGATATTTGCCTCGATATGCGTTGCTTGTGCAATTTTTAGTTGGAAAATGATTCCAGAAACCAAAGGAATAAGTCTAGAACGTATAGGTGACTTATGGAAAAATAAAAAAATTGGACAAAGTTAATAATATAAAAAAAAATTGATATGAGAAATATTTTGATTAACGCTGCATTTGTTGGATTTGGAGAAGTAAATTCTCCTATGCATATAATAGAAAGTAAATGTCATACTGCATTGGAAGAAGTGAAATCACTTGGAATCCACACAACAACTACTAAAGTTGTAACCGACGACCCAAAAGGTGTTGATGTTAAACGGGCGGTAAAGGACCTAAAAGAGAATGATTTTGATTTACTAGTTATATGTCTTGCTGGCTGGATTCCTTCGCATGCGGTGATTTCCGTTACCAATGAGTTTAAACATAAACCAATGATATTGTGGGGGCTGTCAGGTGATATGGAAAATGGACACATTATTACTGCTGCAGCTCAGGCTGGCACTACTGCTTTAAGAAAGGTATTTAGGGACTTGGGGTACAAGTTTATTTACCTCTACAATATTATTGGTCAACCATCGCCCGTGGAAAGAATTAAAAGCTTTGCCTTAGCGGCATCCGCAGTAAGATCTGTTGAGAATACGAAGGTGGGAATGATGGGATATAGGGATATGAAACTATATAATACCCTATACGAGGGACTCTCACTCAAATCAAACCTTGGCATAGAAATAGAGTTTTTCGAAATGTTGGAAATGTTACAGCTCACTGAAGTAGTAGAGCAAGCAGAGATTCAAAGGATATTGAAAAAAATAAAACTGGAATGGGATTTTCTCAAACCAATCGATGATGATTTTCTTGAACAAGGAATTATATATTACTTGGCAATAAAAAAAATTGTAGAAGAAAATGAATTCGATGCCATATCATTAAAAGATGTGGATGGAATGAAAAAAATTCTGAGCTATCCGCCTGCATTTATTTTTATGCTTCTTTCCGATGAATTGGATTTATGTACTATTCCTGAAAATGATGCCATGGGTGCTGTTACACAATTGATAGTAAAAAGGCTTACAGGCCAATGTGCGGCTTATTTTGAATTTTATGAGTTTTTTGAGACCAGTGTTCTTGTAGGAGTGCCCGATTATGTCCCAGCTGAAGTTGTGGATGGGAAAGTAAAAGTTACCCGTGCCGCATTTGGTGGAATAAGTGGAGGGCTTTTAAATGTCTCAACAGTAAAAACAGGTAGAATCACTATGGCTAGACTTTCGAATACTGCTGATCAATACACAATGCATATATGTACAGGTGAAGGAAAGTTTATGTCCTGGGAAGAAGCAGGATGGGATCAACCTGCACCTCAATTACCAAGTCTTGAAATATTTCTCGATAATTCAGTTGAAGATTTTACACAGAAGATTTCTGGACAACACTATATCATTGCCTATGGGAATCATCTGGAGGCTTTAACAAATTTTTGCTATTTGAAAAACATAAAAGTAATATAAGCAAAGATATATGAAGAAATATGATGCTGTAATAGCTGGATATATATGTGTTGATCTTATTCCTGAATTCAAAAAGAATGAATCAAATGTATCAATTTTCAACCTTTTAAAACCTGGTAAATTAATAGAAATAAATGGTCTGAATTATACTCTGGGAGGCGTTGTTGCCAATACTGGGGCAGCAATGAAGAAATTTTCCAAGAATGTTATTTTGAACGGATTGATTGGTAATGATTTTATAGGAAAAGTAGCTATGGAATTGTTAGAACCTTATGGCCTTTCTGAAGGTATAAAAACTATTGACAATAAAGGCACCGCATTCGGACTTGTGATAGCTCCCTCAGGTATTGACCGCATTTTTCTTGAATCACCGGGATGCAGCGGGTGGTTTGACATAGATCATATTGATTTTGAGGCAATCGGACAGAGCAGGTTATTTCACTTTGGTTATCCTCCTCTTTTGAGAAAATTTTATTTAAATAAAGGTGCCCAATTGGTCGATTTGTTTTCTGCCGTTCAAAAAATTGGTGTGGTAACATCGATGGATTTCAGCTTGCCCGATGAAGGAAGTGAATCTGGAAAAGTAGACTGGCCAGCCATAATGAAAAGAGTTCTGCCATTTACCGATATCTTTGTTCCTAGCCTTGAAGAGGCTCTGCAAATATTGTTACCAAATGAATATGAGAAGTTAATTTCTATAGCCGGAAATTCAGATATTATAGATATTGTTCCTATTGAAACAATACGAGAAATCGGTAGGTTAATTATTGATTCCGGGGTAAAGATTTCCCTAATAAAAGCTGGCCATCGTGGAGCGTACTTATGGACTGGAGATGTTTCTTCTATAAATAAAAAGGTTGGATTTGATTTACACATAGATAGTTGGAATTACCGTGAACTCTGGTGCGATGCATATCCGACAGACAATTCAAAAATAGTAAATGCATCTGGGGCCGGAGATACTGCCTCTGCCGCCTTTATCTCTGCAATCCTGGATGGTGAAAACCCCATAACATCTTTAAAATATGCAGCAATGGCGGGAAGAAACAATTTGTATTGCTACGACATTTATCGTGAATTGAGTGATTGGTCCAAAATGACCGAAGAAATAAATACACAACCGAACGAGGTTATTGATTTAAAAATATTGAGCGATTAGCAATAAAATTAGACTATTAAAAGGTATTAATCAATTGAAAAATTTAAATTTTTCATCAAAAATTGAATATGAATAATATTAATAAAGTATCAAAAAACTGGTGGAAGGAAAGTGCGTTAGATATTCCAAAATTAATTACGGAAACCCCAGGCCCTAAATCTAAAGTTATGCACGCTAAAACAGCTAGGTATATGAAGGGGCTAAGCTCGCAAGTAAAATTATTCCCAGTTTGTTTTGAAGAGGGGTCTGGTATTGCGTTGACGGATGTTGATGGGAATAAATACCTCGACTTTTCATCCGGAATTTATGTTACATCCTTGGGACATTGCCATCCAAAAGTATCAGAGGCTGTTTCGTACTGGGCAAAAAAACTTATGAATGTGCATGATTTTTCTACTCCTATTAAGGAAAAATTATTGGAAAAAATGGCGGATATCCTACCAGGAAATCTTAATTGCATTCAATTGTACTCTGATGGGTCATCTGCTGTAGAAGCCGCCTTACGCGCAGCTCGTGCTATTTCGGGTAAACATGAATTTATTTCGGCTTATCGGGATTTTCATGGTAAAACCACAGGAGCTGTAAGTTGTGCGCAAATGCATAGGGGAGAAACATTTAGCTATGGCCCTACAAGAGCCCCTGGATTTTATATGGTGCCTCGGCCAGATCCTTATCGACCTCTATGGACTAATGACGATGGTACAATTGATACTGATGCTTACATCAAGTTTTATGAAAATTTTCTTAAGGAAGGAACAGTAGGTAATGTGGCCGCGTTTGTATTAGAACCTGCGCAAGGATGGGCCGGTAGCATTTTTCCTCCCGAAGACTTTTTTCCAAAACTCAAAATGCTTTGCGAAAAATATAATATTCTTCTCTATGATGATGAAGTATTGGCTGGAATGGGGCGGACAGGAGAATGGCTTACTTTAAACCACTGGGATGTAATTCCAGATATTGTAACCCTTGGAAAATCATTTGGGAATGGTTTCCCTGTTACGGCTATGGTCGTTAGTGAAGAAAACAGTGAGGCTCTTGAGAAAATTTCTGCATCTTCAAGCTATGGCGGAAATCCTATGGCATGTGCTGCGGCATTAGCCTCAATAGAAGTTATTGAAGAGGAGGATATTTTGGAAAATGTTAGGACCGTAGGTAAATTCTTCGAGAAGCGAATGCTAAAAATGAAGGAAGATCATCCCATTATTGGAGATGTAAAAGGTAAGGGATTTTTGTTGGGAATAGAATTGGTAAAGGATAAAAAAACCAAAGAACCTTTTGAAGAGGCTGGTAAATTGGTATATCAAAAAGCATTTAGAAAAGGACTTTCTTGGATTCCAGCAGGTCATATACTAAGGATGTCACCACCATTGATAATGGACGAAAAATATGCTAAAATTGGTATGGATATTATTGAGGATGCTATTTCCGAAGTCGAAAAAGAATTTGGATATAAGTAATCCAGAGAACTAATTGATAATAATATTTAAAAGAGAGATTTAAAATGCAAGTATTGAATGAACAAGAAAACGACGGTCTTAGTATAGGATGGGCTATTGAAGATATTACACCTTCGGGACCTGTGTCTTTGTATGGTCAATACTACGAGCGCTTTTCTGAATATGTTGAAAGCCCTCTAAAAATAATTGCTTTTGCTATAGAAAAGCGAGATAAAGATGAGGTGAAAGAACAGGCTATCATGATATCAATGGACTTGATCTACACCTTAAAACCATTACAGGATAGCGTCAAGAAACGGATAAAGGAGCTAATTGCTGATTTTGATGAAAGTAAATTGTTTTTAAACGCTACCCATACCCATTCTGCACCATATCCGGATATAGAAAGTGACTATGGGGCGTTTTTGCTGGACCAACTTGTAAAAGTTACAGTGAACGCTTGGAACAGTCGTACTCCTGCAGGAGTCAGTAATGCATATCAAAATGCGGTAACTGGCTTTAATAGAAGGGCGTTATATGCAGATGGAACTGCAGAAATGTATGGAGCTACCGATAGAGAGGATTTCATAGGCATAGAAGGCCCTTCCGATACCGGGGTTGACTTGCTGTTTTGCTGGGATGTTAATAAGAATTTGACAGGAATGATCATTAATGTTTCTTGTCCAGCTCAGGTAACAGAATCCAAGTACTACGTATCTGCCGATTATTGGAGCGAAGTGCGAAAACAAATTAAAAAAAGGTATGGTGATGATGTTTTTGTGCTGCCTCAATGTGGAGCCGCAGGGGATATATCCCCACGAGATCTAGCAACCGGCTATAAAACAGACGAACCTAATATGTGGGAAGTTGAAGGTATGGTTGAAATTGGCAAGCGTTTGGCCAATGCCGTAGATAAAGCATATGTCGTTGCCAAGAATAACATTCAAACAGACATTGCTTTTAAGCACACTGTGAAGAATATTAAACTTCCAACCAGAAGAGTGAGTAAGGAAGAATATGAGAAAGCGCTAGCCAAGGTTCAGGAAATACTCTCTCGCGAGCCTAAAGACCCAAATTCTCCAGATACAGCTTGGAACAGGTTTTTACGAGAAATTAAGGAGAACGAAAAAATTAAAGTGTACGGACCATGGGATAGTAAAACCTCCGACTTTGGATGGTTAAAACCACAAGAATTGGTTCTAAAACAATATAAGAATCAACAAAAAGATCTTTGGTACAGTTTTGAATTACATGTATTGCGCCTTGGTGACGTTGCCTTTGCTACCAATCCATTTGAGCTGTTCGTTGATTATGGATTCATGATTACTAGCAGAAGTAAGGCAAAGCAAATTTTTATTGTTCAGTTTTCTGGTGACTCAGGGGGCTATTTGCCAACGCAAAGAGCACTTGAAGGTGGTGGGTATAGTGCTATGGCTAATCCTATTGGGCCTACTGGAGGTAAGGTATTGGTTGATGAAACGATAGAATTGATAAACGCCTTGTGGGCTTAGGATATATTATCCACCTAAATTTAGTTACCAATTTTAATATTAGTATGAAAAAATATAGACTTAACAGGTTATTTAACCCTATTTCCAATAAGTGCTTTGATGTTGCTATTGATCATGGATTCTTTGGCGAATATAATTTTTTACAAGGAATAGAAAATATTCAATCCGCAATCTTAAAAGTAATTGATGCAGGACCTGATGCAATCCAATTAACAATAGGACAAGCAAAATATTTACAACAGCAACCCGGAAAGCAAAAACCCTCACTTGTGCTACGTACGGATGTGGCCAATGTTTATGGTGCGGAACTCTCCCGAATTCCATTTAGTAAAATAATCGAACAACCTGCACTTCAATCGGTTAGAATGGATGCAGCCTGCATTTGTGTTAATTTATTTAATATACCCGGTGCACCCGAAGTAACCGCTCAATGCATTGATAATATTCTGAAATTAAAGTTAGAGTCTGACTATTATAATATGCCCTTAATGATAGAGCCACTAGTATTTAGGCCCAACAATGAAAAAGGTGGATACATGGTAGATGGAGATATAAATAAAATAATATCCTTAGTAAGACAGGCAGTAGAATTAGGCGCAGATATTATAAAAGCAGACCCTTGTGATGATATAGGACAATATCACAGAGTTGTAGAGATAGCAGGTGATATCCCCGTTTTGGTAAGGGGCGGAAGTAAAGCTGCCGATGAAGAAATTATAAAAAGAACTACAGAGTTAATGGAGCAAGGGGCCTCGGGTATCGTATATGGCAGAAATATCATTCAACATAAAAACCCAGAACTGATTACTAAAACATTAATGGGAATCGTACATGGGGACCAATCTGTAAAAAAAGTCTCTAGTAGTGGCAGTTGAGCAATAGTAACATGTCTTTAATTGGTTTGGACATTGTGCCCAAAATCTTTAATTGTGAAATCCCTTATCCTTCATTCATTTTATGGCCAATAATAATTTAAGAATCCCAAGGTTTTGTAACGCTTGGGATTTGCATTTTGAGATATCTGCTGCACAGCCATTTCTAAAAATATTTTTCCTTCCTTAACTATTCTTTTCTCAGACTGTCACAATTTTAAATGGTTGAGAATAGGCTAATGGACTTTTTCATAATGGTTTTTACGATTGATTTTATAATCCTTTTTTTTCACTGCTAAGCGCCAATCTAAAAGTAATTATATAAGCTGAAAACTTGACTTTAAATAGTAGTACGCTACTCATTATTGAAGGATTGGAATTCTTATTTTCAAAAAATTTAACTCATAATTATTTTTTTTCAAAAAATTCATGGCTCTACATGCTGCTTTTAATTCATAATCTTAGAGATTATGCAAATAGAGTGTCAATAATGGAATATCTAAAGGTTTTTTTTAGAAGATGTCCTATATAATTTTACACATGATAAATATTAAAGAATTGTTAGTTTTAAGTTTGTTTTCCTTTTAAGATCATCAATTCAATAAATCAATCAACAACTAATTGTTAAACCAAAAAGCAAAATTATGATTAAAAAATTGATTCTAATTATTGTACTACTGTTCGGGACTTATCCGATACTTGCTCAGACTACAGCAATAACAGGTACGGTGACCGATGCAACCACTGGAATGCCTTTGCCCGGAGTGAACCTCCTGGTGCAAGGAACCACCAGAGGGGCCCAGACCGATTTTGATGGTCATTATTCTATTGAAGCAGTAAATGGGGATGTTTTACTTTTTTCCTTTCTCGGCATGAAAACTCAAGCCCTCACAGTAGGCGTAGAAAAGATTATTAACTTGACAATGCAAGAAGATGCTGAACAGCTGGGAGAGGTAGTGGTCACTGCTCTAGGCGTTGAGCGTAAATCAAGTCAGGTAACCTATGCCACCCAAAAAGTAGATGGCAATGAACTAACCAAAGTTCCTGAAACAAACTTTATAAACTCTATTTCAGGAAAGGTTGCCGGTGTTGCTGTTTATAGAAATGGTTCTGGTGTTGGAGGTTCTGCCAAAGTACTCATTAGGGGAAGTAAATCGGCACAGGGAAATAATCAGCCATTATATGTAATTAATGGTGTTCCAATGGCGAATTCTGTAACAGAAAGCATTAATCAATCCTTTTCAAGTAGGGACGGAGGAGATGGTATATCAAATCTTAATCCAGATGACATCGAAAGCATAAATGTCTTAAAAGGTGC
>Ga0222651_1000985_pt1 | contig 15211 bp, 16 predicted proteins | sample AntAcemetagen369_FD_179855 | JGI IMG/M metagenome (GOLD analysis project Ga0222651, IMG submission 179855) | Saline water microbial communities from Ace Lake, Antarctica - #369 | ecosystem: Environmental > Aquatic > Non-marine Saline and Alkaline > Saline | place: Antarctica: Ace Lake...
CAAATTTATTCGTTGACTTTCCCCACCAGATAAGGAATTTGATTTTCTATTTAAAGTTAAATAACTAAGTCCTACATTAAATAGAAACCCTAATCTACTCTCTATTTCCTTAAGTAATCGATCTACAATTTTCCCATCATTGGAGCTAAGCTTCATTTCCTTAAAAAAAGTGATAAAGTCCTCTATGGGCAATTCTACAAGATCGGAAATCGATTTACCCGAAATTTTCACATAGTCGGTCTCCTTTCTTAAGCGCTTTCCCTTGCAGATGCTACATTTGGTTTTACCCCGATAACGGGATAACATTACCCGATTCTGTATTTTGTAACTCTTTTCTTCCAGACCGGCAAAGAATTTATGGATTCCCATAAAATAGCTGTTTCCATCCCAGACCAGTTGTTTTTGTTCATCTGATAACTGATACCACGGCTTATGGATTGGAAAATCAAATTTGTAGGCCACATTGACCAATTCATCCCGGTACCATCCCATACTTTCCCCTCGCCATGGGAAAATGGCATTTTCGTATACAGAGAGTGATGTATTGGGAATCACCAAATCTTCATCTATACCTATAACATCCCCATAGCCCTCACATTTGGGACAGGCTCCATATGGGTTGTTAAAACTGAACAAGTGTACATTGGGTTCTAGGAATTGTATTTCATCCATTTCGAACTTATTGCTGAAATGGGTATTTCGGCCAGTTTCAAGTTCCTGAACGATACATTCACCCTTTCCTTCAAAAAAGGCCGTATCAATTGCATTGCCCAATCTATTAAAAAAATCCTCGTCATTTTTATAGATGATTCTGTCTACCACTAGTTCAAATTCACGACCTACGTCCTTTAGATCCTCATCTATCCTGGTTACTTCTCCATTGTGCAGTATTCTAGCAAATCCCTGCTTGGAAAACAATTGTAATGATTTATAGGGATCTCTATCTTTACTAATCTTAATAGGGGCCAGTAGAAGCATTCTGGTACCCTCTTCAAATGTCTTAATATGTTCCACTACGTCAGATACCGTATGCTTTTTTACCTCCTTGCCGGATACTGGTGAAAAAGTACGGCCAATACGGGCGAACATCAATTTTAAATAATCATATATTTCAGTTGTGGTTCCAACCGTAGACCTGGGATTGGTAGAATTTACTTTTTGCTCAATGGCAATGGCCGGTGCTATACCTTTAATATAATCTACCTTGGGTTTGTCCAATTTGCCCAAAAATTGTCTTGCATAAGAGGATAAACTTTCCACATATCGTCTTTGTCCTTCTGCGTAAAGGGTATCGAAAGCCAAACTGGATTTACCAGAACCGGACAATCCGGTAATGACCACTAGTTTATTTCGTGGTATTACAACATCGATATTCTTTAAATTATGGAGCTTTGCTCCTTTAATTATAATATTATGTTTAGGATCAACGTCTGTTAAAGTGGCCATATACGTAATTAAGTTTGCAAAGATACGATATGTGAATTTCATTCGCTAGTAGCCTTTGTCTTACAGGTAAATTTTATTCATTCCAGAAAAGTACTTTGAATCGAAATAATTTTTTCTATATTTGATGCGTCATAAACCCTGAATAGCCTATACGTAACACAATTACTTTTTTAAAATCTTATTCGCTCTAATGCACTTGTCCCAGAAAACAGGTCTGGCATTTTAGCCTAAAAAAAGTAATTTGTATGGAACTATTAATTGAGGATTCAGTATTAGTAAGAGACTACATGAATGGGGACGAAAAAGCCCTAGAGACATTGATCAACCGTCACAACCAACGACTTAGCAGTTTTATTTATTCCAAAGTCCAAGATCGGGAAACCACCGAAGATATTTTTCAGGACACCTTTATTAAGGTAATAAGGACCTTAAAAAAAGGCAATTACAATGAAGAGGGAAAGTTTTTACCTTGGGTAATGCGTATTTCACATAACCTAATTATAGATCACTTTAGGAAGAATAAACGCATGCCCAGGTTTGAAGGCAATAGTGATTTTAATATTTTTTCTATAATTAGTGATGATAAGTTAAATGCAGAAAGACAAATTATTAAGGATCAAATAGATTTTGATCTTAATATTCTGATTAAAGAATTGCCTAAAGATCAAATGGAAGTTTTGGAAATGCGTTTATATAGGGATATGAGTTTTAAGGAAATATCCGAAAATACGGGGGTAAGCATTAATACTGCTTTGGGTAGAATGCGTTATGCACTTATTAACCTTCGTAAGATAGTAGAAAAGCACAATATAATTTTAACGAATTAATAGGCTTTATAACGGGCTTTAGTTAATTTCTTCATAACACTTGCGTTATTTGACCCAAGACATATAAGATTATGAAGAAATTTACCGTTACTAATAAGAACAAAAGCAAACTAATGTCTACACGCAGGTCTAAGATAGATTTTTTAATGAACTACTCTAACTCATTGCATATTATTAAATGTAATGATGAAGATCAGGAACATTGTTTGAATTAGACTTTCCCAATTGTTTTCAATAGCCTTATTTAATCAATATTAGTTGTTTGCCCCATTTGTTTAAAGGTATTAGTGGGTTAAGCTGTTAAAGTGGAATCCAAAAATGCTATTATAATTTATCTCTGCAAGCACCTTGTCTTTGCTGTTAACCTATATGGGGCATATTTTCATTTATTGGGGGTATACCTATTATATAAGCAAAGGGATTTGTTTCTCTACTCCTTAATATAATAGTCTATTTTACAGCTATCCTACCTTATAATTCTATAACCTCTTCCAAGTAGTCCCTTTAAGCTCATCCAACTTCAATTTTGGGCAATTATTATGTGTAAAATAAGAAAATTGGCATTTGACATCAATTAATGGGGGTTTTACAACATAGTTTTTTTCCCACATGGTCATTTATATACTTTTATCCTGTTACTAATCAACAAAGAAGATTTTAAGTCTTCATTTAAAGAGGAAGTAACAAAAAAAAAGTCCTAACCGAAAGGGGAGGCCCCCTAGTTTAACCAAAAAACAATAATTTGTATGGAACTGCAAATAGATGACTCAGTATTAGTAAAGGATTACATTAATGGTAATGAAAAAGCTTTAGAGGTTTTGATCAACAGGCACAACCAACGTATTAGTAGCTTTATTTATTCTAAGGTTTTAGACCGTGATGTTTCAGAGGACATTTTTCAAGATACCTTTATTAAAGTAATTAAAACCTTAAAAAAGGGAAATTATAGCGAAGAAGGCAAGTTTTTGCCTTGGGTTATGAGAATTGCCCACAACTTGGTTATTGATCACTTTAGAAGGAACAAAAGAATGCCAATGTTTGAAGGTAATGATGATTTCAACATCTTTTCTGTAATTGGTGATGAAAAACTAAATGTAGAAAAGCAGCTTATAAAAGATCAGATCGATTCTGATTTAAATTTATTGATCGAAGAATTACCAGAAGATCAAAAAGAAGTTCTTTTAATGCGTATCTATAGGGATATGAGCTTCAAGGAAATTTCAGAAAATACTGGTGTTAGCATTAATACCGCTTTAGGGCGAATGAGATATGCGCTAATTAACCTAAGAAAAATCATAGAAAAGAATAATATCGTTTTAACGAATTAATAGGTCATAGGTCGAAGGGTACAATATTTCCAATTTAGTGGCGTTATCTTAACATAACAATACTATAATCCTATGGAAAAAATTTACTCTGAGCATCTAAACAAGTGTAAACTTGCGAAAGCAAGTCCTGAAACTATCAAGTTCCTATTGGGCTATTCCAAATCTTTGCAAATTATTGAATATAATAATGTTCAGTTTGAAAACAATTTAAACTAGCACAAAAAATCCCAACTTAAGAGTTGGGATTTTTTGTTTTATAATAGGCCTGAAGCACCGGTTTTCTACCAATTTTTTTGGTTATAATGTCTTTTTCCATATTCCATCCCCTTGCCGGTGAGTATTCCCTACCATACCATATAATTTGTAAATGAAGATCGTTCCATAATTCTTTGGGAAATAATCTTTTGGCATCCTTTTCTGTTTGAACCACATTTTTTCCATTGGAAAATCCCCAGCGGTACATGAGCCTATGTATATGTGTATCCACGGGAAATGCAGGAATACCAAAGGCTTGAGAAACCACTACGCTAGCGGTTTTGTGTCCCACGGCCGGAAATTGTTCCAACAATTCGATCTCTTGAGGTACCTGTCCATTATATTTTTCGATAAGAATTTTAGAAAGTCCGTAAATCCCTTTAGACTTCATAGGGGATAGGCCAACAGGTTTAATTATTTCCCTAATCTCATCAACTGACATTTTAACCATATCATATGGATTGTCCGCTTTGGCAAATAATAATGCTGTAATCTTATTGACACGCACATCGGTACTTTGCGCAGATAATAATACGGCAATTAAAAGGGTATAAGGGTCTTTGTGGTCCAGTGGCACAGGTATGGTAGGATAAAGTGCTTGTAAAGTTTTAATGGTAAAGTTTACTTTTTCCGCTTTCGTCATTTATTACGTAATTTTATAACTTTTAAATAAAGGAACACCAATTAAAAAGGTTGTGTTCCAGATTATAAATTTACTTAAATTTTTCACTATGGACACTTTAAAAGTAGGGGATAAGGTACCCTCATTTACAGCTAAGGACGAAAATGGCAACGATATAAAATTATCCGATTACCTAGGAAAAAAATTAATTATCTTTTTCTATCCAAAAGCAAATACTCCAGGATGTACGGCGGAAGCCTGCAATTTAAGGGATAATTATACCGAATTAAAAGCGCAAGGTTATGAGTTGCTTGGGGTAAGTGCCGATTCACAAAAAAGGCAGCTTAGTTTTAAGAACAAGTATCAATTTCCATTTCCCCTGTTGGCAGATGAGGACCATACGCTACTCAATATTTTTGGTGTATGGGGACCAAAACAGTTTATGGGAAAAAAATATGATGGTATTCATAGAATGACTTTTGTGATTGATCAAGAAGGAGTTGTTGAAAAAGTGATCGAAAAGGTGAAAACCAAGGATCATGCCGCTCAATTGCTATAAAAAATAGTAAATAAAAAAAGGCTGCCTTAATATTTATATTTAGGTCAGCCTTTTTTTATTTTCAATTATAATTTATACTTTTTCCCGTTCTTCCTCAATGGGTTTATGGATAAAGAGTTTTTTCTTTTTTATTATTTCTGCAATACCCTCCGGAAGCACGGATTCCCATCCATCTTCGCCATTAATTATTTTTTTGAGAACATCCCTTGAGAAAACATGTAAAATTTCAGGATCGTAATCAATAATATCCATCACCTTTCCATTGTATTTAAAGAATTTGTACAATTCTTTCATCCTGGGATGTACTTTTATGGTATTACTGGTCATGATTTGACCTGTTTCCTCATTGCGCATGGGATATAAATATACCTTCAGATCCTTAAAGAACAACTTACCAAAAGCTTCTAGGATGCCCCCACTCAAATGACGGTAATATTTCTCATCAAAAATATCTACCAAATTGTTGACCCCCATGGTAAGGCCAATCTTGGCCTTGGTATAATTGCTAAAATATTCAACCAGTTTAAAGTACTCCTGAAACTTGGAGATCATTACGGTATGGCCCAAAGAACACAAAAGTTCTGCACGGTCCATAAAATCCTGTTCATCTATTTCACCTGAAGCCCGTAGGTTGGAAAGTGTAATTTCAAAAATAACAATGGTATTTTCTTCCTCAACGCTAGGTTCCCTAATGAATATTTCATAGGATTTTTTAAACATATCCATATTCACATTGGTCACAGGTCTAAAACTTCCACGTAGGGCCAAAATATTCTTTTTGTAAAGAAGGGTAGCTGGTAAAAGATTATTGCCGTCGGGTCCGAACATTACGGCGTCCGTCATATCATTTTTAACAAGTTGCAAACTCATTAATCTATTATCGACTTCCGTAAAGTTGGGTCCTGAAAAATTAACCATATCTATTTCAACAGTATCCTTGTCAATATGGTCGTATAGATATTTTAGTAACTTTCTAGGTTTGTCGTATTTATAAAATGCACCATAAATAAGATTTACCCCTACAATGCCCAAAGTTTCCTGTTGCAATCGCGCCTCATTCTGTTTAAAACGGATATGAAGGATGATTTCATTTAATTCTTTTTGCTTGGGATCCAGTTGATAACGGATACCTATCCAGCCATGACCTTTATATCTCTTGGAAAAATCTATGGTAGCCACTGTATTGGCGTAAGAAAAAAATAATCTGTCAGGATGTAGTTCCCGACTGATTCTATTGTCCATGTTTTCCATTTCATGGGCCAACATTTTTTTTAATCTGGACTGGGTTACATATCTACCGTCCTCCTCTATTCCATAGATAGCATCACTAAAATCTTTGTCATAGGCACTCATTGCCTTGGCAATGGTTCCAGAGGCGCCTCCTGACTTAAAAAAATGCCCAGATGTTTCCTGTCCGGCACCAATTTCAGAAAAGGTGCCGTAAATATCAGGATTTAGGTTTATTCTTAAGGTTTTCGCCTTTATTGAAGGGACATTGGTAAAAGCGAGTTCTTTCTTGAAAATAGTGGACATAGTGTCTTTTTTACTTATGGCAAAGTTAAAAAGTTTGGGCTATCAATTAAATAAAATAGTTATAAATTTGGATTAAATAGATATAAGATTGAAAATAACTTTTCTAGGTACAGGAACATCACAGGGAATCCCAGTAATTGGGAGCAAACACCCTGTATGTTTAAGCAATAATCAAAAGGATAAAAGACTTCGTGTATCGGTAATGGTCACTTGGGATTCCTATAATTATGTAATAGATTGCGGTCCCGACTTTAGGCAGCAAATGCTTACCAATAATGTGGTAAAGATCGATGGAATTTTATTTACCCATGAACATTCCGATCACACAGCGGGGATTGATGATATTAGGCCATTTTTTTTCAGGCAAGGAGATATTCCGATTTATGCCCATGAACGTGTCATTAATTCCATTAAGGAACGATTCTATTATATATTTGCCGATGAAGATCGATACCCTGGTGCACCTGCGGTAGAGATAAATATCATTAAAAATAATAAGCCTTTTAAGATTGGTAACCTAATGGCAATACCCGTGGAGGCACAACACAATAGATTACAGGTTTTTGGGTTTAGGATACAGGACTTTGTGTATCTAACCGATGTCAAAAGTATGGAAAAAGTAGAAATGGAAAAAATTAAAGGGGTAAAGACACTTGTGGTCAATGCCTTGAGGATAGAGCCCCACCATTCCCATTTTAATTTAGAAGAGGCTTTGGCGTTTATAGATATCATTAAGCCTGCTAGGGCATATATAACCCATATAAGCCACTTAATGGGGTTCCATGATGAAGTTGAAAAACAGCTTCCCGCAAATGTGCATTTGGCCTATGACAATCTAGTTTTGGATGTTTAAGTTACTTTAATAGCCTGAAGATCATTTAACCTTAAACCGTAATAATATAACTGATAAAACCAAAGAATGAAACATAAAATATACCTGTATTTATTCATATTTGTTGCCTTAATAGCACTTTACCAATTTGTAAGTACGAACAATATGGTAAAGTCAAAAAATGCAAAAATAGAATCCCAGTCGGAGGATCTCATAAAATTGGAGGATTCTATCCAGAAATTGCATTTAAAAGTGTTGGACAATCAATATTTCTCCTTGGAAAATAATGATGACGCCTTGGCGTATTACGATCATCTAAAGGTCAAGGATCCAAGCCTTTATATATCCGATAAGCTATTGGAAACCAATGAAAGTAAGGGAGATAATCCCCTTATTCCATATGAGGGTATGGAAAATGATTTTAAAATCAACAAGATTAAGATTTTAAACCATAAATGGATATTGGCCGATTTTTCGGATGGAAAATATTGGGGCGAGGTGCTTATAAAATATGAATTGAAAGATGATCTTGGAGTGGATTTTTCATTAATGGATCATCTTTTGTATACCCGTAGCAATTAAATTTTATCCTCCAGCCAGGTGTTAAAGGAGTAAAAATTTTGTGGAGCCACACCGTGGCCTACCGGAAATTCCTCATAAACATAATCGATCTTTAAATCTTTTAAAATACTGGGTATTTTTTGTGCCCAAGAAACGGGAATTACTTGGTCTACACTGCCATGGGAGGCATATATTTTTAAATTTTCAAAGTTGTTTTCCTTAAAATTTTCAACTAGCATGTTTTCATTGATATATCCACTTAAGGCTATAACATTCTTTACCATTTGGGGATAGGATAGGGCCAAGGCGTAGCTTAATATTGTACCTTGACTAAATCCTAAAATGGTAACATTTTTTTCATCCAGGCCATAGGTTTTGCAGGCTTCCTCTATAAACAGCTTTATTTTATCCCTGGACATAACGGCCTGTTCCTCGTCGTTCCACTTGCCCTTGTCAGCTTCAAAATTAATGGCATACCAAGCATTACCGTAAGGTTGCATAGGATGTGGTGCCCTGACTGATATTATGCACAGTTCTTTAGGCAGTTCGGGAGCGAATGAAAATAGATCCTCCTCGTTGCTTCCATAGCCATGGAACATAAATAGTACTGGAGGTTTCCCGTTGGTAATGGATGATGGTCTAATAAGGTGTTCCAATGATAAGGGTGCTGTAGTCATTTTAAGATATAAAAGTGAACCATTTTTGAAAATAGGGACCAAGTATCGGCACCTCCTGTTTCTTGTTGTTTAAGGCACCAAGAAAGCCATAAAACCATAGTACAATATAAAAAACGTATAGGCCATACCAGGCATACTCGCTATACCAATTGCTCAAAAAAATGGCAAAACCAAGAAAAAACAGATGTAAACCAAATGCCTGTCTTGTATGAAAGCGGGCAAATTCGTTCTTTTGATCGGAATTCATGGAAATAGCAATAAGAGCCCCAACCATAGTTAAATAGGCTACAATTGCCGTAGTTTTTCCTTCCTTAATAATATTATCCATAGCGGCGAAGTTAGTTCAAGTTTAATTTGTGTACAAAAAAAGAGGCCTAATTAGACCTCTTTAAATATGTAATGATAATTTTTATTCTCCTATAGATCCAATAATAGGCAGTTTTTCTGCCTTTCCATTATAAGCGTTTATTGCGCCCATTACAGCTAAAATCCATGGAGCCCATTGCAAAATTCTGAGGAAACCCATACCCATCGTAACAGCTATAAGTCCAAGGACAATGGAAAGGGCAATGGCCAAGATCCAAACCCTTAATGATTGCCCAATATGAAATTTGACAAATTCATTTTTTTTATCATTGTTTACGATAAAGGCAATGAGAAGTCCAATTACTGTAATGTAACTAACTAGTGCCATTGTTTTTCCCTCACTTATTGTATTCTGGTCCATTTTATAAATTTTAGTTCCTATAAATTTAGTTAATTATTTGGTTGTTGGAAACAATACCATAAACCTTTCCTTTAAGTTTACTTCCCAAAAAGCAGCTATTTTTGGAATTGGATAAAATGTCCTGCTCTTCAAAAGAATATTCCAGGTCGGGGTCGAAGAACGTAAGATTGGCATTTTCGCCAACTTCCAGGCTTGGTGTTTTAATTTTATACCTTTCCCTTCCTTTGGTCAATAGGGAAATGGTGGTTTCAATATCAAATAACTGATTCAACATTCCGAAGGCACTTTCCAGGCCAATGGTACCATCGGAGGCATTATCAAATTCGACTCTTTTGTGTTCAATATCCATGGGTCTGTGGTCCGTGGTAACAAAATCTATGGTTCCATCCTTTAAGCCTTTGATCAATGCCTTGGTATCCGATTTGGTTCTAAGCGGGGGCATCAATTTAAAATGGGAATCGAACTCTACCAAAGTCTCATCAGTAAAATATAAATTATGAATTGCAACACTGCAACTAACATCCAATCCCTTTTTCTTGGCTTCCGCTATTAACTTAACGGCATTGGCCGTAGAAATAGTGGGAATGTGCATTTTCCCTCCTGTATATTCCAGTATAAAAAGATCTCTGACAATATTAATTTCTTCAGCCAAATTGGGAATTCCTTTTAGACCTAGTCTGGTGGATACCTCGCCCTCATTTACAATACCTTTTCCGGCAATCTGCATATCCATTGGGAAAGAATGTACCAGTCCATCAAAATTATGGGCATATTGAAGCGCAACTTTTAATAGGTTTGAGTTTTTAAGGGGCAATTTGTAATCATAATAACCAACGGCACCAGCACTCTTCATATCATAAAGCTCCGCCAAACTTTCACCTTCGGACCTTATGGTCAAAGTACCCAAGGCGTGCAACGTTGTGGCACTTTGTTTTGAAGCATTCTTTAAAAAAACAATATCAGAACTGCTATCAGGGAGTGGATTGGTATTGGGATTTAGTACAATGTCCGTAAAACCACTTTTTGCCGCTGTGTAAAGTCCATTCACAATGGTTTCCCTTTCCTCATAGCCAGGTTCCCCAAAGCTTACACCAGAATCAAACCATCCAATGGAAACGTGTAAGTTCTTGTAATTAATAATTTTGGTTTTTCCTTGAACATTCAAATTGGAGGCAATATTTTCTATCACACCATTCTTTATAAAAATATCCCGCTTTTTTAAATGAAGATCCTTATTGGTTGGGTCTATTATTTTGGCGGATTTTAAGAGTATGTTCATTTCAAAAATTTTAGGATAAGAACTTCAGCAAATATAAATGCCAATGCTAAAATAACAAACCATTTCCAAAGCTCGTTTATGCTATTGTCTTTTTCTATACTTTGGAATAAAGTTGTTACATTCTCATTAATACTATAGCCTTTTAGTTCGCTCATGTCCACATAATACAGTTGGCTTTCCGCTCTGGGAAAATTAAAACTTATGTTTCTAACGGACTTTTCTTGTTCTTTAATTTGAAATATGCCTGCAGTGACAGGGTAATCATTAAAAGTTAATGTTGTTTTATTAGAAAAGGATTGTTGAAAGGGAATAAATTCATCATTTTCATTGGATACTTTTAGAATCCGATCCTTTGTAAGGTTAATAGGTATGTCTACGGTTATTTTGCTTCCTATTACTTCATAAATACTTGGAATCCGAAGGCTGCCCATTCCCATATTGTAAAAAGTGGGAACTATTAATGGGGAATTGATCATATTGGAATTCTCCAAGGAAATGGATGCCGTAAACAAATAGGTGCCTTCTTCCCCAACTAAAAATGGATATCCACTTTGATAGGAAAGGATTTTAGGCATGTTGGATTTTATAGTATAAAAAGATTTGATAGTGGGATATTGGAAATTTGTAACTTCTTTTTCAAACACATTCTTGAACAAGGGATGGGAAAAGGCTATCTCAGTAATTTTTCGTTCTTCCATTACCGAAGAAAGCAATGAGGAATTGGAAAAACCACTTAGAAATGTATTGTAGTTATCCAAATCCACTTGGACACTTGGAATAACAACCAAAGTTCCGCCACCATTTTTATAGGCCTTCAATGCATTTTGCAATGCCATGGGGATAGTGTTAAGTTCATTGAGAATGATCAAGTTTTGGGATTCCAATAGGCTGTAATTCAATGAGTTTACATTGAAATTGGAAAATAGAAATACGTCTTCCGTAAAAATGCGCCCTAAGTAATTTTCACTTATATCACCTATGGATAGTACTTTAACTTTCTCTTGCTTGTTTATGTTGAAATAAAGTTGATTGTCATAACTAAGCCCTGAATCAGAGATTAAAATTTTCCCGTCTATAACCTCATTGGCGGGGATAGTAAAATTGACCTCACCTTTTTTATTTTCATCGAATGTAGCAGATGTTTTTGCTATCAATTTCTCACCATTGTATAAAGAAACTGGAATATTGTTTATGTCGCTATTAGTGGATAATATAGTTTTTAAATCTACATTTTCCGAAGAAACTGTGCTTATAAACACGGTGTCAATTGAAACGTTGACAAGCTCGTTTGGTAACGATTGCACCAAATGTCTATTTATATTGGGCAATGAGTCTTTGGTTGGGGAATGGATAGTTTTCTGAAAATCTGAAATCAGTACCAGGTCATTGTGAGTTGTCTCACTGTCCGTGAACAGAGTCTTGGCCTTTAAAAAGATTTCCTCCAACTGTAATTGGTTGTTGGAGTAGGGCAGGGAAAGCAAATTGTTCTTTATATCGCCTATACGCACTTGCCTGTATATTTTATCATTGGTAAAAAGACTAAATGTATTCTCCTCTGGCACCGATTTTAATATATCCTGAACCATATTTTCCAACAGGGTACTGGTTCCCATTTTGGCTTGCATGCTCAGGGAATTATCTAGATAAATTACTGTTTCGTTGCTTTTTAGTGCTGATTTGCCAGGAATAAAAGGTTGGGCAAAAGCTATAATTAAGGCACTTAGGATTATAAGACGGGTACATAATAGGAGCCATTTTTTCAGGCTATTGCTCTTCCTGGATTCGGCAACTACTTTTTTTAAGATTTTGACATTCGTAAATGGGGTCTTCTTAAATCTACGAAGTTGAAAAAGATGGATGAAAATAGGAATAAGCAGAAGAAAAAAGGCCCAAAGGAGTTCCAGATGTTTAAACAGCATTCCTAAATTTAATTTTTCAAATATAAGAAAAGAATTTTGAGGCCGTCTTAATTTTATGGTCGATGTATGGACAAATTTCTTAACCGGTTAAAACGATTATATTTTCATTGTAGGCATATAAATTAAGGGGTCAACAAATAAAGAAATAATCTTGAACCGGATTTTTCCCTTTGGCCGATAAATAGTCCCGAATAATCTCTTGGGCCTCTCGATTGGCAACAGTAATTATGATTTGAGCTTGTTCAAGCTGTTCTATTTCAAGATAGTGGGCCATTTTTTTATCGTAGATATCCAATCCAATTTTATTGTTGTTGTTGCAGACCCATGTAAAATCTATACATTGTTCCATGAGATTTTTTGCCAAATTTTTACCTTTATTCCCTGCACCCCATAGCACAAGTGGTCTTTGATTATCATGGTCAAGTTTTAGAAAGTAAAAAAGTTTAATATCCAGAAAATAATTTTGGGCATAGTGTTCACTGGTTCTGGAAGTCCTATAACTATAATCGCGCCAGTGGTGTAGTATTTCATTGCAGGGAATACATTTTAACCCTTTTTCATAAAAGCGAAAAGCAAGGTCGTAGTCTTCCGGATAACGATTGGATAAAAATGACCCGACCCTGTTCAAATCGTTTCTATAAACCATCCAACAGGGAGAAGGGATCACGCATTCCTTATAGATTTCTGAATAATTTGTTCCTTGTTCCGTTAAGTGGTTTAACCACTTTTCGTAGCCTTTATATCCACCCCCAACACCTTCCTTGGAAAAGTATTTTACCTTTCCGAGGGCCACATGTCCTTCTCCATGAGTTTCTAAGGCTTTTAACATGTTTTCCAGCTTGTTTTCGGACATTATGTCATCGGAATCCATTCTGGTTATAAAGGAGCCCTTGGAATGGGAATAGGCTGTTCTTAAAGCTTCTATAATCCCCTTGCCTTCATTTTCCATGACCTTAATTCTAGGATCCATCTTGGCATAGGAATGCATAATTTCGAGGCTTTTGTCCGTAGAATTATCATTTACCGCCAGAATTTCCCAGTTGTCATAAGTTTGGTCAATGATAGACCCTATGCACTCCGGTAAAAATTCTTCGGTATCCTTAAAAGGAATTAGGATACTGATAGTTCTCCTGTTCATCCGCCTAAAATAGAAATTTATCTCCCAAAAAAAGTATTTAGATGGGGGACATTGAAAGTAAAATTAAAGTTATAACCCTAGGAAAATGTATTTTGAATCTAAAGTCTAATTTGAGATTTGTGCTGCGCCCTCCAATTCCTTTATGGCGGCCAACATTGCCCTAAAACAGTCTTCTTGTGTAGTGGGATTTATTTCCTTTGCTTTTTGGGAATGGTAACTTTTTATAAATTCATTGGCAGAAGACCAAACCGTGTGCATAATACCCAAATAGTGCTCCTTCATTTCCGGGGTGGCATTTTCCTTGAAATTATACATCATTTTAACCTGTTCTTTGGCAACTTCGGGTTTCTTCCAGGGGCAGGCAATAACATCCAATCCCTTTAGAGCAAACATGGCAGGTGTTGGTAGGGCCTTTTCATAATGCCAATCGCTGATTACCACGGATCTATCTATAAGGTCTACCGCCCTGGCGGTATTGTTCATGCTGGCTTCCCACATCCCGATTCCAGAGGTGGAGGCATCTATCAATCTATCGCCCCAAATCCAAAGACGTTTGTTGTTGTGCGCTAAATGGCGGCTTATTTTATTAACCTCATTGGCAAATAATGTTGCTGGATCTTTACCTTGGCAGCGAGGGCATTTTTCATGGGCTATGTAAAATACTTCATCCATTCCTGCGTGAAAGGCAGTGGCCTCAAAAACGGCAACAATTTCATCTACTAAATCGAACACCACATCATGTACCTCAGGATGCAAGGGGCAGTAGCTTTTACAGTAAAGTCCGTCAGCGTTTGGCCATTCGTATTTATTCGGAATTATGATCTGTGGCGTTTCATCAAATTGGGGATAGACCTCCAGAAGTTTATTGGTTTTTTCCGCCCAACTTTGGTGTCCCAACAAATTTACCTGGGGTATCAGGTTTATTTGGTATTTCTTGGCTACCGCTACCAATTGCTTTATTTGCGCTTTTGATAATGGGTTATTGCCCCTTAATTCCGGTCTTGATTCATAGGCATAATTAAAATCTACCCGAAGTACCAAAGTGTTAATGCCATTGGGACCCAATTCCTCATCCATAAATTTTACAAATTCCGTTACACCATCGGAATTGGGAGCTGCAATACAGAGTCCCTTTACTTCAAAAAGGTCCTGTGCATTACTTACTAAAGTGGCCAGGGCCAGCACCAAGGGAAGTAACTTGCGCATAGTATGAAGGATTGAGTTAATTTTGAAGCAGGGCCTTATTAATTGCGGCTTCGACCATTGGTTCCATTACGGCATAACCAGCTGCGGTAGGATGAACTTCATCCGCTGCATATTTTTTGGGTAGTCCGTTCCGGTCATCTACCATAGCTGTAAAATAATCTAGATAAATATGGCCATTTTTATCCGTATACTCTTTTAACAAGCTGTTTAAGGCGGGTATTTTTTCATTGGGTTTTAATCCTGGTTTCCAAGGATAATCAAAGGCAGGGAGGACAGAGGAGATAATAACTTTAATTCCATTG
>Ga0222651_1000989_pt1 | contig 15191 bp, 11 predicted proteins | sample AntAcemetagen369_FD_179855 | JGI IMG/M metagenome (GOLD analysis project Ga0222651, IMG submission 179855) | Saline water microbial communities from Ace Lake, Antarctica - #369 | ecosystem: Environmental > Aquatic > Non-marine Saline and Alkaline > Saline | place: Antarctica: Ace Lake...
TTTTCACCGTTATCCCAATGGCATAAGCACACCAGCCACCATACTGAGGTTCATACTTTCTTGGTTCTGCTTCGAAAAGTGCATGGTTTTTTAACGATGAAAAGTAGTAGGTTACTCCTTCATAGGTTAAGCTGTACTTTTTATTGCCTCCTGTTGCAACTCCTTTTGTGAAGTATGCTACAGGGTCATACCCTCCAATGGCCAGATTCTTTGAATCTAAATTAAACAGATCTAAACGTTTTGACGTTGTTGTATTTTGAGAAAACAAATTCCCCGTACTTAAAAAAGTTAATAGGATTAGCTTGATTACAAAGTTCATAAGTATCGAATTATAATGTGCGCTACTAATATTGTTAGTGTTTACATAAAGAAAAATGAGGTATTGTCCCTAAAGATTATACAAAAAGGTTCCCTGACCTTTCTCAGAAATGGCCGTTGCATATTACGCGTTTAACTACCATAAAGCTGGCCGAAAGCCGCAATTATTCCCACCCCTCCATTTAAATTTTAAAAATGGCAGCAGCGCTACCATAAATGTCAGCGAATATCAATTGGCTGGCACTTTAAATTCAATAGCCTCAAATTCAAAAATCATTTAAAACCAAAAAACCACTCAAATCTGTAGATTTGAGTGGTTTTACTGCTTTTTGACAAAGCTTTTAGTGACCTCGCCAGGATTCAAACCTGGAACCTCTTGAGCCGTAATCAAGTACTCTATTCAATTGAGCTACGAAGCCATTTCTTTTAAATGGAATGCAAAGGTAAAGAATATCCTTAATAATACAAAGGATGAATTGATGGAAAAATAAAATGAATCTACTTGCTTATTAATTAAATTTTAAGAATAATTAAGATCAACAGGCCATCAAATCAAGCATTATTTCCTAATTTAGCCGTTCGATAAGTTAAAAATATCTGTTTTCATGAAAAGACTTTCTATATTATCCTTCATTTTATTAATCACTTTTCAGCTACAGGCCCAGGAAAAGGAACGTTCATCTATAGGTGGCCGACCAAATATTAAAGGGGACTTGTTTCTGGATTTTGGTTTCAATATGCTAAATAACAGGCCTGATGATTTGAATACGCGTTTTATCGCATCTAGGGTGGTCAATATTTATTACCAAACTCAAATTCCTATCGGTAAAAATTCAGGCTTTACTTTCAACCCGGGTCTAGGGCTTGGTCTTGAAAAGCTCGCTTTTAAGGATCAAATGACCCTTGTTTCTGATCCTGATAAAGCCGTCAATTCAGGTATGCTCGTGCCGATCAGCGATGTATATGGAGAAGACGCCAACGTATCTTCCAATACCATGGCCCTCAATTATTTTGACATCCCTCTTGAATTTAGGTATCATGTCAATAAAGAGGACTACAATAGCGGTATCCGGATAGCTGTAGGTGGTAAAATCGGTTTATTGTACAACGCTCATTCCAAAATAGCTTATACTAATGGGGAAGGTTTGGAACAAAAAATTAAAACCACACAAAATTTTGGATTGAATTCAATTCGCTATGGTGTATATACCCGTTTAGGATTCCCTGGATTTAACGTTTGGGGTTATTATGGCCTTAATGGCGTATTTGAAGGAAACAAAGGGCCCTACGGTACAGAATCTACACAGTTTAACTTCGGTCTCTCTGTGGCACTGTTTTAGATCAAATAGATCACTTGATTTTATAAAAGGAACGGACAATCAAATCCGCTCCTTTTTTTATGTCAATTTATTAAGAAATGATAATAGACAGGAAAGCATGTTCCAAAACCCAACAAAAATCCCGCATATACCTCTGAAGGCCGGTGGGCATTGAGATACAACCTGGCTGTTCCAATCAAACCGCTTAGCAAAATGATCAATATAAAATAATGAAACAGGAAACCTGAGGTGAATTTCATCGATAATACTGAAACGATAGCCACCCATCCTCCCATCGCTGTCTGATGAGCGCTTATTTTCCAAAAGAAGGTAATCAAGGTCATCAACACCAAGGATACTGTAACTAGCCCAAGGGTGACAATCAACAATTGATCTATATTAAGTTTCCAGTAAAAGAAAGAAACGGTCATAATATAAAAAACGGACACCAGTGCAAAGGGGTAAATCCGTTCTTTTCTATTCGGCAACTGAAGGCTATTGATAACTGCCGAAAACCGCAATCCCAAAAGCCCCAATAAAGGCACAAGTAGTGTTGTGAAACATATCAACAGCAATACAGCCAATTTAGCGGCTTTAGGGACAATTGTAGCTTCTGGAACAATATAAAACAAGGTAATCACCATCAGGGAAGGAATCACCAAGGGTTGAAAAATTACCGATAAACCTAATGCTAATTTTTTATACACTATAATTCTTTTCTTAGCCTTGCCACTGGAATCTGTAACTGTTCCCTGTATTTAGCTACTGTCCTTCTTGCAATATTATATCCCTTTTGGTTTAGTAGTTTCACTAATTTATCATCTGACAGTGGCTTTTTCTTGTCCTCTTCGCCAACCAACTTATTAAGAACACTTTTCACTTCACGGTTACTCACATCTTCTCCCCCATCAGTAGCTATCCCCTCCGAGAAAAAGTACTTTAAAGGAAACACCCCAAATTCTGTCTGTATTGCTTTACTATTGGCCACCCTTGAAACAGTGGAAATGTCCATATCTATTCTTTCGGCAATATCCTTTAATATCATAGGCCGCAATTTAGTCTCGTCTCCATCAAGGAAAAAATCATGCTGATAATCCAGAATACATTGCATGGTACGCATTAAGGTTTGTTGCCGCTGCTTAATGGCATCAATAAACCACTTGGCTGAATCCAACTTTTGTTTGACAAACGAAACAGTATCCTTAAGTTTTTTGTCTTTTTTATCACTTTTATCGTAAGCATTAAACATTTCTGAATAAGACCTACTTACTTTTAGTTCGGGAGCATTTTTTGAATTTAAGACAATTTCAAATTTTCCATTTGCGCTATTAAGTATAAAATCAGGAATCACATAATGATTCCGAACCATACCGTCAGAAATACCGCCCGGTTTTGGGTTCAACCTGGTGATCAAATGAATGACATCCTTAAGCACCTCTTCCCCAATCCCTGCTTTCTTTAAAATTTTATCATAGTGCTTTTTTGTAAACTCCTCAAAACACTCCTGAACAATATAAATTGCCCTTCGTACCAAAGGCTCCTCTGTAACATTTCTTCGTTCCAATTGAATAATTAAGCATTCCTGCAAATTCCTTGCGGCTATACCTGGAGGATCAAAGGTTTGGATTTTGATAAGTATTTCCTCTACTTCATCTATGTCCGTTTCTACATTCTGACTGAATGCCAAATCATTAATTATGGCTTCGAGACCCCGCCTTATATAGCCGTCATTTTCTATACTCCCAATTAACTGCGTGCCAATTAAACGCTGTGCATCGTTTAATTTTAAAAAATTCAATTGCGAAAGCAGCTGTTCATGAAGGGAGCTGTAACTGGATAAAGGCATGTCTCTTTCTTCTTCATCCGAAGAATAGTTTCCATCGCCCTGCATCTTATACCCACCATACTCTTCATTTAGGTAATCCTCGATGTTGATATCCTTGTCATCTTTTGAGTCTGCCACATCAGTATTGTCGGGGAACTCATCCGGTTGGTTTTCATCGTCCCCATCTTTCCCCTCCTCTAAGGCAGGGTTAATCTCTAACTCCTCCTCAATTCTGGAATCAAGCTCAGCAGTAGGAACCTGCAGTAATTTGATGAATTGTATCTGTTGCGGGGATAATTTCTGAGATAATATCTGGTTTAAATTCAGTTTCTGCATATATTAAAACCTATTATTGGGTTGAGTTATTTCCATCTGGTATCCGAAGAAACTCAATTGGAAATTCAAATTTAGGAAATAAGATCAAAATTTTGATAAAAAGCGTATTATATCGTTTTTTTGCATTCAATTTAAATGTGCACCCTTTTGGGTTTTTTATTTTATAACAAGGAATCATCATGTCATTTAACAAAAGAATTAAAATAAAACATTTACTGGAGAACCCTACTCCTGAAGAAAAAGCAACCGTAATGGGTTGGGTAAGAACCAAAAGGAGCAATAAGCACGTGACTTTCATAGCCATTAATGATGGGTCCTGCATCCAAAATTATCAATGTGTGGCCGACCCAGAGTTAATTCCCGAAGATATTCTTCGGAAAGCCAACACAGGGGCCTGTCTGAAAATTATCGGGACCATTGTTACCTCTCAGGGATCTGGGCAATCTACTGAAATTCAAGCAGTCTCTATTGAGGTACTTGGAGAAGCTGATCCTGATAAATTCCCGATCCAGCCAAAAAAGCACTCTCTAGAATTCTTGCGCGAAAATGCTCACCTGAGGGTAAGGACCAACACCTTTGGCGCAATCTTTCGTGTGCGGCACCAACTTTCTTTTGCAATTCATCAATATTTTCACGAAAAAGGTTTTGTCTACATTCATTCCCCTATCATTACAGCATCGGATGCGGAAGGAGCTGGCGAAACATTCCAAGTAACTACACTGGATCTAAATAATGCCCCAAAAAATGAAACAGGGGGCATTGATTTTCAAGAAGACTTTTTTGGAAGAGCTACCAACCTAACCGTTTCGGGTCAACTGGAAGGTGAGCTTGCAGCAATGGCTTTATCAGAAGTTTATACCTTCGGTCCTACTTTTCGGGCCGAGAACTCAAATACTACCCGACACCTTGCGGAGTTCTGGATGGTTGAACCAGAAATGGCCTTTTTCGACGCAGAGGACAACCAAAACCTTGCTGAAGATTTCCTTAAATACATTATTGGTTTTGCTTTAAAACACTGTAAAGAGGATTTGGAGTTTTTAGACAAACGTGCCGCTGAGGAAGACAACGCTAAGAAGGCGGAACAAAGAAACGAAATGGGTTTATTGGAAAGATTGTCTTTTGTTACCCAGAACGAATTTGTTCGAATCACCTATACGGAAGCATTTGAAATATTAAAGACCTCTAAACAGAATAAAAAGAAAAAATTCGCTTACCTCATAGAGGAATGGGGTACTGATCTGCAATCAGAGCACGAAAGATATTTGGTAGAAAAACACTTTAAAAAACCGGTAATTATTACGGATTACCCAAAAGAAATCAAATCCTTCTACATGAAACAAAACGCGGATGACAAAACCGTTGCAGCCATGGACATACTCTTTCCGGGAATTGGCGAAATAGTTGGCGGGTCTCAGCGTGAAGAAAACTTAGAGAAGCTTTGCCAGCGTATGGACGAACTGGAGATTAGCAAGGAGGAAATGTGGTGGTATTTGGATACCCGGAGATTTGGAACGGCCCCGCATGCCGGATTTGGCTTAGGTTTTGAACGGTTGGTGCTATTTGTTACAGGTATGGGCAACATTCGAGATGTAATACCATTTCCAAGAACTCCTGGAAATGCAGAATTTTAAAAGTGGTATCAAGATCCTTGGGCAACTGCCCAAGGATAAATACTTCATTCAATCTAAGGGTTCAAAAATATATCATTTAGAAAAAAAAATCACAATATGAAGCGCTCATTAAGAGAATACAATAAGCCATGTACTGAAGGTAAAGTGATTTCTATTGGTAATATTTCACCAATCTCTCACCAATACTTTTTTATAAATAAAAGCTGGAAACATTGTCGCTTCTTATGGTGTGTTCTTCCTCTTTGTTTTCTCTTTTTAGCAAGTTGCAGCAGTAAGATTAAAGGCGATGAAGCGCAAAAACAAACGGGTATTCAGCCATGGTCGGAAAACCCGAGCTATTGGGAATACGAGGGACAACCTGTCCTGTTGCTGGGAGCAACAGACAATGACAACCTGTTTCAATCCAATAACCTGAAATCCCACCTGGACAGCCTGGCAGCAATCGGAGGAAACTATGTAAGAAATACCATGAGTGATAGGGATGAGGGAGATATAAGGGCTTTTGCAGCCAACAGTGAGGGGAAATATGACCTGGACCAATGGAATGACGACTATTGGCAAAAGTTTGAAAACCTGTTGAAATGGTCTAAGGAAAAGGACATCATCGTTCAGATTGAGATTTGGGACCGCTTTGACCACTCCAGAAAGGAATGGCAGACTAACCCCTTCAATCCCAAAAACAATGTGAACTATACTTATGAAGCTTCCGGATTGGACAGCCTGTATCCCAATCATCCCGGCAGCAATGAACAGCCATTTTTCTTCACGGTCCCAGTCTTGGACGACAATCAGGTACTGTTATCTTATCAGGAAGCCTTTGTGAAAAAGTTGCTTTCCATTTCTTTAAACTATGACAATATACTTTATTGCATAGACAATGAAACCAAAGGGGTAGAAGAGTGGGCGGTATTTTGGGCTGATTTTATCCATCATAATGCAGGGGAGAAACAGGTTTACCTGACTCAAATGTGGGACGATTGGGACATTAAATCGGATATGCACAAAAGAACCCTGGATCATCCCGACCAGTATCAGTACATAGACATGTCTCAAAACAGTCACAATACCGGTCAACTGAACTGGGACAATGCGCAATATATTTTTGATGATATCAAAGATCAACCAAGGCCTGTAAACAGTACAAAAATCTATGGCAGTAAGACCAGCCCCTGGATCAAGCGTGGAATTGATGGGGACCATGCTGTACACACATTTTTCCGGAATGTGCTGGGAGGTTTCGCCAGCAGCCGTTTTCATAGACCCCCTGCAGGATTGGGACTTAGCACGCTATCTATAAATAGCATAAAGGCTATCCGAAAATTGGAGGAAAAAGTTAAAATGTGGGAAATTGTACCCAGGATGGATCTGCTGTCGGAAAATGAAGAAAATGAGGCTTTCCTGGCAGCCAAAGAAGGGGAGAAATATGTCATTTATTTTCCCCAGGAAGGAGAGATCAATTTAGATCTTAAAAAAAATGCCGAAGATTTTGAATTGTATTTGTTGGATATTGCCAATGAAAAATGGATGAGCAAAGAACTGGTCTCAAGCGGAGAAATACTGTCCCTTGTCCCACCCATTGAATCAGGTAGCTTTGCCGTAATTTTAAAAAAATAATCATCCCATGAAAAAGTTCAATTCAATTTTTATGGTAGCGGTGGTATTATTGGTGATGATAGTTGGGGCATGCCCATCACAGGGTAATCAGGATGCCCTCACTCAGGTCAGCATAGAAGGGGCCAAATGGTACATCAATGATGAAATAACCAACCCTGGATCTCCTGCAGAGGGATTGTTAATGAATGTAAGGATAGTGATTGGTTAGTTAGCGAGGAAGGGCAGATTGAACTGATGGAAATGGCCAAAACAGTCCACCCTAGCCTCTTGGTGAGCACAAGTGGCCTTGGGCATGGCATGTTTCCAGAAGCTCTGGTGGCCAGTGCGGATTTCCTGCTTATTCATTTCAACAATACCGCACTGGGAGATTATCCGGAGAAAATCAACTCTTTGAAAAAATACGGCAAACCGATTGTTTGCAATGAAGACGATAAGACAGGCAAAGAAGGCGCTGCTGCTTTGGCTTATTCAGTCACAAATGGTGCTTCCTGGGGTTTTATGGAAAGCGGAGTGAACCAGCACATCCCTTTTGAATTCAGGGGAGAAAAGGACGATCCAGAAGTTTATAAGATGTTTAAAGACATGACCACACCAGGTTTTCAATTAGATAAGAAACTGTTGGAGCAACCTTCTGTCACCATCATTTCCCCGAATGATGGAAGTATCTTTATGAAAGGACAAATAAGCGAATAAAAAACACATCCATTATGCAATATTTGGGTTTAATTCTTAAATTGAATACTTGGAAACATTCTTAAAGTACTTGAAAACTGAGGCCATAGGAGGCCATATTATCAGAATATCCCTTGCTTGCCTACTCTTATTTGGGGGATTTACGAAGTTAAAACTTATTGGAGCACTGGAATACAATCTCTTCTGGTCGATTCTACTTGCAGCCATTGAAACTTTTGCCGCTTTTGGTTTAATTATCCATTATAAGAAACCCTTGTTAGGGATAGCTGCAGGTGCTTTGGCTTTATTGTCCATTTTTATCCGTTTGATTTTTTCTATTGGTTGGGTCAGAGACAATATTCTCCAAACAAATTCTTTTATGGATGCTTTTGGTGCCATCATTGGTGTCTATAACAATGGCCTTTTTCACATCGCACTCTTGTTTGGCGCAGGGGTATATTGCTTAGGAAATTCTTACAAAGCGTATATTAAAGAGCGAATCACCAGACCTTGGCCTCATTAAATTGCGGTTATTTTACGTCAAAAACTTTTCTTCATAATTGAGGAGCCCATTTTAGGTGAAATCATGCCCAAAAAGTCATAACATGTCCTATTTTGGTTCATTATAAGCGAGCATTAAGAAAAGAACGCTAGTCATCAGGGGAATTTTAAGCTCGATTCAAAGACATAGCTAAGTCAAGATTTTGTCAGCATTGTTGCAGAAGAAAAGCAACAATACCGCCAAAATCGTTTAATCTATATTTCTCAAATCCATGGGTTAAAACCCATGGCTATGGATTATAAAATTGTTTCTAAAATGAGTTAGATGGAATTATGCAATAGGGTTCGTAGTGCCTGTACTGAATTTTCTCTGCCTCTCCGGAATATTCTTCAGGGGCATTGGTATAATCAAGAAAATCAGGCTATCTGGAGACTAATTCATAGCACCATTATGGTGGACCTGTCTGCCGTCAGGTAGAGTCGAAAATAGCAACGAAGTGAACTCATTTTGCGGTGATTCCATCACGAAATAGAAGGACTATTTCATATTTAGGGCTTAATGTGCATTCACTGAACCACTGGCTTTCAGCCCCTGGCTACAAAATTTCACTCCTTCATGGTTTTTAGAAAAAATAAAATTTCATAGTCAACATCAACGTAGAGATTCCCATTAAGCTACGAAAGATTGGATAAAATTCTAAGAAAAAGTAATGTCAATTAGCTAACTGATAGGGGGAATTTCCTTTTTCACGAGTTAACTCTTCACTATATATAAAATAACCCTGAGGCCTATTCGATTGCTCTCGAAAAGACCTTAGGGTTAGCTATAATTCTATGTTACTCCGAGGGAACCGCGTAATGAAATATCAATCTTCCGAAAAGCCCATGTCAGGAGTATACAATAACTGCTCGGCTTCAAAATCATACAAAGTAAGCTCTCTCAGCTCATAGTAAGCCGTCCAGAAATCTCTTAGAGACTCTACATAGCGTCTTTTATTTTCGTCTTTTTCCCGTTGGGCTATACCCAGGTCTGTAATGCTCACATTCCCACTTTGGTACCTCCTGAAAGAAATTTCATAGCGTTTGTCTGCCACCAAATCAGACGTTTTAGTGATTTCTACCCGGTCCTTCAACATGACGAAGTTCCTAACTTTCGTGAATATTGTTTGCTCAAAATTGATGATGTCCTGATCAATTTCAAATTCAGTAAGTTTTTGATTGGCCTTGGCCATACTCATTCGGGCTTTGTTTCTACCCCAATCAAGAATAGGAACAGAAACACTAAGATTGACTAAGGCTTGCGTATTTGGATTTGAATAAGTATCTGTCCACATTAATGCCGCCCGGTTGTAACCATAACTCGCATTCAAATTCATTTGAAATCGCCGACCTCTTGCCTGAGCAACACTTTCTTGAGCCTGCATCCTTTGCCTTTCGAAGCTGATAGCATCAGATCGGTTTTGAAAAGCATATTCTATAGCATTCTGAACATTGACATCAAATTCAGGTATCATGGCTGGCAATAATAAATTAAGTGTAGTGTTTTCATTTAATCCGATAAAGGACTTCAATGTCAGGGAGGATGTTTCCATGTCCAGCCGTGCCTGAGCAACGCCCTGACGTGCTTCAAGTACTTGTAACTCTACCTGTAATAACTTGTCTTCATACGTAGTACCAATATTGTACCTTCCCTGCTCAATTTTTAATATACCTTCTGAATTTTTTAGATTTTTTGTAGCGATGTCGAGATTTACCTGGGCCACCAAGAATTCGAAATACAATTGGGTGACCCTCCCGCTAATTTGTTCCATCTCTTCAACGTACTCCCGCTTACTTTCTTCATAGCTTATGGGCGCAATTTTTTTGTCCCATTTATAAGGATTAAAGGCAAATATAGGTTGGGACAAACGGATATTCACAGGTACTCCATTCCACCTGGTTTGGTTTTCATTATCGGCAGCCAAAAAATTATCAAATCTACTGGTTGAACTATTAACAGATACAATTCCACCGGTAGCGCTTATTACCTGCCTGAGCCCCAATTCCAAATCTGCGGAATTTTGTCTCACTTCACGAAACTCAATGGTTCCGTCAGGCTGGGTAACACTATTGAAGGATTGAGAATACTGCGGAAGTGTACCGGTAAGTCTCAATTGAGGGTTATAGTCTGATTGGAACAATTTATAGCTCCAATACCTGTTTTCCCTTCTGGTATCGGCATTTAATGCCGCCGGGGATTGACTTTTTGCCCTTGCAATAATATCTTCAAGTGTATAACTGACGACTTCTTGGGCTCGAACAGAAAAAATGGCCAGAAAAAGAAGGATCCCTGTAACAATTAAATATTTTTTATTCATAACGTAAAGAAGTTATAGGATCTTGACTAGCAGCACGCTTAGCCGGAGTGATACCAAATACCAAACCTACTGTAGCGGCTACGCCAAAAGACAGAACTATAGAACTTAAGGTGATGACCGTAGGGAAATCTGCAAAGGTAGACACCAGATGTGCCAGAACAATCCCCAGTATCACGCCTATCAGTCCTCCACTAACACTTATCATAATAGATTCAAATAAAAATTGATTCACAATATCGGTTTTTTTTGCTCCTAACGAAAGTCTTAGGCCAATTTCTTTTATTCTTTGCATCACAGATGCCAGCATGATGTTCATAATCCCTATCCCCCCCACTAAGAGAGAGATGCCAGCTATTGCCCCAAGGACAATATTGAAAATATTTTGCGTGCGTTGTTGTTGCTTTAGCAAAAGTTCGGGAATTGTTATTTCGAAATCAACCACATTAAAATGTCTTCTTTGAAGAATTTTGGCTAAAACCTCAGCGGTTGGATTAAGTAGTTCACTATCTGAGACCTGAATAACCAACTTATCAATTTGGTGATAATTCCCGGAATTGTTCGATTCAGAATCATTCAACCTTGACGCTGTAACTAGGTCTCTGTTTCGGTACCGAATCAGCATGGTCTGGATAGGGATATACACGTCCATGTTAAAATCTCTAATACCTAATTTGGAAATACTGGATTCTGAGACAATTCTTTCTTCAAGAATTCCTATTACTACCAGCCATTGACTTCCACTTTTAATTCTTTTCCCTATCGGGTTTTCATTGGGGAAAAATCTGGCAGACACATTTCTTCCAATGATACATACCGGATTTCCTTCAACCAGGTTTTTCTCACTAAACATCCGGCCTTCTTTCAACTGGAAATCGAGCACATCAAAATAAGCCACATCTACTCCTACCAATTTTGCTGATCGCCGAATGCCACTTTTTACTATGTAAGTATCCATGACGATTTCAGGACTGATTCTCTTGATCCCCGGAATGATATTTTGAATTGCGGTAACGTCATCAAGTTTTAGTCCCGGAGAAAATTTACTTTTCTCTCTTTCCACGCCACTACTTTGATCTACCTGCTCCTCAATCTGCTCTACTATTGGTTCTATTACGATATTATTGACCCCCACCAGTTTGATTTGCTCCATGATTTCCTGCTGGGCACCTGTACCAATGGCGAGCATGGCAATCACTGCTGCAACACCAAAAATAATTCCTAATGCTGTTAATAATGAGCGAACCTTATTGGCCAAAACGGCTTCGAAAGCGATGTAGAAATTGGCTAATAACCTTTCATTGAACATATACTATGGATTGGTTTGTCAGGGGGTTAAAAATTTAGTGTCAAAAAGATGTTCGTATTTTAATGAGACTTAGATGCTGAGGCCAAAGGTTCTTCTTCTTCTTCTTTTGTTTTGTCCAAATTCCTCTTTCCATTTAATTCCTCAAGCAAATTAATGGCTATATTTTCACCCCATTCAGGTGTATTTAAATAGACATATTCGCCCTGATTCAAGCCTTTTTCTATCACTACATCATTGGCATTCGTCATCCCCAACAATACTTCCTGCTTGGTACCATTTCTAAGGTAAACATAATTAATGCTATCATTGGCTACATTTACAGCCTCTAGGGGAACGTACAATACATCGTCTAATTTATCCGCTATAATGGTATTGCTTGAAGTCATGGAAGGACGCAATAACGGATCGCTTTCATTTATTTCGATGATCACTTCAAAAACCTTGGCATCAGAATTAGGTCTTTGCTGACCTATATTGGCCACTTTCTTGACTTCACCTGTATATTTCTTATCAGGAAAGGCATCCATTCCCAATTCTACTTGTTGACTGCTCTTTACCCTTCTAATGTCCACCTCATTTATATACGTAATGCTTTGCATAGTGGTAAGGTCAGGTAGCGTAGCCACCACAGGGTTCCATGAAGTGATCTGAGACCCTTCCTTTACTTTTGACCCTCTGTAATCGACATAGATAACCATTCCATCTTGTGGTGCTATTATTACAAATTTATCAAGCACTTCTACCATTTGGTTTACCTCTAATTCATCTTCTCTAAGTTTGGCAGCTATCTCCATCATCCGGGCTTTTTCCTGTAGCGTTTTAATCCTATACCTTTCTTGAGCCTGATCCAATTCTCTTATGACTTTCTCAACATTGTATTCATTTTGTTTTATGATAGCAGGCGGCTCAAATTGGGATTGTTCCAAGATCAATTCCTGCTCTTGAACAATGTATTTTTGGTTGAGGATGTTGTCCCTCTCAATACGAAGGTTTAAAGAAGTGTCCAATTGGATTTGTTCATATTGTGCCTTGGTCTGCTCAAGGTCTAATTTTCGATCTTCAAGCCGGCCAAACAGCTCCGTTTTATCAATAGAACAAATGAAATCTCCTTTTTTTACCACAGTTCCTTCATCCACCATTTTATCAATGGTGAAGCTACCAATTCGAAATCTTCGGGCTTCAGCAGGACCAAATACCTGCACGGAACGTAGGGCTTCCAATTCACCAGAAGTTGTGATCTCTATACGAAACTCTCCTTGCTCAACAGTTGCTAAAATATTATTCTCTACTCCAGTACTTCCTGAGCCAAAGAAAAAATACAAGGCTCCGATAACCAATATGCTCCCAATGGCTACGTATATTAGATTCCTTTTCATTTTTATTGAGTTAAGTACACTCAAATTTAGCTATTTTGAAACGTAAGTCTTCTCCATATAGCATTTTATATAGCCATTGAAATAATAAGGCAAATGTCTACCTGACATTTAAATTGAAAAGACAACCTTAGACACAGATTAACAATGATTTTCACTAAACAAAGTGCCCTTTCAAAGCTACTTAATATATTTGCACTATGAAATCAATGATTAGTTGGACAATCCGCCATATCCCCAGAAAGTACTTGCAGCTCTTCAGCCATTTTTTCTTAAAGGTCGCCGCAATATTTTATTCGGGTACAAACGTATCGTGCAATATTTGTCAAAGGGGCTTCCGGAAATTTTTGCCTTACGGGAGAATTGCCCGTGAAAATGCGCTATGCCCTAACTGTCTGAGTTTGGAAAGACACCGGCTTATGTGGCTTTTTTTACAAAAAGAAACTGACTTCTTTGAAGCCCCGCGGAAAGTCCTCCATGTGGCTCCCGAGTTGTGCTTTCTGGATCGGTTCAAAAATTTAAAAAACCTAAAATACATTACTGGCGATATTGAATCACCTTTGGCAGAAGTCAAAATGGACATTCACCAAGTCCCATTTCCTGACAATTCCTTCGACGTGGTATTTTGTAACCACGTACTCGAACATGTGGCAGATGATTTGAAAGCCTGTGCTGAAATCAATAGGGTACTAAAACCAAATGGTTGGGGAATCATCCAATCTCCTGTCTATGACCAGGAGATTACACTCGAAGACAATTCTATTACAGACCCCAAAGAAAGAGAAAAAGTATTTGGCCAAAGTGACCATGTAAGGAAATATGGAAAAGATTATGCCAAAAGGCTAAGCCAATCAGGTTTAAGGGTATTGGAAAATAATTTTGCCCAGCATCTTCCCGAAGCACTAATAAAAAAACATGCCCTTCCTAAAAAAGAAATAATCTTTTATTGTCAGAAAGGGCAGTAATTACCTACCTGCTTTCGGGATAAAATCGTATAAAAAACCAAACCGTCACTACGAACCCTTTTTGGGGCGGAGGTGAGTTGGAAAAGGGTGTGGCAGTCTCGCCTTTCCGGGCAGATACATGCCCTACCTGATGTGGTCCCTGAGTGGTTCCTGAGATCGTCCCCTGAGCCTGTCGAAGGGTGTCGAAGGGTCCTACGACATTCTCCACTCCAAACACTCTTTGATCTTACTGATGACCCTTTTATTTAAAATACTGTAAATCGGTGGGTTGATGTCCCATGTATTTATAAACCATTTATTGCCAATCATACATCCGAAACAGTCGTTTTGCATTATTCACAATTCGGCCATTTTGGATAGGATGCTACAAGATAATATGCCATTTCGATCGTAACATTTCGAAAATGTTAAATCTCTTAATGACGATTTTTTTTGTTATGAAATTCGTTAGAACACAGTTCATAAATGAGTGATGCTCCTATTAACGATTATGATAACACTTACCTTTCACCTGTTCAGGCCAAATGAATTTACAAAAGGTCGCCCTTAAAAGCCTTTTCCGCAAATCCCACTTGAAAAGGAGATAGGGGATTTCAACGAGAATAACAATTTATCAAGTCAATGTAAATTTGTGATAGTACTAACAATGAATAAAATTTAAAACTGTAAACTTTTTTCAGGACGAGTCACTTTCAGGAATAGTAAAGGTGAAGAAAGATAGTGCCATATCATTTTCTTTCCTAGCTGGAATAGCTACGAACTCCTCATCCAGCCTTCCAATAATATGGAAACCCTTTGGCACAGAAACGTCTCCCACCAATTGTTCCTTCAAATAAATTTGTAGACCATCGCTATCTGAATTTCCACCCCTAGCATAAGTTCTGAATAACAGTTCCTGATCCCGGCAGTACCAAATACTAGTATAAAATCCTTTTGACGGCCGATTCGAGACAAATGCTTCCCTGACTTTTGCT
>Ga0222651_1000992_pt1 | contig 15175 bp, 15 predicted proteins | sample AntAcemetagen369_FD_179855 | JGI IMG/M metagenome (GOLD analysis project Ga0222651, IMG submission 179855) | Saline water microbial communities from Ace Lake, Antarctica - #369 | ecosystem: Environmental > Aquatic > Non-marine Saline and Alkaline > Saline | place: Antarctica: Ace Lake...
TTGGTTTGGGTGTCTTTATGAACGCTGTCTACATAGAGAATCTTGTTTGCGGTGGTCTCTTTGGCGTAGCGAACAATCCGTTTGAATGCAGGTGCTACATCCAAATGAAAGGTGTCATAGAGGGGGGCTTTACCAAACGCATCCAGCTGTGCAACCACAGCACCCACTTCGAGTTCTGACTCCAGCGGGCCACCGGTCAGTCCGGTTAAGAATAAGGCATCTAGGTGCTTCCAACTTTCTTGCACCATCGAATCTGTTGAAAAGCTTCCATAGAGAAATTCATGACCGTCCGCTAAAATTATGGATTCTAAATGACGAAGCAGGTTTCCATAAAACGGGTTATTTAGAATGCTTCCGCCCACTACGTCTCGGTTGTAATAGAATCCCACTTGATACGATCCGGTATCCCATATGGGATCTAAAATAGATGAGCCGATGCCGACTTTTCGTTCGATAACGCCATCGGTTTCAAGGTCTTTTAGGGTTTTGATTACGGTTGCCAGAGAAAACCCGCTGGACGTAATCAGTTCAGTTTGGCTAGCAATTTTGCACCCCTTTTTCAGTCGCTCGTACTTCCATTGCTGCAGGAGGTTTTCGCGGAGTTGCTGATGTCGCGGAAGGCGGGATGCGTTCATACTAGTTCGTCCAGGGGGAAGATGGGGCGTTTTACATGCTGATAGGGAAGGGTCGCTAGGTTGCTAGCGCATAAGCCGCGGGAGGCAATAGTAAACGAAGCCTTGGCGATCGGGTCATAGGCACTTCGATGGGCAATGGCTGCTTTGACTATGATATATTCTGCCTCTTCTGGTTGGATGCCTTGTGACCTTAACTGTCCTAAATCCATAGGAGGCGTTTTTCTGCTGGTTAAGAGGATCGTGGCTGTCCCCGAAACGAATACGGCGCAGGGGCCCATACAGATATGTGTACCCGCTATGGATGCTAAATGCGAGTGTGGATTTTCGAGGTCAAAAGTCCCATCACTTAAATGAATGACCGTTCCTTCCAGACTCAGGGACTCACCGTGAAACCGATCGGTCTTTGCCCCAATCTCTGTTCGCAGGGTTTGATTCAGCCCCGCGGCTCGGCATGCGGATACGGCATCCGGATCATTTATGATTGCGACGAGCTTGGGTAATTTACGCCGGATGGCTTCAGCTAAAACGTCAGTTGCATCACCGGGACAGCCACCCCCTATGTTATCCGCAGGCTCAACTAGTAAGACGGGTCCTGATCCTGGACAGGGAAACTGATTAAACACCTCGTCGATTGTGGGCTCGATCGGAACGCCCTGTTGCTTATATTTATGCGCGATTTCAACCAGGGTGTTCAAGTGTCCGTCTGCTTCATCGGTTGAACCCGTGTGTACACAGTTCACCACGCACCCGCTCTCAGGGGTGTCCGAATAGGAGAAGCCAGCAAACACATTGACGGCCAATATTTCCGTATGGGTTTGTTCAATCTCCCGAGCTTTTTTAAGCAGGGCGCTCATGGGTAAATCGGCGCTTCCGGTTCCGAGAGGATTAAATAGCAGACGGCTATGCATCATTCGGGTAGTCGGTCTTAGTTCCTCACAGAGAACGGTATTCAGAAGGTGGGCCGCTCTTTCTGAGGCTTCTTTGGCATCGGAATGTGGATTTTCTCGATACGCTAACATGCAGGTAGAATGCACCGCCATTTTTTGGGTGAAGGTCCCATGTAGGTCAAGAATTCCGCCGATGGGGATCTGTTTCTTATTCGGTGGAAGTGCGTTCCGAGTGGCTTCAAGTATGTCGCCTTCTACGTCCAAGCGATCGGTACTGATCATTGCCCCATGCATCACCAAAAAAATGCCATCTAGTGAGGAGGCAATCCGGTGCAGATCGCGGAGGTAGGAAGAAAGAAAGCGGGTGATGACAGCTTCGTCAACCGGACTGGAAGGCATCGCGGTCATCATAATGGAGGGAATAATGTGCCAGTTGCATGTATTTGCCACGGTCAGTGCGCCATCCATGGGTGATTGACTGCCTTGATGTTGGGAAACCAGTGCGTCACCTTCATGCACGGTAAAATCATCAAGCACGGTTGCTTGCTGCAGAAAGCTATGGGTCTCGTGAAAGATCCCGGCAATTAATATATTATACGGAGTGCTCATTTATACCTGTGATTGCAAATACCTTTTTTCCACCCACCCAGGTAGCCGTGACGTTTAGCTGGTCAGGGGTCAGCAAAATAATATCTGCCTGTTTACCCATTTCCAAACTTCCCAGATCATGGTCTCTTCCTGCCAGCCGAGCAGGATTTAAGCTGGTGGCATGGCTGGCCTGTGAAAGAGAGATGCCGGTAAATTTGATGAGATTTCTCAATGCCCGGTCTGAGGTTAGCGAAGAGCCGGCCAAACCGCCGTCCGAGGTCCTGGAGGCGCTATCGGCACACACCTGAATCCATTCACCCGGATAAATTTCAGATTGGCTATCGGGTTTTCCGCTGCCTTTCATCGAGTCGGTTTCCAGCACCAGACGATCTAGAGGAAGTTGCGTTAATAATTGAATGTGGATGGGGTCGACATGAATACCGTCGCAAATAACCGCACAAGCCAGCCCTGGCTGGGACATAATCGCATCGCACAGACTCACGGCGGATAGACCTGGCTCGGGCGCAGGAGGGAGGGGGGCTGGGACGTTAAAAAGGTGGGTTGCGCACTGAATACCCCTATCCGGCCATCTGGCTACATCGCTTGAAAGGGCTTTGCTGTGTCCAGCATGAAGTCCGACACCCTCAGCTGAGAGGATCCGGCAAAAAAGATCCGCGCCTTCAAGCTCCGGGGCTAGGGTCAAAAATGCCAGATTTCCCTCACAGGCTTCGAGGATTTCGTGGGCTAATTTTTCGGAAGGGAGGATTAAGTTGTCAACTGAATGTGCGCCGGCTTGGGCAAAGCATGGGCCCTCGCTGTGGAGCCCCAGTACGCGTGCGCCCGGACTCTCTATGGATAGGCTAAGCTGGCGTAATATGTGGAGGTGGGTGTGCTTTTCCTGGGAGATGATGGAGGGGGCAAAAGCGGTAACGCCGTGTTTAGGAAGTAAGAGGCTATTTTCCCGAATGGCGTTAGGGTTTGCGTCACCATAGTGATGCTCTCCAAATCCATGTGTGAGGACGTCGATCATGCCGGGATAGGCAAAACATCCCTGTCCATCAATTCTTTCCAGGTCGAATTCCGGAAGTGCGAGAGGGGGTGAAATCCGCCCGGCCTTATCTATCCAAAGGTCTTGCTTACTGATGCGGTCTGGAAAAACCACCGATATATTATGTATAACTTTTGTTTGCATTTGATCCTTGTTATTAGTGGTTATTCTAATAACCATATAACTGTCCAGTTTATTATAAAATAATTTTAAAACCAACGTACTGATATGAAACTACTTGAAGGAAAACGTATTGCGATTACCGGGGGTACCGAAGGCATTGGCCTTTCTATGGTAGAGTCGATGCTGCAAAACGGAGCTTCCATTGCTACCTGTGGTTTGCGGGATCCCGATCCGGAGGTTGTGACGGCCTTATCCGCATACCCTAACCTACATTTCTTTAAGACGGATTTATCTCAGACCGATCAAGCGATCTCCTTTGTACAGGATGCTTTTTCTGCATTGGGCGGTCTGGACCATCTGGTCAATAATGCCGGCACCTTCCGAGATGTTGATTTCCTCGACATTGCACCCGAGCACTTTCATAAAACCTTTGATTTGAACGTTGGCGGGTATTTCTTTTGTTCACAAGAGTTTGTCCGTTTGGTGGGTCTACGTAATCAGGACGCATCGATTATCTGCATGGGATCGACGAACTCCATCCAGGCCGAAGAGGGAGGGGTTTTATACGATGCCTCAAAAGGGGCTATTCTCATGCTGGTTCGATCTATGGCTGTGGAGTTAGCAAAACGAGGTATACGGGTGAACGGCATCGGCCCGGGAATCATTGATACCCCATTAACCGCCCCAGGATTGAAAGGTGATGAAACTCGCCACTTCATTGAACACCAGATTCCTCAAGGCCGGGTGGGGTGCCCTCAAGATGTTAGTGGCACGGCTGTATATTTATGTTCATCCATGGCCGAGTATGTCACGGGCCAAATGATTTATGTAGATGGAGGGATTGTGTCCTTTCAATTAAAAAGAACTCTCTGTCCCACCTATAAGAAAAAGGAAACTGATGTTTAACGTTATTAATAAGGGTGCAAAATCGCACCTTCCATTTAGTCCGGCCATCGAAGCGGCTGGTTTTGTTTATGTATCCGGTCAGGCGTCCGTCGACGCAGAGACAGGGGCCATCGTTGTAGATAGTTTCGCCGGAGAAATGAAACGCTCATTTGAAAACTTGCGAGCGATTCTTGAAGCCGCGGACTGTGATTTCAGCCATGTCATCAACATTCGGGCCTATGTCAATCACCAGACGGATTTGGTTGAATACAATAAACTGTATGCCCAGTTTTTTTCAGCTCCCTTCCCCACGCGAACCACCACCATTGGCGGCTTGGGAAACCTCCTCAAATTTGAAGTCGACTGCGTAGCATTCAAAGACTGATATGCTTCACCTTCACGACATAGAGTCCGAGTGGATTGACGCTCGTACCAAAGGCGTTCCTGGAGGAGTTTCTCCGTTTCAGCTTGCTGATACAGGAAAACAACAGTGGAATGTTCTTAACCAGGACCTTCCCTTGCCTCTTCTGGTACTTAAGGAGGTGCCCCTTGAGAAAAACCTTAAAACGCTTCAGAGCTACTGCGAATCAAATGGGGTGGATATTGCCCCGCACGGGAAAACCACCATGTGCCCTCAACTTTTTCAGCGGCAGCTGGACCACGGAGCCTGGGGGATGACCGTTGCGACGATTAACCAAATGCAGGTATACCGCTCGGTTGGGATCCAGCGAATTATTTTGGCCAATCAGCTTGTAGGTCGGCAAGCGGTTGAAACCGTGGTTCACTACCTAAGCGATGATCCCGAATTTGAATTTTTTAGTATCGTAGATTCCTGTGCTTTGATTGAACACCTTGCGCAGGAACTTGACCAAGCGGGATTGAAAAAACCACTCCTAGTCTTGCTAGAGATTGGACAAGAGGGGGGGCGCTCTGGTTGTCGGTCTCTGGATGAGGCTCGACAGGTTTGTCAGGCCTTAGCTTCCCGACCCGACTTGTTTTCTCTGGTTGGATTTGAACTCTTCGAAGGGGTCATGCCTACGGCGGCGAAGGCCCAACAGTTTTTAGATCAAGCCGTGAAGTGGATTCACGACTTGGCAGATGAAATTTCACCAACCTGTTCAGAGGTAGTCCTAACGGCAGGTGGTTCCTGTTACTTTGATCTGGTTGTTCAGACCTTGAAGTCCATTAATTTATCCAAACCTCGTCGCATCGTATTACGCAGTGGATGTTATCTCACCCATGATCATGGGGCCTATGAAGCGGCCCAGCTTGAGGGGGTAGATCGTGGACACTGGTCATCCGAACTTAAACCCGCATTGGAACTCTGGTCGTATGTGCAATCCCGCCCGGAAGACCGTTTGGCGCTCTTGACCATGGGGAAAAGAGACTGCCCCTATGATGCTGGCATGCCCGTAGTTAAGGAAATCTATCGTCCCGGAACGGGCTGGATGAATGTGGATGTTTCTGCGATGGAGGTGACGCATCTGAATGATCAGCACGGCTATCTAAAGGTGCCGAAAGAATCGCTTATTCGGGTAGGGGACATGGTGATGTGCGGGATTTCGCATCCCTGTACCGCATTTGATAAGTGGAAATTTGTTCTAGGTGTGGATGACCAGTACAACGTAGTCACAGGGTATAGAACTTTTTTTTAAACGGAGCTAATAGATGATATCATTAAAAAATTCTTCAAAGTTATATCAAGAGTCTTGCGAGTATTTACCCATGGGAGTGTCCAGTGGGATTCGTAAATGGTCCGACCCACTGCTTTTTATTGATCATGCAGATGGTCCGTATTTTGTCGACGTCGACGGAAATAGCTATGTGGATCACACCTTGGCTTGGGGACCGTTAATCGTGGGGTCCAATCACCCGGAAATCAACCAAGCTGTGAGCTCGCAAATTACTAAAGGTTATACCTTTGGTGCGCAGCACCAGTTAGAAATTGATCTGGCAAAACGCATGGTTGAAATTCTTCCGGGTGTGGATCAGGTGACCTTTTCCAATACGGGAACCGAGGCCATCCAATCTGCTTTGCGCATTGCACGAGCAAAAACCGGGAAAACCAAAATACTAAAATTTGAAGGTCACTACCACGGATGGATGAATAATGTACTGGTTAGTTTTCACCCGGCCACCTCCCAATCCGAGGTAACTACGGCTTCTTGCGGCGGGCAGCCACCCAATGACTATGCCGATACCTTGACCTTGCCTTGGAATGATTTGGAGGCTGTCGAGGCTGCCATCGAAAAACACGGAGATGACCTAGCCTGCGTACTCATGGAACCTTTATTGGCAAACTCTGGTTGCTGTGAGGCTCATGCAGGATATTTACAGGGCGTGGTCGATCTGTGCCGAGAGAAGGGTATAGTATCCATTTTTGATGAGGTGATAACCGGGTTTCGATTGGGGCTGGGGGGCGCTCGCGAATACTTCGGCGTCCAACCGGACCTTAGTGTCTATGCAAAGGCGATGGCCGGAGGTTTCACGATGTCGGCCATCGGAGGTCGACGAGAGATGTTTGATGTTCTTCGAGATGGAACCACCATTCATGCGGGAACCTATAATGGATCCTCTTTTAACCTTAGAGCGGCATTGACCACGATTTCTATTCTTTCCCAACCAGGCTCCTATGAAAAAATGCATGCCTACGGATACGCGGTTCGAAAACATCTAGAAGCAGAGGCGAAGCGATTAGGGATTCCTTTGGTCACCTGTGGTTCGGGAAGTGTATTCGGTGTGCATATGGGAAGGGAAACCTTACCTCAGAATTATAAAGACACCTTGGACTCTGATACCGTGATGTATAAAAAATTCCATCGAGCGATGCTGGAGAATGGTGTTCATCTACTACCTGATGGTCGATGGTACGTTGGAGCCTCTCATACCGAGAAGGAGCTGGATCTGGTGTGTCATGCGGTTACAGAAAGTTTGGAGTCCCTCATAACAAAATGAATACCCGGGATATACGATCGGAATGGCGCATTGGTGCAGAGGTGGGTGAGTGCCCGACCTGGATTGAAAATATATTATACTGTGTGGACATTGAAGGCTGTCAGCTTCTTGAGTGCGGTCCTGCTGATCAGGTACTACGTCACTCTTTCAAGGAACGAATTGGTTTTGCCCTCCCAGCCTCAGACGGGCGATGGGTAGTGGGGCTAGAGTCCGGTATCTACGCCTATTGCCTCCGATCGAAAGAGAGTACTCTTCTTGCAAACCCTAAGCATCCGCATCCGGAAAACAGATATAATGACGCCGCCTGTGATCCGCAAGGGGAAGGGTTTCTGGTGGGTACTTTAAATATGGGCGGGCTGGACGAACAGGCGGAACTCTACGATGTGGATTCGAAAGTTAGGGTCACCACTCTTGTGGAAAAGGTGGGGATGTCTAACGGGTTGGTCTGGTCGATAACGGGGAACCATTTATTTTTTATTGATTCGCTGGCTCGAAGAATTGATTCGTTTGATTGGGATCAGTCAAAACGTGCCGTCTCAAACCGGAGAACTGTTTTTGATCTTGGAGATATTCTGGGAACTCCAGATGGAATGACGATTGACCAGAAAGGGATTCTCTGGGTTGCGCTATGGGGTGGGAGTGCGGTTATTGGGGTGAATCCAATTAAGGGTGAGTTGGTTGATCGGATAGAGCTTCCGGTCTCGCAGGTTACGTCCTGCTGTTTTGGGGGAGAAGATTATAAGACCTTATATATTACAAGCGCAAAAATGGGTTTGACCGAAGCTCAACTCAGAAATGAACCCCGCGCTGGGGATATTTTTACAGTCCAACTTGAGACGGGCGGTATTCCGGTCCCGTCTTTTATTCTAGATTACTAAACTAAGAAAAAGGAAATATTATGTACCTTACTCGCTATCAGGATTCGCAAGGCCTCGTCCATTACGCAGGGAATGGAAATCGAATTGAAGGCGATATTTATGGAGACTATTCTGTAACCGAAGAGGATGCGGATGTGGTCAAACTTCTCGCCCCGATTCAGCCCACTGGAATTCTTTGTATTGGTTTGAATTATAGGCAACATGCGATTGAAAGCGGTATGAAGGTAAATGAGTGGCCGGTTCTTTTTACCAAGAGTATCAATACGCTACAGCATCCTGGTGACCCCATTGAGCTCCCGGTTCATTTGAAGAGTGATGAGGTAGACTATGAATGCGAGTTGGCTGTGGTGATGGGCAAGCCGTGTAAAAACGTATCGCGTGAAAATGCATTAGAGTACGTTCTGGGCTATACCTGTGCGAATGACGTGTCTGCCCGAGATTGGCAAATTGCTCGAGGGGGTGGACAATGGTGCCGAGGAAAATCATTTGATACGTTTTCACCTTTGGGACCTTGTTTGGTTACACCAGATGACATCCCAAACCCAAATGCCCTTCAGATAAAAACCATTCTGAATGGGGATGTGGTACAGGACTCTAACACCGAAGATATGATTTTTGATGTGCCTGAAATTATTGAATTTCTCAGTGGAAGCTGCACGCTGCTTCCTGGAACCGTCATTCTTACCGGAACCCCCCAAGGTGTTGGCATGGCCGCAAAGCCACCCCGCTGGTTGAAGCCTGGAGATGAGGTGGTCATCGAAATCGAACATATTGGGCAGTTGTCCAACCCAGTTGTACTAGAAAGCTGAAATAATAGGACAGATTATCTATCTAAAGGGTCACAGCAATTTATTATGCAAGGGCAACCTAGTTCTATCGAGTAGGACTTCTTCCTTGGTGTGGGGAGGGTAAGTAGCTCCGCTGATCTATATAGGTTTACAACTATAAACCACATTGGTTTAATATGTGACACTATTTACGAATAGTAGGTTATAATTATACCGGCCCTGTACGGGGCTTAGTATAAAATTTTGCCATGAAATGGCGGGTAGTACTCTGTGTGAATCTCTTATGACTTCTCAGTATGATCCCTGCAGATTCCGTTATGCTTCATCAAGTGGTATCTTTGCCACAGCTGACCCAAACCCAAGCTGCTGGCTATTACGTATTTTTTGGGTCCGAGCCGACCTTTTCCTTTGTTTTCGATATTGAGGAGCGTGAGGGTGCTCAAATATAGATGAAGTGGGGGGGCATTGCTTAAATAACTTCAACAAAAATTGACAAGCGTGGGTTGACTCACCCCCATCTCTTAACGAATCATTGCCGCATCTATTTCTTTGTGGGGGTACTGATTACGTCGGCAAAATTTTCAGGATTCCGATAGGTGACGGTTTGAATATGTTCACAATAGAGCACGAGTTCTCCATCGTTTTTGAAGATTTCATAACTCGCGCGATAAAGCCCCAGTTTTTCATATTTGGGTTCTTTACTCAGATCTGTTTTGATGGTGTAGATGGTGTCGCCAATAAAGGTGGGAGCGATAAAGCGTAATTTATCGTAACCGTAAGAAAAGGCATTCACACAATTGGTCGCCACCAACCCGAGGCCCGCAGAAAAAACAAAAGCGCCGGCGATTAGCCGTTTGCCAAACAGACCCTCTTCTTTAGCAAATTTTTCATCCGCGACATAGGGATGCATATCTAAAACGAGGTTATTGAACTGCATACTTTCGCCCTCACTCAGGGTGCGGCGGATGGAACGGATGCGTGTCCCGATTACGATATCCTCGTAATACCAATCTTCGGCATTCCAGATGGGGATTTCTTTGTGCTTTGAGGCATCAGTATTGGGGTTTTTCATAGGTCGAATTCCTTTTTAATACTAGTATTATCTTCGCCCACGAAGGGCGCACCTTTTGCGTGTTTATAAATTTGCTGGTCGATCCGGATCGGGCAACGGGAGGTGCGGAGCACGGTGCCATTACTATTGGTTACGTCTTGCTCGAAATCGAGTACTTTGTAGCCTTCCTCTTGGCGCAGGCGCTCCCAAGTAAAGACGTCACTGCACCAGATGTCGGCGGCTTCGAGGATGTCGAGCCAGTAGCGTGTCGTTTCCGTTTTTAAGTGAGTGACCAGGTGCGCCTTGATCTCGTCGCGGTGAGTGAACCAGGTGCGGGAATCGCTGTAGGTGAGGAGCGGCTCGTAGGACAACAGTTCGCCGAGCTGAGGGACAGAACCCATCGCGAGCGAAAGGTAGCCGTCGGCCGTCTCGTAAATGCCGTAGGGTGCGCCGACATAGGCGTGGGCGTTGTTGACCTCGCAGCGGTCGGGTGCTTTGCCTCCGTCGTTGAGATGGGTGCTAAAGACTTCGAATTGTAGATCAAGAATCGACTCCAGTAGGCTGACATCGACGCGGCCTCCGATGCCCGTGACGCCGCGGCGAACCAAGCAGGCGAGGATGCCCTGCACGAGTTGATGACCCGCCGTGAGATCCGCGACGGCTAACCCCATCGGTACCGGGGGTTGGTCGGCGTTACCGCTCAAGTACGCGAGACCGCTCATGGATTGAGCGAGTAAATCTTGGCCGGGCTTTTTGGCCCATGGGCCGGTCGAGCCGTAACCCGTGACGGAGCCGTAAACGATTTTTGAATTAAACTGTCGCACGCTTTCGTAATCAAGACCAATGCGCTCAATCACGCCGGGGCGGAAGTTCTGAATGACGACGTCGGCGCGCCCGAGTAATATCTTGACCTTGGCGAGATCGTCTGGTTTTTTTAAATCGGCAGCGTAACTTTGCTTGTTGCGATTGATCGAGTGAAAGAGCGTGCTGTCGCCGTCGAGCTGTAGGTTGGAAATATAGAGTTGGCGGCAGAGGTCGCCTTTTTCGGGGCGCTCGATTTTGATCACGCGAGCGCCGAGATCAGCTAAACGCATGGCGGCAGAGGGTCCGGCTAAAAATTGGCTGAGGTCTAGGACGAGTAGGCCTTCAAGTGGTAGGGGAGGATTCATTAGTTGGAGTGGGATTTACGGTAAAGGTCGTTGATCGTTTCTACGGCGACTTTGAGGCTTTTGTGCCCCGCAAGATAATCGCCCATGACCGGGGTTGCTCGATCTTGGAAATACATATAGCCGGGATGGCGGGGACGCACGAGGCTGTTGTCGAGCGTTTTGAGGGTGTCTTGGAAGAAGTTGCCACTGGTTGCGTTGACTGTGGGATCAGTCCATGCGGCTCGGTGCCCGGGCTGTCCTCCGGCTTCGTAGTAGAGGCCTTTTTGGGTTTCAGGGGAGGCCGTAAAGCGTGCGTAATCGGCGCAGATCGCTTTCTCGGCCGTGAGCGCAGAGACGGCGAGTCCTGCACCACCGAGGACGGTACGTAGGGTGGCCTCGCCGAGCCGGACGGGTACGCCTGCTTTGAGGGGGTGGGCGCTGTAGCTGTGTTTTGAATAGTTAGAATAGCCGTAGGCAAAGGGGCAGTAAGCGGCGTTGGGCGCTTCACTCTGCGTCATGTATTCGGCGGTTTGGATAGGGTTTCTGCCGAGGCTCTCTGGGGCGCAATGGCTGGCCAGTTCTTTGAGGTGTTCTAAGGCTTGTGAGACGATCTCTGGTTCGGCTAATTGGTATTCGCTTTCGAAAATCGAGCCGCCGAGTGCTTGGCAAAAGGTGTAGCTGTGCATGAGCGCATCAAGCGGTAAGAGGGCGACGGAAACGTAACCGCCTTTGGCCAATGCGATCACGTCGTTCCACGTTTCGGGTAGGGTGAGTAGGTGTTTGGCAACAAGGTCGAGTCGCCACGTCGCGATGGGTGCGGCGGCATCGGTGGCTAGTGTCCATTGATGCCCGTCGGCGCAGTAGCTTGCGTTGGATTGACCGACGGAATGGACGGCTTGGTCAGCGAGGAAGGGGGCGTCGATGTACTCGTCGAGCGGGAGTAGCACTTTCTCCCGAGCGGCGAGGGCGACGTGCGGGTGATCCATCACGATGAGGTCGTAAGCAGCGGCCAGCTTTTCGAGCGGGGCATCAGCAAAGGCTTGCAATGAGCGCTTCTCCCAAGTGATGCGCACTTCGGGGTGTAGCTCTTCGTAGCGTTGCGCGGTGGCGACGACGGAGACGAAGCCACGGCTGTGATTCCAAGCAATGCCCTTTAGTTCCTTCATGATGAATACGCCTGCTTGGGCTCGACCAAGAGCAGGTGTTCGCAGACCAGGCCGCGCTCGGCCTTTTGGTTGGTTACTTCCAATTTTTCGGCCACGATGCCGTGGGTCGGGCGCTTGTACTCACGCTTCTCGGAGCCGGAGATTTTCGAGGTGATCCCCGTGGTGTAGCGTTCCTCTTTGAGGACGTAGTCTTTGTAGAATACTGGTCTCATGGTTAGATAAAATTTTGTGGGTTAACACCGCCTTGGGCGCTCGATTCATAGGCTGCTTCGCAGCAGGCCATCGTCTCGATGATGTCTTCGACTGAGGTGATGAGGGCGTCGGGCTCTCCGTTGAGTGCGTGCATCATTTGCCCCATAGATCCGACGAAAGCGTGAGGGAACCAAGTGCCTTCGATCTCGATCAGCTCCCAAGGGCCTGGTGAGCCGTCTTCATTCAAAAGGCAAACCTCAAACTCGTCGGGCACGCCTTTCGGGTAGTTCATGAGTAGACCCATCTTGGCTTTAATCGCGCCCTTGGTGCCTTCCCACTTGATATAGCTTTCTTGATGCTTTTGGCCGTATTTGTGAAAGTGATTCGTCTGAATGTTCGCTCGTACGGTGTCTCCGTAGTCGAGGATCATCGACGTCCTCGACTCGGGCATATCGAGTTCGGGGTGGCGCAGTGTTTTTGCATAGACGCCGTCAGGCGTACCCAGAAAGTGGCGGATGCAGTCGAGGTGGTGGACGCTGTGATACATGATCTCTAGGCGCTGCACATTATTAAGAAACGCGAAGTGATCCCAGGGGGTGTTTACGTTGACCCGCACCTCTACATCGCGTAGCTCGCCGATGACGCCGCGATCAATCAAGTCTTTGGCCGCGACCACAAACGGGGCGAAGCGTAACTGGAGGTTGACCGCTGCGACGAGCTGCCGGTCTCGACATACTTGGAGAATCTCTTGGGCTTCGGAGATGCTCTCGCCCATGGGTTTTTGGATAAGCACGGCGGCACCGATCGGTAGCTGTTTGAGAGTCGCAGCAAAGAGATGCGCGGGCAAGGTCAGGTCGTAGATCGCACCTTCGGGCCCTTCGGCTACCATCGATTCGATCGAATCATAGACATGGGGGATGTGAAAAGCCTCGGCCAGCTCTTCGGCTTGGGCTTTTGTCCGATTCGTGATGGCGTGGACAGGGAATCCGGCCATGGCATAGGCTGGCAAGTGTGCGTCCTTGACAATGCTTCCTGCACCTATGATACAGATGGGGTGGGTTACAGTTGGTAGTTCTGCGGTAGTTCTAGGGGAGTCGGTTATAGTCATTTATATTTGAATAATTGATTTACATATGAATTAATAGGTATTTACATAATATGGGCAAGGATAAAAAAGCAAAAAATGAAGTACAGTATGCGGCACCTGCTCTAGAAAAGGGGCTGGAGATACTGGAGTTACTGTCCAATCGCCAAGTCGCGATGGGCCAGAGCGGCATTGCCCAGAGTCTGGGGCGCAGTAGTAATGAAATATTCAGAATGCTGGCGGTTTTGGAGAAACAAGGCTACTTGCACCGCAATGCGACCACTGGCGAATATATGCTGTCTCTGAAGTTGTTTACGCTGGGGCGTTACGTGCAGCCGTTACTCTCTTTGGTTTCTGCTGCCAGAGAGCCGATGAGAGCCTTTAGTGAGGTCAATGGTCAAGAGTGCCACCTTTGTGTGATAGAAGAGGGGCGCTTGGTGGTGCTGCACGCGCAACGCGCATCGAGCCCCGTGGGTATTTTCGTGGATTCGGGCTCGGTGCACAATCCGATGACAACGGCCTCAGGTCGATTGCTTCTGGCGCAAATGCCGGAGTCCGAGCTGGTGCGGCAGCTGGCATTGGCCGCCGCCGCTTTTACCTGTACCGATTTGGTTGATGAGTGTGCGGAGGCGATTCGAGCGCTGAGTGCAACCCATCAGACAGAGGCTCAGGATGAAACCTTGCGGGGCTTGTCTGATATGTCGGTTCTGATTCAGGCTAACGACCCAAGTTTCAATGTGACGTTAGCGACGACGTATTTCTCATCGTCGATTGATCGAGCTTCGCGTGTGAAATTACGCTCAGGCTTGCTTGCGTCTGCTGAGAAGATTCACAAACACATTTAGCCGCATATCGAAAGAAGTCCAATGCTGTAAAATCAGACCCGTATCTTTTGGTTTTAATAAGGTAGCCTTTAAAGAAATCGAAATCGAAATCGACATCGAAATTGGATATTTTTCCCCACCTTCGGCAAGCTCAGGATCTAAGACAAAAGCTACAAAAGGAATTCCGCCCCTATAAGCATGCCTTCGGCAGGTAACCCCCATTTTAAAAAATGTTTGATTTAAATTGGGTAGCCTCAACGCCTACTTTTCTGGAGTATCCTCCTCGTGGGGTGAGTTGAGTTAATCAGCTAAGCCGGACGATTTTTCTAGGGAATAGATCCTTTTCGCATTTTGATGAAACAGTTTCATCCGATTACTCTCCTCTTCCCCAGCCATGAGTTCCAATGTGATATCAATCCACTGCGGCAGGCCACTGGTCATACATACTACCGGCCAATCGCTACCCCAAACCACCCGGTCCCAACCAAATGCTTCTATGCTGTGTTCCACAAAAGGACGTACCGCTTCACTGGTCGCGTTATCGGGGTTGGCATAGGCCAATACCCCAGAAATTTTGCAGGCAACATTAGGTCGCTTTGCCAGTTCAGACATGGTCGCACGCCACGGATCCAACTCCTGCTCGGCTACATTCGGACACCCGCAGTGATCGAGAATAAATTGTACCTCTTGACAGTGGTCAGCCAGCTTACAGGCCAGAGGTAATTGGCGGGCAAAGAAACACATATCGAACGTGAGATTATGCTGTGCAAGTTTACGGATGTTCTGGATAAACAAGGGCTGTTCAGAAATGGCGTCGTCCACTACATGCAAGACCCGTCGGAAACCGACCAATTTATCATGATGGAGCGATTCAAGGGTTGTTTCAAAATCTTCATCACCCTCAGGACTACAATTTAAAATCA
>Ga0222651_1000998_pt1 | contig 15108 bp, 12 predicted proteins | sample AntAcemetagen369_FD_179855 | JGI IMG/M metagenome (GOLD analysis project Ga0222651, IMG submission 179855) | Saline water microbial communities from Ace Lake, Antarctica - #369 | ecosystem: Environmental > Aquatic > Non-marine Saline and Alkaline > Saline | place: Antarctica: Ace Lake...
ACTGTTGAGCTTACTGGAGGCTAATGCCCTACAAATGGCAACTCATTTACACCCCGGGTCGCACCTCCTGCGTCGGCTTACCCAGGGCTACCAAGATTGCACCCCACCGGGGTGCTGCATTGAATACTGTCATCTGGATTTCTGCATTTCGAAAATGTTAAGTCTCGGAATGACGATTTTTTCATGAAATTGGATCGAATCTCAGCTTATCAAAAAAGAGATCAGGAAATAAAAATTTGAGCGATTTCATTTTAGTGCTCCACAAAGATTTGTGTACATCAGCCGTCGTAAGCGTTAGCATCGGTGACTTGATCGTACGCTGTTGTATCCTATAAATCTTTATTTTTCATAATGCAGAAGCTGAATTTCTTTGATTTTTGCAAAGCCTTTGTCCGCAGTTAACAATGGCATTTTTAAATAGTTTGAAGTCGCAGCTATAATGGCATCTGGAAGTTTAATTTTGTTTTCCCTTTTCAATTATATCGTCAATTCTTTAATTTTACTGTTTAGTTGAGCTACGATGAAGTCATTTATTAAATTTTCAATAATTTCAATTTCACCTTCTGAAATATTTGGAAACCCTAGTAACTCTAATTCTGTGATTTCAGAAATATAGATATTTTGTCCATCTAATATTGCCGCTATTGTTTCATCTCCATCTAGTAAATATAAAACAATATTTGTATCAATTAGGATGTTAGTTCCATTCATCACGCATTTCCTTTTGTAATTTTAGTGGATCCTTTTTTAATAGAATTTTGCCTAAATACTTCGAAGAATCAAATTTTGTATTCTTTGATCCTTTTGCCAACATTTTTTCAATCTCAGCACTATTCGTATTGCTCTTTATTGTTAAGGTCATTTTTCTTTTAATCTATTTCTGTGACAATATACTTATAACTTTACAATCTTACTTTCAGTATATTTTTTTCATATAGGATAGTAGCGCCTAATAGCTAACTCCCCTTGCTGACTATAAAGATAATAATAATGCGTTAACTAACATGGCCCCCTTTAACTAACCGTAGGTGAAGATCTCCCTAATACGGCTTTCCGGTAGCCTTCTTCATTTGTAGCATCTCCGCCATGCGTATTTTTGAGGTTAAGCATTTTAAGCAGGCTGGCAAGGGCACAGCTAGTCTGCCGAAGTTATTTGATCCATATGCCTTTAAACCTAAAGGAAATGATTAAACCAAAAAACACCTTCCTTTGGCTCTGTGAGGATGCTCTTAAATTTTAGACGAAAAGATGCGTCTCGGTGGGTTTTTCCCTAACGTATCAGGACAGGTTGGGCACTTTTTTTACCACTGACTCAACTCAGAACAAGCTTGGTCCGAAAAGAATCATGTCTACATCTATCATCAATACCTTTCCTATTCCTCAACAATTATATTGATGTTTTTTCCACCGGATGAACTTGCCTTTCCACCCGAATTGGTAGTCAAGACTGACCCATAGGCAAAGCGCAGTTTGACTGGCTTTCCGACCATTTCCTGAGTGGGTTGAAAGACAAACTTTTCGCTGTAGGGAGTTTCAATCATATCATCCATTTCATTGTCTACCAATTTGAACTCTTCATAAAAATCACCATAAGACAATATAACGGTGAGCGAAGTGAATTTGGCATTTTCTCCTGTTAATAATATGTCATAAACTATTTCCTGACCAATTAATGCTTGCTGTGATTCCTCTCCGGGTACAATAGTTAAATCAGGGGTTATTACATAGGTAGGTTCAACATCCTCTCCACAGCCAATCATTAAAATTAGTACGGAATAGGTAAGGTACCTGAACAAAAGATTACGTCGTGTTTTCATAGGAATTAAAATTTTAATTTATAACTAAGGGAAGGCAATATGGGCATCAGGGTAAATTGCTCAAAACCATTGCTATTGGCATTTAAATAAATAAAATAGGGGTTTTTTCTGTTCATTACATTGTAAACAGAAACATTCCATTCGCGTAAAATACCATTGTCCCATTTTTTTTGTTGGAGAAAGCCAAATCTATTCGGTGGTATATTGGCATTCTTAGCGCATTTATATTTTCTGTGACCAGCGTTTCTTGAAAAAATACAGGAAAGGGGGTATTCAGGTCATAATTGTTAGCGATAGCAGCACCAGTTACATTGCTGTAATAGGCATTTGATACCAGAAAATTACTTTTATTTGTTAGTGTAAAAGGTTGACCAGATTGAATTGTCCCAAGCAATGATAGGGATGAACGGGAAGATATTTTGTAGCTACTTTCCAGGTTAAAGGAATGTGGCCGGTCAAAAACAAAAGGAAATTTTTCGCCATTATTGATTAGGTCAAATTTTCGGAATGACCTGCTAAAGGTATAATTACCTGAAACCACCAGCCGCTCAAAACGCCTGTCACCTCCAATTTCAAGGCCATAAGCACTTCCCTCTCCCCCTCCCAATATTGACTCTTCCCATTCGGTAGTTGCTATGGACAAACCATTGTTTCTGTTGATCTCAATTAAATTTTCGAGCGTTCTGTAGAACAATCCTCCACTTGCTGACCAATGCGACTTATTCTTGGTAATTGAAAAAGAAACAGAATGGCTTTCTACCGGAGCCAATTTCCGGGTGGCAGGTATCCAAATATCCGGTTCCAGAGAGGTGCCGGAAGAATTAAGCGAGTGCACCGGCTGAAAAGATTTGCTGTAATCCAATTCAATTCCAATATCCTCTCGGACTTGATAGGTTAACATTAAACGAGGCTGAAGCGAATAAAAATTGCTCCCATCAATAGTGTAAACCCCAAACCTCAATCCAGGCCTAAAATGAAGGTTTCTTTTTTTATTGTGAATAGAGGCCTGCGCATAACCAAAGGCCTCAAAGGCATTTAAATTCACAAGTTCTTGCCTTTCTGTTACTCCAAATCCGAATTGACCCAGTTGATACCTGTAAGTATCTACAGGGGTAAAATCATGGAAGATCAATTGTCCACCCACATCCAGTTGGACATTCTTGCTAAGGTAATATTCCAGTTCTGATTTGAACAGGTAATCTTTTACAGTCACCCCATACTTATTGGTGTTTCTCGTGACGGTACTCCCTTCTCTTGTAGAATGGTCCTCTTGGGAATAGGCATAATCATAGCTTGAAAGCGCCAGTGAGGTGTTCAAGTGAAGTTTGTTTCCAATAACCTTCCCCCACCTCAGGTTGGCAAACAAATTACCCCAGGAGTTGCTCCGCCGGAAAGAAAAATTTGCCGGCTGATCACCAAAAAAATAGTCTCTGTCCAGCTCTTCCCATATCCTATCCCTTCCCTGATAAAAGGAAAAATAGAGGTTACTTTTTTCACTAAATTGATGATTTAACTTTACCGTCAAATCATGAAACTTCAAACCATACCTTTCCTCAGGTTTGTCAATTAAATACAAAGCTCCAAGAACTAAATCAATATTAGATTTACGAAAAGAGACTAAAAAGGAGGATTTTTCTTTTTTAATGGGGCCTTCCAAAGAAAATTTACTGAACAATGGGCCTATCACAAATTCCCCATGATAGGCGTTCATATCCCCTTGCTTGAGATGGACATCCAGTACAGAAGAAGCCCTTCCACCAAACCTGGCAGGAAAACCTCCCTTATAAAAGGTGAGTTTACTTATTGCAAAAGGATCAAAAATAGATACAAACCCGCCAAAATGTCCCGCATTATATACCGGGATGCCATCCATTACCACCAGGTTCTGATCCGGGTTTCCACCACGCACCGAAAACCCTGTTGATCCCTCCAGAGTTTGCTGAACCCCCGGTTGATTTTTAATTATATCCAATATATCTATCTCAGGTTTTAACGTTGGTAAGGAAAGTTCGGAGGGATGATTTATAATGATCTCAGATCCTGATTTTATTGTTACCAAGCGCTCTGCCTGCACAACAAACTCATTTAGATTTAAAGGAATTAATTCCACCGAAAGCATTTTTTTGGTGTCGGCTGTTGAATATTCCAGAACAAGCATTTCATAACCTATATGACTTATCCGGAGAACTCCTGCAGAATCGTCAGGCAAAGACAATTGAAAATAGCCGAAATCATTGGTAAAGGTACCAACACCGGATTCGGAATCATATAGGTTTGCTCCTATCAATACCTCTCCACTGTCGGCATCTTTGACTTTCCCTTTGGGTAGTGGTTTGGGCCAATGAAACGATACTCATTAGGCAAAAAAGACCTGTAAAAGCACTTTTAAATACATTCATGGCCAGAAAGGTTGCAAGTTACAGAAAGATCAGTGGGATTGTAGCCGGCAAAAATACCAACAGCTCCTTCTATATTTGAGTAAACAGGTTGCAGTTCTTTAAAAATATCCGGAAAAAATAGCATAGGGGCATCAAATTCGGAAGTATGGGACAAGCCATCCAGGTGTTGAAGCAGGGATTTTTTATACCTAAAATACTGTTCGGACACGGAAGAGAGACGAAAAATAAACCTAATCGAAAAAGGGTTGGCTTTAACGGTATCAAAATTTAAGGTCATGGGGAGCTTGTCTACCTTGTTGTTTTGGAAAAGGAAATAAGGCAGGTAATTTGAGGGCAGATTTTCGATTAACGTCGCTGTATCATCGTTTCGACAAGGCAGAATATTAAATTTTGACTCACCATCCATTTCCTCTACCTGCAAAAGCATGGATTCATAATATTTTGCCTCAGCCAATGAATCAGGCATCGTCAACACAAATCTGGAAAATGGTCCGGAAATATTATCCAACTGAACAAAGCCAGCCGGAAACCTCAAAAAAACATTATAGGAAGGAGCCGGCGAAGGAATGATGGTAGAGGCCTTTATCAATTTGCCACCAGGAAGTAGTACATTAAGGTGGTATTTAACATTGGGCTTGAGTTTGGCATCTCCTTCAAAGCGATCTTCCAAAAATGCTAAAGTATCAAGCCTGTCCTCACCTTCCCAAGTCCATGTAATCCAGACCCTCAGCGCGGAGGGATCAGGTAGTGCTGCCATTTTTCCCAAATCGCCAACTTTATGAATATAAAGTGCTGCTGGAACACCTGGTCTGATCAGCCCATTGACACTGTACTGCTCATCAAAATCTTCTACACCATCAAAAGAATAATCTATGATGCAACTGGAAAATAAAAGGCAACAAATAGAAATTAAAATACTTCGCATAACAATAAAATTATTCCCCTTGTTGCCAAATGACAACAAGGGGAAGTTTAGTTAAACCAATATCAATATTCCTTAATCCAGGGATCAGTTTCCCATTTCCTGAAATAGACATGGTAATTGTACCAGTTGCTACGAATCTTAGCCCTGATTCTTCTTGCTCCGCTCCCGTGGTAATTAGAGGATTCTCCTACAGTCAGTGTCTCTTGCCGAGCAAAATTCATAGAACAGGTTTAGCATGTTCTATAATACCAATTTACTTGGATGTCACAATCATAAATTCCTCTAAAATAACCAAATATATTTTATAATAAAAAATTAGTTATTTGATTGTTCTTAGACATTTCATTGCTTCTTACCTTCTGTTGCAGCAAACAAAAACTAGCAGCCTTCTAAAAGTAAAGGAGGCCAAAAAATGACCCACTTTTGACACTATCGATTCAATGTGATTTACAGTAGACCAGAAAAACTCAATCTACTGACCCCTAAATTCTACTTTTACGAAAGTGATTATAAACTTATATTTGATAGGTATGTAAGGTTAATAATTTACGATATTGAAAATGATCCCTTTGAAAATAACGAGTTATCTAAGTCTTATCTGGATCTAACTAAGGAATTATTTACTAAATTTAAAAGTGTATAAAATAAAATATCAACCAGCGATACTGGCCAAAATAAAATTTTAAATACAATTCTGAAAAGGAAGTGAAGGCAGAATAATTTTAGGTAATGGTTAAAGATATTTTATAGACAGGTTGACCAATCCATTGAATTAAAAAAATAATAATGCTAACTATAAATTATATTTAGTGATAAAAAATGAATCAAATAATATTTTACAATAAATTCTCTAAATAACTTTAAAAGGTATACATTAAAGTACTGGTTTTTAGGTTTATATGACATATTTTTTTTATATAAATCAAACATAATCATTGAAATTTTAAACTTAATAATGTTATAATTTCCTTCAATTTTTAACCCAATTATGAGTTGGTTTTTTTTAAATAATGGAAAGCGTACGAAATAGAAAACATCACTCCCACTCCATGAATAATATCCACCCTACCAATTGTTCTCAATAATTCATCTATTTGTCCTTTAACTTTTTTTAACCTCGAATATTCAATTACTCCTTCTATCTTATGATTTTTAAAGCTATAAATTTTATTATAATTTCTATGAAGTATTTATTTGTATGTGCTATTGCTTTATTACTGTGTTCCTGCAACCAAGAAAAAGAAAATAATAACGGTCCTTATTTGACCCTTGAAATAGATACAGTGATGGTGGATTATCAAAAAATGTATGAAGAAATCAGCTTTTCTACACCCGTTTGGGACATGGACAATGAAAGGTATTATAGGCTTTCTTATCAAATAGCGTTTAAAAAAGAGAAAGCAGCTGATTCACCTATACCGGAAGTCGCACACATGTATTTGTTTTTTTCCACCTATGACAAGAATTTTAATTTAATCGGAGAGGTCGCGGTACCTAAATCCTTAAAAACGATGTCCAAATACTTTGTACGAGAGGGATTGTTATGACTCAAGGTAAATATAGATGATGAACTAGGCTTTATAAGGATGAAGCCAAACTTGCTTGAGGATAATGTTAGATAGTTAGGCCAGGTCGTGATTTTGTCACTATTGTTGCGAAAAGACAGCAACAATAGTGACAAAATCGTGTTTTACTAATCTTACTTTCCACGGGCTAGCACCCGTGGCTATGATATTTCACCCTTCCAGGGCTCAAATTAGAAAATAATAATTTTACGTAATCATAAGATCGTCTTCAAAAAAATCTGCCAAAACCGTCGCTGCGAACCCTTTTTTGTGGGGCTGTTGGCGTGGGCAAGGGTGTGGCAGTCTCTCCGTATTGGACGCTACCTTCCCATCCAGCCACCATCTACCAGCATGGTGGTACCATGCATATAAGCAGCGGCTTCGGAGCATAGAAATACTGTGGGCCCAGCAAAATCTTCAGGCTTGCCCCATCGGCCAGCAGGTATCCTTCCGAGTATACTAGCAGACCTTTCAGGGTCGTTGCGAAGGGCTTCCGTATTGTCAGTTGCTATGTATCCAGGTGCAATGGCATTGACATTTATACCTTTACTTGCCCACTCATTGGCAAAAGCCATGGTCATCTGCCCGATAGCTCCTTTACTGGCCGCATAACCTGGAACGGTAATACCTCCCTGAAAAGTCAACAAGGAGGCAGTAAAAACAATTTTCCCTGCTCCTCTTGCCAACATGTCTTTGCCAATTTCCCTTGTAAGGATAAATTGCGCATTTTGATTGACCTCGATTACCTTGTCCCACATTTCATCAGGGTGCTCAGCGGCAGGCGTTCTTAAAATGGTACCGGCATTATTGATAAGAATATCTATAACAGGGAAATCTTGTTTTACTTGTTTAATAAAGCTATAAAGGGCAGTTCTATCGCTAAAATCGCAGGCATAGCCTTTAAATGTTTTTCCCAGAGCTGTTACTTCCTGTTCCACTGCACTTCCTGATGTTTCAAGCGTGGCACTCACACCAATTATATTGGCACCTGCTTCTGCCAAGCCTATGGCCATGGCTTTACCTATGCCTCTTTTGCATCCGGTGACCAAAGCTGTTTTACCTTCTAAACTAAAAGAATTCATTACTGACATTACTAAATATTTTTATGTTAAAATTTAAAGCTGGCAATCCATCAATACTTTTAAACCAGAAGGATTTTTGTCAATGGATTCAAAAACCTGCTGTACATTGCTCAAGGGCTGCACATCGGTAATCATTTTTTCAAAAGGAAGCTCGTTGGCGGCAATCAATTCAATTGCTTTTTCATAATCCTCCTTCTCATATACCCTGGCGCCAATAAGTTTGAGTTCCTTCCAGAAGAACTTAAATAAATCTACAGGTTTCTTTTCTCCATGAATGGCTACCATTACAATTCTTCCTCGAATGCCAGCCAACTCAGTCATAATGTCTAAGGCAGGTTGCACCCCTGCTACCTCAAAAACAACATCTGCCAGACGACCTTCCGTTTGCTCACGCACCAGCTCAATGAGGTCTGTTTTTGTTGGGTTTACTGCTTGTAATCCAAATTCACCTGCTTTTTCTATTCTGGTTTCATTGACTTCAGAAATGATAACATTGGCACCTGCATTTTTAGCGACCAAAGCCACAAGTAGGCCAATTGGTCCACCGCCCAGCACTACGGCAGTTTCACCAGGCACCAATCCACTTAGCTTAACATCATGAACAGCCACTGACAATGGCTCTATCAAAGCCGCCAATTTTAAGTCTGTTTCAGGTTGTAATTTGTGCAGTACGAAAGCAGGTACATTCCAATACTGCTGCATGGAGCCGGGACTGTCTATACCTATAAATTTTAGGTTGGCACAAATGTGATTGTACCCTTTGTCAGATGGTTTTACCAACCTGTCGTCCAAAGGTCTGACCACAACTTTTTCTCCAGTTGAAAAGCCAGTTACATCTTCTCCCACTGCATCTATTGTCCCTGACATTTCATGACCGATGGTTTGAGGAATAGCTACGCGCTTGTCCATCATGCCATGGTAAATGTGAACATCGGTACCACAGACTCCTGTATAGGCTACTTTTATACGAACTTCATCGTTTTTAGGTGCTTCTATAGCTTTATCAATGACAGAAAAAGAGCCATTTCCATTGTAAACTGTTGCTTTCAAAATAGTATTGGTTTTAAGTTATGGTTAGGTTTAAAAACCAATAAAGAACGTTTCATGTATTAGCTCAATTAGTGATTAAACGTATAAGTAAAATACTGTGAATTCACAGGTTTTCAAACAAAAATTAATCTTTAGCTTCTTTAAGCTGAAAATATTCTTTGCGTAATTTGGATGCTGTTTGATGTTCTCCAGAATGATGCCAACCTGGCGGTTTGAAGATGTACAATAATTTATTCTTCAATCCTGGAGCGTGGATTACATCTCGGTAAAGGGCTACAAATTCTCCAAAATAAACGTCCATAAAATTCCCTGAATCCATTTTTCGAGTAATTCCATATTCTATTTCAACTTTATCGTCCTCATCCTGAAAAGTGCCAAATATTTTGTCCCAAATTAGCAATAAATTACAGAAATTGGTATCCATATACATTGGGTTTTTAGCGTGGTGAACCCTATGGTGAGAAGGGGTAAGAATGATTTTATTGAGAAAGCCCATTCTCCCATCCTTGATCAAATTTTCACCTACATGTATAAATGCACCGTAGGTGCCATCAATAAACATAATTACAAACAACATTTCGGGAGGAACTCCCAGTAATATACACACAGTGGTGCGTATGGTGTCAGCATAAGGCGCTTCCAGGAAAAAGTGAGCATAAGTAACAGAAAGATTCATGTTCTCTGGCGCATGATGGGTAGAATGTAGGCACCAAAACAAACGGACTTTATGCCCCCAATAATGGTATAGAAAATGCCCAAACTCCCAGACAATATATCCATAGATAAACCAGTACCAAGTTAAATCAGCATGGAAAATAGCATAGGGCTCTAACAAACCTATGAGCAAAACAACCATGGCAATGGCTATAAATCTACCGACAACCCGATTGAAAACATAAATCAAAAAATTGACTTTATAAACTTTAGTTTGAGGCTTTTTGTAAACCAGACTTAAAACCAATTCCAGTAAAACCAGTAAGGGGATGATTGGGAAAATTAACGAGGTAATCCCATCATAGGTCTTGAATGCTGAATAATCACCAGAACTTAAGATCTCCATTAATCGGATAATTCCTAAAAATCCGGTAATTTCATTGAATAAATTTTCTAAAAACTCCATTTTTATAGAATAAGAAATTTGGTTTATTGGTTGTTAAGTTTTTGAAGTTTAATTACATAATTTAGGTACGATTAATTCTTAAACCCATATAAAAAATGAAATCGGTAGTAGCCTAAAGTCAGTTTTTTAGGAAAAGATTAATTCGTAAAAGAGAAAGCCGATTCAATATTTTGTGGTTAATCTTTAAGGTTCAAAGCAAACCAAGTATTGGCATTTTCATAAAAAATCTTATCCACTACATCCTTTGGTAATTTTATACCTTGAAAAGATGAATTGATCAAATCACTCTCCATTTCATTGTCTGTAACAAAGTATTCCCAATCTCTTTTCCAAGCACTCTCCATATTGTCCTCCAGTTCTTCTTTGGTAATGGACTCGTTATCGGCTAAATCCGTTCCATACAATATTCTGTCTTGGTACTTTATAAAGAATTTCCTGACTTTTTCTCTATTTTCAACGGTTTGGTAGAAGACCTGTCCCATTCTTGCGGCCAGCTCCACTGCCATATTGGGGAATTTATCTAATCTTTTGGCCAATTCATCAACACTATATTCCAAACTTCCCATGTGGGCACCAAGAAATCTAAGGTCAGGATGTTTTTCAAGCATTCTGCCTGTACTAGCTACAATATCCTCATGAGAAGGCATTTCAGGATGCTGGTACATATGGTACTCCGGATGCTTCTCAAAATAACTTCTGTCATTATTGGTTGTCATTTCTTCTAAAGGCAACCAACAATTTTTAGGTTCTCCGAGATGTCCCATTAATGTTTTGCCTCTCTTTTGAATATGATCGATAACTGGGTCAAATTTTTCATCGTCGATGGAAATTAAATTACCGGCGGTATCTCTCGATACCATGCCTATATTTTTCCAAACCTTCACTCCCACTGCTCCTTCATCAAAACAACTGTCTAACCAGGAGATAACTTTTTCTTCCCAAGCAGGATCATCAAAATCCGATACAGCGAATGCGGTTACCAGATCAACAGTTTCAGGGTTCTGCTCCTTTTGTCCCTTTCCATAATTGTACTTGATAAAAACATCATTCCAACCCTGATTTACCTCCAAAGCAACATTAACCAAATGGAAATTATCAGCCTTGGCCTTTTCTACGAAATAAGGCCTGTCTGACATTATATGAATGTGAACATCAGTCTTTTTGACCTTACTATAATCTTCGAGGGAATAATAGGCATTGTCTTCAGAACAGGAGATTAAAAAGGCAAATACAAGAATAATATTTAAATATTTTTTCATGGAAAATAAAATATAGATAAGAATGGTTGATTGGTTGGTGGTCAAACAAGAACAATGAATGCTTGATCGTTTATTTGCTATCTTAATAAAATATAATTTAAATAATCAAATTATATTTTTTACGGGACAATTGTTTTAGAATGATTGGATTTACAAATTTAATGTTCATTTTAAGATGAACGGCGTATTTTTTTCATAATTTAAAGGAAATTATTGCCAGTAAGAATAAAACGATAAAAAATTATTTTTTAATCTTCCAATATTTTAAAAAAATAGTATAATTTGTCGCTTTAAATTTAGTACCGTCTATTAGTTATTTATTAATAATACCAAATTACCGTAACCTTTACACCATGCCTTTGCAGGTGTAGTAAATCAAATTTTGATGCATTCCTCAGTAAAATCTCTCTTTAGTCTAGGTATTTCTTTCGTTCTCCTATTTAGTTGCACCCAGGAAAAGTCTTATACAGATATCTCTCCAGTAGAGCGTCTGAACCCAAATAGAATGGAAACGCCCTATCCTCAAGTTCCTATTCCTGAATCAGCAGATCTGACTTCTCCACGGTGGAAAGGTATTGACCTTAGTCCCTTGCCCCCACTGGTGCCCTTATCTGCCTCGGAAGAACAAAAATCCTTTGTTCTCAGACCGGGCTATTCAATCGCACCAATTCTCACTGAACCGCAGATTAAAGAACCTGCAGCCATACAGTTTGATGGCAATGGAAGGATGTACGTACTTGAATTAAGAAGCTATATGCAAGACATTGATGCTGTAGGAGAATTATTGCCTACCAGCCGTATTTCAAGATGGGAAGACAAGGACAATGATGGTATCTATGAAGATGGCGTTATCTTTTTAGACAGCTTGGTTTTCCCAAGATTTGTAGTTCCATTTGGACCCGGCACTATTTTGTCCATGGAGTCCAACGAAGACGAAGTTTATAAGTACACAGATACCAACAATGATGGCAAAGCAGATAAAAAGGAATTGTTTGCTACTGGCTTGGGAAGATCAGGCAATGTAGAACATCAAACCAGTTTCCTGACCTGGGCCATGGATAACTGGATGTACAGCACCTATAATTCCAAAAGAATTCGATGGACTTCTGATGGTGTAATCCAAGAACCAACCGGAAATCCTTATGGACAATGGGGAGTAACGCAAGACAATTACGGGCAGGTATGGTTTCAGGATGGTGCTGGTGGAGTACCTCGAAACTTTAACTTCCCCATTGTTTATGGTAATTACAACATAGACGAACAGTTTCAAGAAGATTTTAGACTTCCGTTCAGTTTGGTTAGGCTAGCGGATTTTGAACCTGGAATGAAAGAAACGAAACCGGACGGCTCACTGAATAATGTAACAGGTGCAGCTGGTAATGATGTATTTAGAGGAGATAGATTGCCAAAAGAACTGGTTAACCAATATTTTTATGGGGAGCCAGTAGGTAGAATCGTTCGACAGGTATATTCTGATAAAAATGAAGGAATCACCTCCATTCAGAACCAATATTTAGACAAAGAAGCTGAATTTATCCAATCTACAGATCCTTTTTTCAGGCCAACAGATATGGCAACTGCTCCTGACGGCACCCTGTATATTGTAGACATGTACCGGGGGATTATCCAAGAAGGAAACTGGACACAAGACGGAAGTTATTTACGTACAAAAATCCTTCAGTACCAAATGGACGATGTCATAGAAAATGGAAGAATTTGGCGGGTAACGTATGAGGGCATGTCCAGGGACAAAAACAAGCCTAAAATGTTTGCCGAAAGTGCTGCTGAACTTGTCAAGCACCTCGAACACCCCAACGGATGGTGGAGAGACAAGGCACAACAACTCTTAATTCTTAGACAAGACCATTCCGTGGCTGCCGATTTAGAGAAAATGGCCAAAAATTCTACAAATGAATTGGCTAGAATCCATGCGCTATGGACCTTGGAAGGATTAGGTTTACTTAAAAAAGACCTTGTGCTGGAATTTTTAGAGGATAAAAGCGCAACTATCAGGACTCAAGGCCTTAGAGCTAGCGAAACTTTGTACAAATATGGAGAGAAAAGCCTTGAAAAATCCTACCAAAAAATGACACTAGATACTGAAGCTTCAGTAGTAATTCAGGCCCTACAAAGTGCCTATGTATTAAAAATTACTGGTTTTGAAGAAATGCTTAAAAAAGCCAACAAGTCAAATCAAACTAAAGGCGTTCAATTGGTCACTACTCAGCTATTGGAAAATCTAGCTGAAGCAAAAAAATTGGCAGAAACACAGTATTCCCCAGCTGAATTTGTGCTATATAATCAAGGCAAAACAATTTTTGACAGTTACTGTGCAACCTGTCATGGAGTAAAAGGGCTTGGAACGCCTACTGGCGCTATTGGAGGTCAACTTATCGCTCCAGCATTCTCAGGATCTCCACGAGTTCAGGGTCACCCGGAATACGTAGTAAAAACGCTTCTCCATGGACTTACAGGGGCCATAGAGGGCAAGGAATATGAAGGGGTAATGATTGCCATGGATAGCAATGATGATCAGTACATCGCTGCAATAGCTTCTTATATTAGAAATGAATTTGGTAATTCAGGAAGCTTTATTTCTCAAGACTACGTAGAAAAGGTCCGTAAAAACACAGCACAAAAGGATGGGAATTATCAATACAATGCACTGGTAGCTGAGGTTCCAAAAGTTCTTGTCCCTCAGGATAACTGGAAGGTAACAGCGAGCAGTACTTCTTTACAAGGGGTAGGTTCCACTAGAGACCCATCATATGTTTTTGGATTTAAAGGTTGGAAAACTGATGGAAACCTGAAAAATGGCAGTTGGTTTCAGATAGAATTGCCAAAGGCTGCTACCCTTACCGAAATGGCTTTTGGATCTGGAGATGAGATGTATCTTGGGAAATACAAAGTTATGGTGTCCTTAGATGGTAATAAGTGGACAGAAGTAGCTCAGGGTAAAGGTAATAAAGGTGCCAATACCATCAGTTGGGACAACAATTCTGAAGCCAAATTTATAAAAATAGAAAGCTTGGAAGAAGGTGAAAAACCTTGGAACCTGCGGAAATTAAACATATATGCCAGATAATAACCTTTAGTGGCAAATCATCACTCTTGTAGCGGTGATTTATCACCATTTATTAAACCCAAAATATACCATAGCCTTTTATTGGTGAAACGCCAGCACGAAAATTAAAAACTGATTGTATATTCTGATATTTCTGCGGTTGAGACACTTCCATATAGTCCTTCCGGCATTACCAATTCATAAGGTGAGGGTGTAATCCATTGACTCCTTACCCCTTCAACTGTTAGTGTACCTTCCTGCCGGATCTAGGGTAACAAAAGCATAAAGGGTTCCTGATAGGCTGCGATATGTGGTAGATTCGGTTAGGCTTCATAAAGGTCTTTTGAAAACTTTTTATTGGAAATGTACCTCTCTCCCAATTGGATAACCATGTCCACCTCTCTGGAAATCGCTTTGTCTATAAATTCTTCCAATCGCTGATTGGCATCAGGCACCAAATCTTTGTGAACATCAGTAACCAAGCCAAAACGCAAGGTTTGTGCATTGTTAACATTCTCCAACTTTGATTTAAAGGATAGTGAAGTAAATGGCAGTGATGCCAGCAATGACCCTGCACTCAGTTAGTGGACAAACTTTCTACGATTCATTAATTAAATATCGGCTTCTTGCAAATGGTAAAGAAATAACAATCAAATGCTAAAATGGAAAGTATTTTCAACTTCTGCTAATAGGTTAAGGGGACTTCTAAAAACTACTTGGATCCCCACCTTGTCTTTCATTCAAATTTTTTTTAAGATTTTAATTTGAGTCCCAATCATTTTTTTTATAAATTTTTAATAATCAGACATATAAAATTTAACCGTTTT
>Ga0222651_1001005_pt1 | contig 15063 bp, 12 predicted proteins | sample AntAcemetagen369_FD_179855 | JGI IMG/M metagenome (GOLD analysis project Ga0222651, IMG submission 179855) | Saline water microbial communities from Ace Lake, Antarctica - #369 | ecosystem: Environmental > Aquatic > Non-marine Saline and Alkaline > Saline | place: Antarctica: Ace Lake...
AGCTTTTTTGAACTGGACTAAGAAGCATCGCCGTTGGGCTTATTTACAACCGCTTCGCTAGAGAGGGGAGTTTGGGAGGGGCAGCTCGGTTTTTTAGAAGGATTGGTGAGAGGATTAAATACGCAATGGCATTGGCATTGGAAGGTAGCTTGGGCTTCCAACTTTTAACGCTCAACTTCCAACTCCCAACTTTCAACTTTCAACTTCCAACTTTCAACTTTCAACGCTCAACTTCCAACTTCCAACTTTTAACGCTCAACTTCCAACTTCCAACTCCCAACTCTCAACTTTCAACTTTCAATTCTCAAGCCTGTGCTACGTTTGCCTGTGACTGTTAATCTGTGAATAGATCAAAGGTAATGTGGCCTATGGTGCTGCCTTTTTTGTAGGTTATTGCGCTCTGTTTGCGCTGATCGCGGCGTGCTGAGAGGGGGACGGCTTGGCTGGTTCGGAGCTTGTCGTTCAATTTGAGGGGTATGCGGAGCTTGCCGGTGGCGAGGGTGTCGCCGTCGAGGTCTAGGCCGCCGGAGGCGATGAACGCGGGCGCTGTCCCTGCAATGGCATCGGCGAGCGCTTCGCTGGCCTCGTCCAGCACATCACCGAATGGCGAATTGCGCAGCAGCAATGACGTGAAGAGATCGCTGGACGACTCGATGCCAGTGGCAACGAGCTGGCGGGCAAATTTGGCCAGTTCGGGGTGCTGGAGTGGCCGGGTGATGCTGACTTTAATGCCAAAAGAGCCGTCGACTCTTTCTTTGAGCAGGGCTTTTTTGTAAAAGGGTTCGCGGGCGAGGGAGCGTTTGCCCTTGGAGACGCGAAATTCTTTGAGGGCGGCTCGGCGCGCGATGCCGTTGCGGGGGAGGAGGAGCTCGGCCAAGATGAGGCATTCGCCGGTCTGATCGAGGGGCGATTCGAGTTGAATGGAGTTTAGGCTTAGTATCATGGAAATACGCGGTGGGTGGCCAGCGTAACAGCCGCGAAGCGGCTGTTACGCTGAAGGGTGAAGGGGATGCCTTTGGAGGGCTGAGACCTTTGGAGGGCTGAGACCTTTGGAGGGCTGAGACTTGAGACCTGAGACTTGAGACCTGAGACTTGAGACTTGAGACCTGAGACCTTTGGAGACCTGAGACTTGAGGCCTGAGGAGGGAGACAGATAGGGTCAGAGGGGAAGGTTTGAAGGTAATCTGCTACGGAGATTTTGACTCTGTGCGTCGCCCGGCTTCTAGCTGGAGCAGCTTAGTGGCGGTGGCGAGTAAGCCTAGCAAGGCCATCCAATAGGCGGGGCTGTTAAAGATAAAATCGAGGAAGGCATGGGCGAAGGCTTGGCCTGCGCCGACGAGCAGTATCAGGACGGCAAAAGTTTGTGTGCCGCTATGGTAGAGGGCTTGCAAGAGGAGCAGGACGATTCCGCCAAAGATTAAACTGCTGCCGACGACTCCATACTCAGCGACAAATTGCACGATGTCGTTATGGGCGTAGCGATATGCTTTGCGGCCTGTCCACTCTTGTTTTCGCTGATGATATCTCTGATAAAATATCTCAGGATAGTTTCGTTGATACATGGGAAAGATGTAACGGAAGGAACCAGCACCCCACCCTACGAGCAAGCGATCTTGCGCCATATCCCATGTGGCGCGTGTTGAAATAGCGCGGGCGTCTTGATCGGCGGTCTCTAAGGTGGCCTCAATATCGCCGAAGCGCGTTTCGATGGCATCGAGATCGATGTAGGTGATTACGGTGTATGCACCTATGCCGAGACAGAGGACGGTGAGTGCCGTCAGAACGATAGAACGTAGATGGAAAAGACTTTGAATACCAAAAACGATCAGCAGTGTAATAAAAGCGAGGCTCAGAATGAGGCCGAAGAGGATGCCGCCGCGCGAGAGTGCTAGCCCGATCGAGGTGGCGGTGGCGAAAAATAAGAAAAAACACAGGAAGTGCGGGCCGCCGCTGCGAAAGTGTTGCCGTGTCTTGACTGCGTGATAGAAAAATAGAAAAGCGGCAGCAACTAGGATCAAGTTGAGATAGGCGGCTCCTTGATTGCGGTAGAAGAAACTTCCCCAGAAATTGAGATTACTGGAGGGAAATGTCCAGAGGACGTCTTTGGCCTCGGTTAAATGTTGAAGTATCGCGACCAGCGCCATACCGCTGCCACTGAGCAATAAGGCCCAGAGCACGAGCAGGACGGGGTTGCGCCGAGTGAGGCCCGCCCACAGTCCCCAGATGAGGGTGAATACGCCGGTGAAGTTGACTACAACGCGCCAAGCATTCATGGGCTGGTAGTCGGACTGGACAGAGGTGGGTAACCAGATGGCGAGCGGGGGCTGGATGGCTTCGACCCACCAGCCGCGCTGGTCGCGGACAACTTCGGCGGCGGGGTTGAGTGCGCCGATCAGCAGATAAATGAGAAAGAGAAAACTACACCAAAAGAAGGGCCAGCGCAACAGGCGGCGTAGCGAAGCGGCTGTTACGCTGAAGGGTGAGAGGTGAAGGGTGGAGGGTGAGTTGGCTGACTCTGACTTGGCGACACGCTTTGCGTGTGATGGCGAAGAACGGAGGGTGGAGGACGGAGCCGCGCGCCGCTGCCGGCTGCGCGGCCAAGGCGCGAGCGCTAGGGTGAAAGTCAGCACGCCGCCTGCTAGCAGCACGTGCAGGCTCCATGTTTGGACGCCGCCTAAGCCCCATGCGGTGAAGGCGAGCGTAAGGCCGCCGGAAGCGGCCACTAGCCATTCGCGGGCGACGCTCCGCGCTGAGTTGCGTGGGACGTGGTTTGCACGAGTTGAGCCTTTCCCCTCTACGCTCTTTGAGCTTCGAGGGGCGGAAAGTGGGGACTTGCTGGACATGTGAGGCATGTGGAGCCGACAACACGCTGTGCGTGTGAGGACGGAGGGACTGGGGGAGGAGGACGTAAGAAAGCGACAGGAGTGTCGCTTCTACGATTTTCCGAGCCGCTCCAATTTATAGGAGCCCGATAAAATATCTTTCCACCAAGATTGGTTATCGAGATACCACTGGACGGTTTTACGGAAGCCGCTTGCGAAATCTTCTTTGGGCTCCCAGCCGAGTTCGTCGCGGATCTTAGTTGGATCAATGGCGTAGCGCATGTCGTGGCCGGGGCGATCGGTTACGAAAGTAATGAGGGACTCATACTTCGGTTGGACAGTTGTCGGTTGTTTAGTTTTCAGTTGCTCTGGAGGCGACTCCGCCCGGCGCTCTCCGAGCTTCGGAGGACGGGGAAGCGCGCCGCTGCTTTTGATCTCTTCATCAAGAATCGCGCAGATCTGTTTAATCAAATCGAGATTGGTCTGCTCGTTGTTACCACCGATGTTGTAGGTCTCGCCGATGCGACCTTTGGTCAGGACAGTGTAGAGTGCTTCGGCGTGATCGGTGACGTAAAGCCAGTCGCGGACGTTTTCGCCTTTGCCGTAGACGGGGATCGGTTCACCGCGTAGGCATTTGAGAATGACGACGGGGATGAGCTTTTCGGGGAATTGGTAAGGGCCGTAGTTATTGGAACAATTGGTCACCAAAACTGGTAAGCCATAGGTATCGGCCCACGCGCGTGCTAGGTGGTCGGAAGCAGCCTTGGAAGCGGAATACGGGGAGTGTGGATCGTAAGGCGTGATCTCCGAAAAACCGGGTGCGTCGGGTGCGAGAGAGCCGTAAACTTCGTCGGTGGAGACGTGGAGAAAACGGAAGCTTTCTTTAGTGGGGTAGCGTAGAAGCGACACTCCTGTCGCTTTCTTATCCACCTCTGAAGCGACAAGAGTGTCGCTTCTACTTGGTCCTCCTGCTTCCGGCAAGCCCCTCCAATATTGGAGACTTGCTTGCAGCAGGTTAAAGGTGCCGACCACGTTCGTCTGGATGAACTCGCCGGGGCCGTCGATGGAGCGGTCGACGTGGCTCTCGGCGGCGAGGTGCATGACGGCGTCGGGCTGATACTCTTCAAAAATCGATTGAAGCGATTTTTGATCCCCTTCCCACTTTTCCACATTCTCACCTTCGCACCTTTTGAGCGGATCGGCTGCCAAGTCGATCTGTTCAAAATGGTAGTTTGGATCACCTTCGAGGTCGGCTAGCGATTCGGAGTTGCCGGCGTAAGTCAGCTTATCGAGATTAATGACCGTGCAGCCCTTTTCTTTAATAAGCAGGCGAACGAGGTTGGAGCCGATAAAGCCGGAACCTCCTGTGACTAAAATTTTATGCACACTGTTTAAGGTTCAATAGGTTGGACGGTAGAGATTTCTCGATTTTTGCTGGCGGTAATTGCTGGCTTCGCTGGCTTTGGAATGGAAGCCTAGGGGGTTGCCATTGACTTCTTTCCAGCGCACGGATGCTTTCGACCAAGCCTCGGCAGCTACATCGGAAATGATGGCAAACTGCCTTTCTGAAAAGTTTTCTTTTTCGGCATATAACTGAAGTTCGGCTTCGGCGCCCATTTGGTGAGTCTCCTGATGCAGCGAGCTGGGGTCGTCGTACGGGGTATCTGGCTGAAAGAAGGTGCGCTCGGTGCCGCTAATCGTGAGTTCGGCACGGCAAAAGCCCATTTTCTTTAAAACGAAGCGATAGTCGGCCCACAGGTGGTTGCCAGTATCTGCACGCTCTGCTTCTACCACCAACCAATCACGTAAATAGAGGGCGTTGCGGGTGTCTTGCCGCGCTTGGTAGGATTCTGTGACTATGTTGCGCACAAATCCCACAGTAATCTTCTGTCCACGCAGGGTGAATAGGATAATGACAAAACCGAAGCCAAAAAAGATCGCCAAATAGCGTCCTTGTGAAGCGAAGGCCAGCAGGCCACCGACTAATGCGAACAATGAAATACAGTAAAGAAACAGAACAGTCTTTTTGCGGGAAAGGCCAGCGCGAATGAGGCGGTGGTGAATGTGCCCCTGATCCGGACGGAAGATGGGTAGGCCTTTAACTCCCCGCCGCAGCAAGGCGTAGGTGACGTCTGCAATAGGAAGGGCCAGCGCTAAGACCGGCGCGATCAGGGCGGCCAAGATGGTTCCTTTTTCTGAGTTGATGAGCGAGAGTGCCGCGATGACAAAACCAATTAGATACGCTCCGGAATCCCCCATATAAACTTTTGCGGGTGGGAAGTTGTGAAACAGGAAACCAAGGATCGCACCGACCATGCCGAGCGAAAGGATCAACGAAATCGCTATGCCGCCTTGGTAGGATAAATAGGCTAACAAGACCATCAGCATCAAGCCAATCCCTCCCGCGAGACCGTCTAGGCCGTCGATCAAGTTGATCAGATTCATGATGGCGACGATCCAGATCACGGTGAATCCCATGCTAAAGAAGCCCAAATTGATAATTACATCTGTGAGTGGGATGGTTATCCGCTCAATGGTGATGCCGCACTCATGCGCCAGCACCGCGATGATGATTTGCGCGAGTAGCTTAACCTTCGCTCCGAGCGGACGGAAGTCATCGATCAAGCCCAGTAAAAACGCGCAGGTAGCGCCGACAAAGATGCCGTAGTGAATAAGCGACTGATTATCGGTATGGTCGAGAAAGAAGAAACACAGCAGATATGTGAGCGCAAACCCGAGCACGATGCCTACGCCACCGATGCGCGGGATCACGCCCGTATGGGTGTGGTGGTGCTGCGGCTGGGCGTCGCCCCCCTGCCCGATCCTAGCAAGCAGGGATAGATGAATCACCAACCAGGAGGTCAGGCAACCGAGCAGGAGGAAAAATAAGGCAGGGAATAACATTTCTGAAAAGCTAAGGATTGAATCAATTAGAGAGCTGGCCTGCAAATGATTTTTTTCGACCTTGAAAACGATGATTACTGAAATTTTAGCGCTTTGAAACACACTTCCGCCCTTGGTCGTTCGGGAAAAATCCGAGACTTTCTGGCGGGGCGGTTAGACCGACGGTGACTTTTGGGTGATTGCTCATAGCAAATCTATATGTTGCGGCGAAGCCGGAGGACTGAGATTGAGTATAAGCGATGCGCACTAGAGAGTTAAATAATATTATCGCCATCTAAGGTTTTTTTAAAATTGGTAACGCCTAGGACGGCCATCATGATCGGCATAAGCTTGCGGGTGCACTACAGGCACTGTGTATGCGGGATAAGATGGGGAACCAAGAGCTAGATTAAAAGGCTAGAATGAAGCTAAGAAATTCAGTCAAACCGTTAACCAGATCAATCCCCTTTAATTTACTGACTTAAATCGCTGTTAAACATAGGTTTATGAAAGATATTTAAATTTTAGCTAATTTAAATTAAATTAATAACCTAGTGGCCAATCTTGTAATCAAACCTACGCTGTAACGATCACTGATTATGCAGACAAAGAAAAACCACATTATCGGGGGGATCACAGGTGGGATTGGTTCCGCTTTGGCCAAATCACTTCATGGGAACGGGCACACCGTTGCCGGCTTTGCGCGTGACGCAAGTCGACTTGAGGCGCTCCAACCGCTTACCAACGCCCGCACGCTTTCCTGCGATGCGACCGATCCGGAGGCGCTTGCCCAGACCATCGAATCACTCCACGCAGAGCTTGGGACGATTGATTGCTACACACACGCCATCGGCTCGATTTTCTTAAAACCCGCGCACCTGACTTCCACCCAAGATTGGCTCAACACCATTCAGACCAATCTGAGCAGCGCCTTTTACGCCCTCCGTATCATAGCTAAGATCATGGCGAAGCAAGGCCACGGCAGCTGCCTTTTTTACAGCACAGCGGCGGCCCAAGCAGGCATCGCCAACCACGAGGCCATTGCGGCTGCCAAGGGTGGCATCGAAGCCATGGTGCGCTCGGCGGCGGCCAGTTATTGCTCGCGCGGTGTGCGCATCAATGCAGTCGCCCCCAGCCTGACCGACACACCGCTCGGCCAAACTATCGTCGGCAACAGCCAAGCCTTGGAAATGTCTAAACGGATGCACCCGCTCAACGCCATCGCGGAGGCACCTGACGTGGCCAGCCTATCCGAATGGCTACACTCCGATGCGGCTAAATTCGCCACTGGCCAAATCTATGTCCTTGATGGCGGCATCTCCACTATCGTGCCCAAGCCTAGCGCGAAGCGCTGATGGCTTTTCACTGATACTCTTATGAAGCAGGCATTTAATTTCTTTACTATGGCTATTCTTAGTATGGCTGGCACGCACAATACCAGTGCCCGTGCACCGGAGCCATCTTTCCCAAATACCATCCAAGCAGAATCAGGTGCTCCCAGCTTAATCAAGCTCGGTGAGTATCGTTATGTTTACCGGGTATTCTTTAAACTATACGATGCCGCGCTTTATGCCCCTGCCGGTACGGAGCCAGAAGACGTCCTTACCGCCCGCACCAGCTACCGGCTGCAATTTCGCTATTTGCGCGAGCTTAGTAAATCCATCATCCTAGAATCTTCAGCTAAAATGCTGGAAAGGAATCTTAGCGCACAGGAACTGGCGCAAATCGCAAATCGCGTCGCGCGCCTCAATGCAGCCTACACCACCGTCAAAGAGGGCGATCAATCCTCCCTCACTTATCAGCCTGAGGTAGGCACCACCTTGCGGATCAATGGAAAACCAGTCGCCACCATCGAAGGCGACGACTTCGCGCGGCTCTATTTCCAGATCTGGCTCGGCGAACGACCGATTTCGGAAAGTCTGCGAGAGAGCTTGCTGGGGCGGCGGTAGCGGATGTCGGCAAGTTTAATTAGCTCCTTATTTATTCACGAATTACTTTTCGTGCTTTTTACTTCGTTACTCTGTCCCACTTTCTAGCTTTTAGCCTTGTCATCGTGTAAGTCTGTGCGAACCTACCCCACTTACACTTATGGCCACAACCAAAAAGAAAACAGCTAAACCCGCCAAGAAATCGACTTCCAAGTCTACAGACTCCGCGTCTAAAGACTTCGCGACGGCTCCGATTAATAAGTCGCTCTCTAAGGAAGAGAAGATCGACCTTTACCGGACGATCGTCGGCATTCGCCGTTTTGAAGAGCGTTCCCTGCGCGCCTACAACCAAGGCCAGATCGGCGGCTTTTTGCACCTCTACATCGGGCAAGAAGCCGTGGCAGCTGGCATCGTTTCGCTGATGGAGGAGAACGACCACATCATCACCGCCTACCGCGACCACGGCCACGCGCTGGCAGTCGGCATGTCGATGAATGAGTGTATGGCCGAGATGTATGGCAAGCACACCGGTTGCTCCAAGGGCAAAGGTGGCTCGATGCACTTTTTCGCTCCCGACAAGAACTACTGGGGTGGCCACGGCATCGTAGCCGGCCAGACACCGCTCGGCGCCGGGCTCGCTTTTGCGCTCAAGTATAAAGGCCTGAAAGGTTGCGCCATGTGTTTCCTCGGAGACGGCGCGGTCAATCAAGGCTCATTTATGGAGACGCTCAACCTCGCTTCCCTTTGGAACATCCCCGTGGTATTCGTCATTGAAAACAACGGCTATTCGATGGGCACCAGCCTCGCGCGCTCCTCCGCCGGAGAAAACCTCGCCCACCGCGCCGATGGTTTCGACATGGCGTGGGAAGTTTGCGACGGCCACGACGTTTTTGAAGTGCGCGAAGTCGCCAACCGCGCGATGACTCGCGCTCGCGAAGAGCATAAGCCCTTCCTGCTAGAGGTTCGCACCTATCGCTACCGCGGCCACTCCGTCGCCGACGCCAACCACGAAAAATATCGCACCAAGGAAGAGATCGAAGAGTATAAGCGCACCAAAGATCCGGTCAACGTGATCAAGCAGCAACTCCTCAGCGATGGCACGCTGACTGAAGACGAAGCCAAGCGCATCGACCAAGAGAAGAAAGACGAAGCGGAAGCCTCCACCAAGTTTGCCGAGGAAAGCCCCATCGCGCCGCGCAGCGAGATTCAGACCGACGTTTACTGGGAGGTCGATAACGACACCGAAGGGAAACTCAAAGGCACCTACTTTTTTAACGACTAAACAACATGCCACTCATCACATACCGCGAAGCGATCAAGCAAGCACTCGACGAGGAAATCCAGCGCGACGAAAACGTCTGCATCATGGGTGAAGAAGTCGCCCAGTACAACGGAGCCTATAAAGTCACCGAAGGCCTCTGGGAAAAACACGGCGACAAGCGCCTGATCGACACCCCCATCTCTGAAGCCGCCTTCTCTGGACTCGCCATCGGTGCGTCCATGCTCGGCATTCGCCCCGTTATCGAAATGATGTTCATGTCGTTCAGCTACGTGGCGATCGACCAGCTCTTTAACAACGCCTCCTTCTGCCGCTACATGTCCGGCGGTTTAATGAATGTCCCGATCGTGGTGCGTGGCCCGGCCAACGGCGGCACCAGCGTCGGCGCGACTCACTCGCACACTCCCGAGAACATGGTGGCCAACCACCCCGGCCTAAAAGTGGTCTGCCCCTCCAACGCCTACGATGCCAAAGGGCTGATGAAAGCCGCTATCCGCGATAACGACCCCGTCTTCGTCATGGAAAACACCCTCCTCTACGGCGAGAAGTGGGAAGTGCCCGAAGAAGAATACATCGTCGAACTCGGCGTGGCCAACATCCTCAAAGAAGGCACCGACCTGACCATCGTTTCCCATGGTCGCTGCGCCATGCTCTCGCTGAAAGCCGCCAAGACGCTGGAAGAAAAACACGGCATCAATGCGGAAGTCGTCGATCTCCGCTCCATTCGCCCACTCGATGAAGAGACGATTCTCAACTCTGTCAAAAAGACTCACCGTGCGCTACTTGTCGAAGAAAACAAACCCTACTGCGGCGTCGACGCGCAGATCTCGCACATTATACAGCTAAAGGCCTTCGACTATCTCGACGCCCCGATCCACCGCGTCTCCGCAATCGACGCGCCGAATTTCTACTCAAAAGAACTCGAAGACTGGCAAATTCCAAACGAAGAGCGCATCATCGAGATGGCACTCAGAGTTATGAGATAACTTTGAGTGCGATGACCGCCTAAAGGCGGGACTCCAACCCTCTCAAACTACATGACGCGGCGAAGGCCACTAACACACAAGCGATGACCGCCTAAAGGCGGGACTCCAACCCTCTCAACAACTTTACAAAAAATGGCTACACTCATCGAAATGCCCAAACTCAGCGACACCATGACAGTGGGCACGCTGGTCAAATGGTTAAAAAACGAAGGCGACGCGGTCGCTAACGGTGACATGATCGCCGAAGTCGAAACCGACAAAGCCACGATGGAGGTCGAGTGCTTTGACGACGGCACCTTGCTTAAGCAATACTGCGGCGTCGGCGACGAGGTCGCCGTCGGCGGAGCCATCGCAGCCATCGGCGAAAAAGGCGAAGCCGCCCCCGAAGTGGGCAGTAGTGCGCCCAAAGCCGAAGAACCCAAAGCCGAAGAGTCACAATCAGAAGAGCCCAAATCGGAGCCAGCGCCCGCAGCCGAACCCGTCTCTGCCGCCGCGCCAGAGCCCGCGCCAGCGCCCGCATCGACACCCGCTGCCCCCGCAGCAGGTGAAGCTAGTGAGCGCGTCAGAGCCTCGCCACTTGCCAAAAAGATCGCCGCCGACAAGGGCATCGATCTCACCACACTCCACGGATCCGGTCCCGGTGGGCGCATCGTCAAGGCAGACGTTGAAAACGCCAAGCCTGCCGCCAAGCCGGCCTCCAGCGCAACACCCGCCGCCTCATCCGCTGCAACTGCTGCAACTGCTGCACCTGCTGCACCTGCTGCCACACTTGAAGCGCTCGACCTGCCTGTCTCCAATATGCGTAAAAGCATCGGTAAGGCCCTCGTCGCTTCCAAGACCCAAGCGCCCCACTTCTACCTCCAGATTGAAGTCAATGGCGAGCCACTCGCCAAGCTGCGCGCCGAGCTCAACAGCAAGCTCGCCGACCTGCCACCCGAACACGGCGGCACCAAGTTCTCCGTCAACGACCTCACGCTCAAAGCAGCCGCCGAGGCCGTGCGCCGCGTCCCCGCGATCAATCGCTCATGGGAGGGCGACACCATCAAGCAGCACCCCAACGTGCACCTCGCTTTCGGCGTAGCGATCGACGACGGCCTAGTCACCCCAGTCATCCGCGCCGCGGAGACCAAGAGTCTGCGCGAGATCGGAGCCGAGGCCAAAGCCTTGATCAAGAAAGCGCGCAACAAAAAGCTCACACCCAACGAAATGAGCGGATCCACCTTGACCGTGACAAATCTCGGCATGTTTGGCATCTCCGATTTCTACGGCATCATCAATCCCAACAACGCCGCCATCCTCAGCATTGGTGCGACGATCAAAAAGCCCGTGGTCAACGAAAACGACGAGATCGTCGTCGGCCAAGTAATGAAGATCGGCCTCTCCGGCGACCACCGCACCATCGACGGCGCCGTCGGTGCACAGTATCTGCAAGCGCTCAAAGAGATTTTAGAATCACCTGCGGTGATGTTGGTGTAAGCAGCAAAGCTGGTTGATGACGAATTACGAAGGACGATCGGAGCGTCCGACTTCGAGCACTCCAAAGCGTGACCGCTTCGGCTACATTGAAGCTAAATTCACAATAAATAGCCTGTGTGTTTTAAGAACTTGTGTGTTTTAAGAACTCGACCTAATACAAAAGGTTGATCCACCATCCGGACTGCCGCTAAAGTGCGCCCGATGGATTCGATCAATAAAGAGAACAAAACGACTCGCCCACTCTCGTGGTGGCTCGTTCTTGCCATTGGCGCCCTTCTCAGCGTTCTCACCATTTGGTCTTGGCAAAAATGGGACAGCGCATGGGTCGAGCGGAGCGAAGGCTTTTTCCCTCTCGAATGGCAAAACGAAGACCTCGATACCCTGGCGTGGAAATACCCGATCTACCGATCCAACGACACCTACCAGTGGGTACATATCGCCAATGCTCTGGCCGCCGGTAATACAACCCCGCTCTACCATCGTTTTGACGAAGGCCCACCGGAAGGTCGTTCCAACCGCTGGCACTCCGGCCTGGCCTACTTGCTCAGCTCCGGCGGCTCGCTCATCGCCACCGTTCAAGACTGGCCGGCACAGCGCGGCATCCACCAGCTCGCACACTGGCTCGGTTCAGCCATCCACATATTCGCGATCCTCCTTGGTTCGTTTCTGCTCTCTCTCCTCGCAGGCAGAAGAGCAGCACTCCTGTTCGCAGGCCTTTTCTTTTTTAACGCCGCGATTGCCTGGGACTTTGCTTTCTCCCGGCTCGACCACGAAGCCGTCCTCCAATCCTTTCTCCTATTTCACCTAATCGGGCTCGCCGGTCTCTGTAGCCAAGAACAAAAATCGCGCAAGAATTGGGCACTGCTCGCAGGAATCAGCGCGGGCTTCTGCTGGTGGATCAGCGCCACTGTGATGGCAGCTCTATCGATACTGACCACCATAGGCCTTGCCGCAGAGTGCTATCGCCAGCGAAAAGATGTAGGGTTCGAAATGGCTAAGGCCATCACCACATGGGGCGTCTCAGCGGCAGGAGTGATTTTGCTACTCGCCCTCATCGACGGCCACCTGCGCTTTGCGGTTTCGATTGCCACAATACATCCAATTTTTATTTTCGCCCAAATCGGTGCCGCGCTTTTCTGTCTCTCCATTTTACTCAGCTCCAAGGTTAAACAAAGACTCACACTTGGCCTTGGACTTCTCTGCGGACTCAGTCCCTTAGTCTGGCTTCTAGCTTACAGGGCGGAAGCGCATCCATGGCTCAATCCCATGATGCGCCGCTTGCATGATTACATCGTCGAATTTCAAAGCCCGTTCAGCAACGGGCTCTGGGGGCAGCCCGAAAGCCTACAGGGCGCAGCCATTGCTTTGCTCGCATTATTCGGCCTGCGTCCTCTCGTAAGATCACGTAATACGCTCTTCGCCTGCGTCGTCGGAGGTCTCCTTGTGCTGGCGATTTCCCAAACTCGCTGGCTCGGCCTACTCGCGGCAGTCAGCACGATCACCCTCTGCCTCCAACTCAGACGCAACCAAACCTCTCAGATGTGGTATCTTAGTTTCGGACTACTGCTCCTATCCTTCGGCACATGGGCGCACAAGTGGATAACTATCGAAGAAAAGCCCGGCCAAATCTTCGTCACTGATCTGATGCTCCAAGTCGGTGCGCGCGACATAAACCTCAACCTTCAGCGGCTGAGTGAAGGCGAAACGATCCATGTTGCCATGCCCTACGCCTTTGCCGCCACCTCTGCCCTGTTCCCCGAGATTCACCCTATAGGCACCTTCTATTGGGAGAACGCAAAAGGCATCGAAACATCGTCCAATTTCTTTGCAGGCATCGAAAGCAATGCCCGCATCGATTACGCTGTCGTGCAAGGCGGTCGCCAAGGCGCACCCTTTGCTAAACTAGTCAACTGGGTCGCTAAAAAAGACGTCAAACCTGCCACAATCGAACAAAGTACGACCTGGCAATTATCCACCCAACAGAATCCTGAAGGATGGATTGAAAAAGCTTACTACGGCACATTCGGAACCGACCAATTCTCTGTGCGTATCTTTAGGGAAAAGTAATCCGCATGACATATTCTAGCAGATTGACCTCAATTCAGCCCATTTCCCTCGACGGGCTTCACCTGTAGGTTTCGGAAACTACGCAGAGAGCCCCACTCACCGCAACGCATAGGATAAGCGTCGCGTTTTCGAGTCAGTCCATGGCGTGTTTTCCATTGCCCACCTAGATCTGCTAAGAAACCATCCGAACCAATCGCCGTGCCCGCCGTAAAATAGCGCACCCGCAGACGAAGGATTTCCGATAGTGGCAACTTTCCGCCAGCCTCCAACACACGGTCTAAGCGACTCGCATCGATCCGCCCCAAATCCTTATTCACGCTCCCCTTGCTCGTAGCGCCCTTGCCGTAGAGAATAAGTCGGTAGTTCGGCAGCAAATCGCCCCACTTAAGTTCCTTACAGAACACCAGCTCATATCCTTGGCGCACCGACCGGCGCCCCCGCATCGCAGCGCCGTAGCTACTGAAAGCATAATCCGCAGGATCGGAAACCAACTCTGCACGCACAGGGTTCAAGTCAATGTAGGCCGCCACAGTCGTCAAAGCCTCACGCGAGGACTCCACCACCACACTCGTAAAACGCTTCGACCAAATCGTCCCCTTATTTTGGTGACGGTGATTGTACCACAAGCCGAATCGCTGCTTCAACTCCCGCATAAAGACCGAGAGATCATGCATCCGAGCGAGAATTCGGGCACGCAGCACTTGACCCTGCTCGTCATCGTCGGAGAGCAGCTTCGCCAGCACAGCAGGGCTCGCAGACGAAGGCGGGCAATCCTTCTCAGAATACAAAAGGCGATAGCGCCTAAGCAATTCCGCATCAGAAATGTCGTAATCGCCCGGCACGGCGACCAACAAGTGAAAATGATTCCCCATCACACAATACGCCAGCACCTCCACACCACAAAATCCCGCTTGCTTACGAAGCATTTCAACAAAAACAGCCTTCGCCTCCTGATCGAACAGATACTGCCCACAGCAAGTACGGCTCATAACATGATACACCCCACGTTGGTCTTCAACCAACAACCGCCCTCGATATCCCGCACGCCTCAAATAACTAGCTTCCATACAAAAATCCTACCCCCCTCCCAACCAAGCGCAAATCAATTTCACACAAATAGCCTGTGTATTTTAAAAACGCTGCCCATAAGCTTTGATGGCCGCCAGATGTTGATGACGAATTACGAAGGACGGATGGAAAATGGCCGCATTACGAATGACTCAAAATAAGTTTTAATCCAAAGCCCGCGAGTGATCGCGGGCTTTTTTCAATTGCACCAGCCCCATAGCAGATCGGCCTTTCCGATCCGCAAATCTACCAGTGAGCTACAGAGGCAATGGTCATGATAACTACCGATGAAAAGTTTAGAAAGTGGAATGCCTGCTGGGAAGCAGAGCGGAGCGATCGTAAGATGTTGGACAAGCGGAGCGTTCGGCTTCGGGCGCTCTACAGCGTGACCGCTTCGGCTACGTTTAAGCTAAACTCTCAATAAATAGCCTGTGTATTTTAAGAACCCAGATGTTGGACAAGCGGAGCGTTCGGCTTCGGGCGCTCTACAGCGTGACCGCTTCGGCTACGTTTAAGCTAAACTCTCAATAAATAGCCTGTGTATTTTAAGAACC
>Ga0222651_1001008_pt1 | contig 15051 bp, 8 predicted proteins | sample AntAcemetagen369_FD_179855 | JGI IMG/M metagenome (GOLD analysis project Ga0222651, IMG submission 179855) | Saline water microbial communities from Ace Lake, Antarctica - #369 | ecosystem: Environmental > Aquatic > Non-marine Saline and Alkaline > Saline | place: Antarctica: Ace Lake | collected...
GGGTGCTGCCGCACTTGTTGGCAAATTGGCAACGGCAAATTCCAGATCAGGAAGAATGCCACTATTATAAATGGTATTTGCGGGTGTCCGGTTCGCTTCTGTCTCCACACCTTTGGTCTCTTCCAGTGAAAAGTGAACATCCCCCCACTGCTGCACCAGGTGGAAATAGTAGAGGGCACGAAGAAACCTTGCCTCTGCTTCTACTTCTTTTCTGCGGGTTTCAGAAATATCATTAACATCAGCTACTTTACTTATTACTGTATTGCATTGGTTTACTCCTACATATAGTGCATTCCAAATATTGGTGACGGTTGAATTTGTCCCGAGAAAATTAGCTGAATAATTGTTAATGTCCGGATTATTGGCAACTCCACCAAAGCCATTGGTAAAGATATCCGTACCGGTTACAGTCAGGAAAAAACCGTTTTGCTGCCCATAAAAACCCCTAAGGGTAGTATAAGATGCCCTGAGACCATCTTCAATTCCTCTTTCAGTAGTGTAATAGCCATCTGAAGTGGCCAAACTAACAGGATCTTCAATCAATATTTCACTACAAGAGCATAATTGAAATGCCAGAAGTGAACAAATAAATATATTTAAGTATTTCATCATTTCGACAGGTTAAAATTTAAGATTGATACCGAAAATATAAGATGCAGTAGTAAGCGGACTTCCACCGCCCACATTACCGTTTGAAGTTTCCGGATCCACTGTTTTGTATGGAGAAAATATAAAGGCATTATTTACTGTAGAGTAGACCCTTGCTGAAGTTAAACCTAATTTTTTGATCAGGCCTGCATTGATATTGTACCCCAAGGCAATGTTCCGGATCTTAATAAATGATCCATCAAAATAACGGACGGCATCTGCATACAAGGGAGCCTCTCCCGCATTAGGTCTTGGGATGGCATTTGTCGGATTATCAGCAGTCCAGTAATCCATGGTGATGGCATTGTACCGGCCCTGCCAATTGTTGCCTCCAAGGTTATGATAAGAACTGTTAAGCATTTGTCCCATCCGAGCATGAACCAATACCGATAAGTCAAAACCTTTAAAGCTTACCCTATTGGTTATTCCTCCGGACCAACTCGGAACAGTAGATCCCAAAACTATCCTGTCGTCAGCATTTATATTCCCATCAGGCAGTTCGTTTAATTCTCCATCAGCTCCCCTCCCATTCACATCGTTTATGCGGATGTCTCCCGGCTGCTGTCCAATATTCCCGGCAATGTCTGCTTCATTTGTTTGCCATATCCCTCCTTGTTCAAAGCTATAGAAAACATTTATAGGCTCACCGATGAACCACCTGTTTCCCACATCATCACTTTCCCCATCGAATAGCTCCGTAATTTGTTCGCGATTGGAAAAAACGTTCATGCTTACGTCCCAACTCAATCCGGTTGGTTGGTTGATAATGTTGGCATTGGCAGTCAGTTCCCAGCCCGAGTTCCTGGTGCTTCCTATATTTTGCAACACTGAGTTATAGCCGGAAGTAATAGGCAAAAATCTGTTTAACAACAAATTACTTGTGTTGGTAATATAATATTCCAAACTACCGTTTATTCGGTCTTCAAACAAACCGTAATCCATCCCCAAATTGACAGTTTTGGAAATTTCCCATTTCAAATCAGGGTTTGGGATCAGGCTATTTGCATAGCCAAAAGCCGCAGTAGAACCAAAAATATAAGTGGTTCTGCTTAGACCTCCAAGGGTCTGAAAAGCATCAATTGCAGTATTACCCACTTCTCCATAGCCGGCCCTAAACTTTAAAAAGGAAATTTTAGAATCGTCCAATAAATCTTCTTCCGTTAAAATATATCCGGCGGAAATAGCAGGGAAAAACGCCCATTTATTTCCCTCAGCCAATCTGGAAGAGCCATCTGCCCTCCCCGTCAATGTTAGTAGAAATTTATCATTGTAGCGGTAGTTGGCCCTGCCCATATATGATATAAGCCCCCAATCACCAAGAGAACTACCGATACCGGTAATGGTGGAGGAGCTACCCAGATCATAAAACAGGGATTTTTCAATAGGAATATCCTGCCCTGAAAGTGAAGATGATTCAAATCTGCTTGACTGCACCGAAAACAAACCCACCAGATTCAGGGAATGTTTCCCGAAACTTTTATCATAAGAAAGGATATTTTCCTGGGTATAGGCAAAATCCATCTGATTATTTATTGATCCTCTGTTGATGTTTCCATCCAGCATACCGCTGTAGGTGCCCCTTCTGGATAAATTAAAGTCCGGCCCGTAATTTACCCTAAGTTTTAAATTTTCAGTAAACTGGTATTCTGCATACAAATTGGCAAAAATTCTATGCCCTCTGGTTTCATCAATATATTGATAAGGTTCGTAATTAAGTAGCGGGTTGGCCAGCAAACCTTCCCTAGGGTTGGGAAAAGCCAGGAAATTACCCTCTTCGTCATAAGGACCTACCAGTGGTGAATAACCAATGGAGTTGGAATAAGGTGCGTTCTCCATCTGGTTTCTTTCGCTGACACTAACTGTTGCACTAATCCCCATTTTAAGTCTATCGGTTAAATTGGATTCCAAATTCACCCTGATAGCAGTTCTTTCAAAATCAGTCCCAGGAATGTACCCATCCTCCTTGAAAAAAGAACCGGAAACATAGTAATTGATCTTTTCGGTACCTCCACTAACCGAAACCTGATGGTCTTGCTGGCTACCTGTCTGAACGGCCAAATCAAGCCAATTCGTAAACCTACCCGCCTGCAAATTTTCAATTTCCAATGGTGCCAGAAAATTACCATCAAAACTTGGATCATCCCCATCATGTCCTCTCGCTATTCGGGAATAAGCAGCGAATTGATTTCCATCCATAATATTAAGATTCTCAATGGGTTGCTTTACTCCATAGTAACCATCATAACTAACAACCGCCTTACCCGTTTTACCTCTCTTTGTAGTTATTAAAACGACACCATTAGCTCCTCTGGAACCATAAATGGCAACCGAACTGGCGTCCTTTAAAACTTCCATTGATTCAATATCATTGGGATTAAAATCATTAACATTTGCATTTGTTGGAATACCATCTATTACATAAAGGGGTTCGTTACTGGCATTGATAGATCTGTTTCCTCTTATTCTGATTTGCACCGGTGAACCTGGTGAACCATTTGCTCTAACAATATCTACCCCGGCAAGCCTTCCCTGTGACTGCTCCAAGAAATTGCCTGCAGGCGTTTCCTTTAGATCTTTGCTCGATATTGAGGAAATAGCACCTGTCAGATCACTTTTACGCTGGGTTCCATAGCCCACAACAACCACTTCTTCAAGAGAAGAAGTATCTTCCTGCAAGGAAATATTTAAAACGGACTGATTGCCAACGGTTATTTCAGCTGACTGGAAGCCTATAAAAGAAACCCTGATGACTTGGCCTGCTGTAGCAGCGATATTGAATTTCCCGTCAATATCGGTGACTGTACCTGAATTGGTACCTACTACTATAACAGTAGCGCCAGGAATAGGTGAATTATTCTGATCTACGACGGTCCCATTAATAGGTACAGGTAAGGCATTTTCGGGATTGATCGACCCAAATTCCCCGGGAAGGTTGACAGCTAATTTTACTGTATTTGCACTTGCTTGCATCTGGATGCTGAGAGTCAACACAGAAAATGCCACCAACCAAACCAGCTGATAGGTTGTAAACTTTTTTCTCATGGGTTTATTGATTAATGTGATTGAATAAATTGTTTGATTTAATCGCTTAATAAATGAAAGAATTAATTACGGCGTTAATTCACCCTTTCTGATCGTTTTTTCAAAAATTGATATGCCATCTTCGCTGACAAGTCGGAACACAACAGCTGGGTTCTCATTAGAAGGAAGGTAGGTAAATTCACCGAAGGCAAATTTTCCATCAATTCCATACAACTGGGTATCCCAAGAAGGATCTTTGGCAGCAGGCCCTACCCTTGCACCCAAACTTGCCGCTTCAAATTCATAAAATCCGAAATTAGATTTCCTTGGAATGGTAAATCCTCGAGCACCATGCCTGTCTCCTGAAATTAAAAGTACACCACTGATTTTATTTTCTTCTATAAACCTAAAAATCTCTTCTCTTCCTTCTGGATCATTAACACCCCAGGAATCTTTTCCATTGGACACATAATCGCTCCACATAGTGCCACAGGAAAGAATGATAAAAGGCCCTTTACAATCCAATAACTGTTCCTTCAACCAATCCATTTGACCTTGGCCTAGAAAGGATCCTTTTTCTCCAGTTCTGTAGAACCTGTTATCCGTCATGATTATATCAAATGGACCTATTCTGTCCCTTGTAAAAATGCCCTCATTAATTGACTCATCACCATAGGAGGAATTTGCCCAGGAAGATTTAAAGACTTTCCTTACTCCTTCGCGATCCTTTTCGGTATAACCATTTGGTATTCCGGCTTTATCGTTGTCAAAATAATCATGGTCATCCCAAGAGGCATAAACAGGCATTTTTGAGGCAAAACTTTTCCATGCAGGTAAAAAATCTCTCAATAAATAATCTGCCCTATGTAATCCTAAATGGTCATTTCGATCCTGTACAGCAATATCACCCAACAATAACATCGCTTGATTTCCCCTTTTTTGAATTTGTTCTAATAACGTGTGATTTCCCAAGCCCCAACGATGAGGGCATGACCCGAATGCTATTTTCACCTTTTCATTTTGAGTAGCGTCTGGCAATGTGATAATGTTTTGTTCAACCTTCGGTAAAATGGTTATACCATTCACAATGACCTTGTAAGCATACTTTGTAGAAGGTTTTAAACCAGCTATCTTCACAACTGCTGCCAATTCAGTTTCCTTAGTAGAATAGACCGGGCCAAAAATTGAGTTTCCCTCTTCATTGTCTATCCAAACCTCTACTTTCGATGGCTCCAAGGTCCTTACCCAAACCGAAGCCTCGTTTGAATTAATCTGGCCTAGCATGGGGCCTGCTAAAATTTGTCGTTTCTGCTGTTTGATTAGTTTTTTAAAGGAGGTGGAATTCATCAAATCTAAATAGGTAGCATCCTTATTGGCTGACAAAATATTATAAGCCGCTTCGTACAGCATTTTATCGGCATTAGTAGTTGTCCCCCAATAATTCAGGATCTCCCGACTGTCCGTTAGCTTGTTCATAGGATGACCTTGTTCACCGAAATTTTGCGCTTTTATTTGTAGAGAAAATCCCAAGAATAAAAGCAAACTATAGGTTATTGTTCTCATGGGAAGTTTAATGTTCATTATTGGAGAGAATATATTGCAATTGATTTTAATCATTTTATGAGGCATTTTTTTGACAAAGCTTTGTAACTTTTAACTATCAAATTCCACTTGATTCATCACCTCACCTTCTACATCATAATGCCTAAAATCAATTTTTGGTATGTCTCCCTGGCGGAAAACTTTGATACCTAAAAACCCTCCATTCACTCTCAAAAATTGGTGTTCAGGTCGTTTGTCATCCTGAGACCATCCCCCAGACTGGGCGTCAGACACAGGACCTGCACCGAACTCCCTCAAACCTGTTTCTTTATCTATGGAAAAATATTGCCAATGCCTGTCACCATTGACTACAAAAACACCATTTTTTCCAGACAAAAATTGTCTTAACCAATTTCCTTCTTCTTCAAATAACTTATTGGCATGGTTGTCCACTTTATTCTCTCTGTCTGGGCCTACCACAGGCGTAGGGGAAAACAAAATTTTAAAGGTTGCATCAGAAGCCTCCATGGTTTCTGAAAACCACTTCTTCTGTTCTTCACCCCAAATGGTTCTGGGGCTTCCGGCCTGTAGTTCTTTAGGGCTACGGAACTCCCTTCCTTCCACGAGCCAAATCTGTAAATCCTTTCCCCACCTAAATGTCCTGTAAGGTTTGTCTTTTAATGGTACATTCTCCCGCCATACTTTCAACCCTTGCTCCAAAGTGAATTCACCTAAAGGACTGGAATCAGGATAAACATCATCTTTTAAAAGGTCATGATCATCCTTAAGCATGTAAATTGGGACCTGTTCATAGAATTCCTTTATAGCCGACCAGCCATCCATTGCATGCCATTTATGCCTCGCCTTTTCTATAACGGTAGCCAAAGGGCCAATTCTGTCATAATAAACATAATCACCTGTATGCACGAAAAAATCTGGTTTTAGCTGACGCATGGCATCATAGGTTTTGAAGCCTCGATTTTCATCATCGTAATTCCAAAAATACTGGCAGGTGGAGGTCGTTAAATTCACAGGTAAGATTTCCTCCGGACCATACGCAGTTTTAAATTCACCTTCAACTTTTGTTTTATTACTACTACCCAAAGGTGTAGCCTCTAGTTGAAAATGGTATTTTGTACCTGTTTTAAGCTTTGAAAGAGGGATTTGTGCAGTAAAATCATTTGAGGCTTCAGCTGTCACCCAATCAGAAATCGCTTTTGCTCCTTTTGCAGTATATCTTACCCTAACCTTTCCCATTGTACCTTCCACTCCACCATCCATATTTTTCACCGGCTGCATCTCATCAAAATCCAACGGATAAAAATTATTGGCTTTTACCTTGGTTTTACTTTTTTTATGGACAATTGGATTGGGTTTTTCACTGGAACATAATCGGGTCCAAATGATGGCTTCACCTTGTGAAACTTCAGTCACTTTAAATCCATTGGAGAAATAAATTTTATTAATAAACGATGAAAATATTTTTGACTGAACCAAATGATTTTCCTTTGCTACCAAAAGTTTAACTTTTCCCATAAAAAAGGTGAAAAGCACGACACCAAATTTCCCGAAAAAGGATCTCCTTTTATTTTCCTTCATTTTACGTCTATTTTATTGATTTAAAAATCTTCAAGTGTGATTTTCCTTTCCCATCAGTAGGTTAGGGCTCACCTATTTTGTAAAGAAAGCCAGACAAAATTTCGGCTTGAGAATATCAACCATCACGGTAGTGAATTCCCCAATCTACTTTTCATCAACTTTCCATCTCCTTACTATCGGTAGGTTAAACCTTGTTTATGCAATAAAAACCTATTGCATAAACAAGGGTAAATAGTGCAATTTCTTAAATTTAATATCCAGGATTTTGCCCTAAATCTGCTTCAATGTTTTTTTCAATTTCATTAAAAGGAATGGGCCATAAGTTGTTGTGATCCTGATAGAGTTCCCCTACCCAAGGATTATTGGCTCTGGCCCTTTCCACCAATTTTCCCAAACGAGTAAGGGTGAGCAAGCGCAGGGATTCAAAATGCAATTCTCTTAAACGCTCATCCAATAAATAGTCCATATCTAAATCAGCGGCACTTACTTCGGGTGCCTGAGCTCTATTTCTGACGGTATTAATATCGCCTGCAGCTTTTTCCAGATCATTCATTCCCAAATAGGCCTCAGCTCTAAGCAGGTATGTTTCTGCCAGACGTATGACATACCTGTCCCTGAAAGTTCTCTGGGCAGCATTGGTGAGTGACCCAGGAACGGTCTGATCGTTATGGTACAGCTCCGAAGGATGTTGCCCGACAACTGAGGCTTTAGCAAAAACAGGAAAGAAATTTCTTGTGGTATCATTGACCGAACTCAAAGCTATAGGTACGTTGTCTTTAAATACCCATTTACCATTATGGTCTGAGCTGGGATTATTGACCATAAAATCCCTAACAATGTTGTATTCGGAATTCCTCATATCCTGGTCATACCCGCTTTTCCTCCAGATATTATCATACAAATAGCGAGATGGGCTCATGAATCCTGAACCTCTCCCATAATAATTGGTATTGGGATAGGGTATCAAAGGATGTAACGACCCATCATTATTGGCTATTTTGGCTTGCCATAACCTGGGAATTATGGTCCTTTCCAATTGGAATCCGTCATTTCCCCCAGGTACATTAAATTCATATTGCAACACCCAAATGGCCTCAGTGTTTCCCGTAGATCGGTTCTGGTTACCCTGCCTGAACAAATCCCAATAAACATCTCCACCCAAAGTAGGGTGATCCACCATGGATCCAAATCTTTCAGTCATAAGTGCGGTACGGGGGTGATCAATCACCGCCGTAGCAGCATCCACTGCATCTTGGTACTTGCCCAAAGAAATATAAACTTCAGAAAGCAAATGAGAGGCGGCTAATTTATTGGTCCTAGAATCATCCACCTCATCCACATCTGGTAATTCTTCTGCAGCCAACCTTAGATCAGCAGCACTTTGTTGGTATACCTCTTCCCTGCTCGACCGGACAAAATCCCTTCTGGGAGAGGTAACTTCTTCTAAAACAATAGGCACGTCCCCGTATAAATTAGCGAGCATTTTATACATATAACCTCTGAAAAAGGCGGCTTCTGCTTGAATTCGATTTTTCTGTGCCTGAGTCAGTAGGCTTTGAGGGGCTTCTGATCGTCCTATGATCACATTGACGTCATAGATAATCTGGTACGCAGGTTTCCACATAGCCCCATAAACCAGGTTCGTATTGGTCGGGAGAAGTAGAGATCCTCCCCAATCAGGCCGAACCCCAAAATTTTTATGGGCATAAACCATATCCGTCCCATCCCAACTTATTGCGGGAAAATTATTTTGATTATCGCTAGTGAAAAATTCATTTCGCGTCTGAGCATACAAGTTCAAAACTGCTGCATCGAAATCCTTCAGCGTCACGTAGGCTATTTCCGGAGAGAGAAAATCCTTAGGAATTTCTTCTAGAAAACTGTCCTCATTACATCCCAGAGTTGCCAGGATCATTGTTATTATAAGGAAATTATTTTTTATCGTTTTCATGGTGTTGCAATTTACTAGGCCATTATTCATTAAAATCCCAAATTAAGTCCCACAGAATAGCCTTTAAGAACCGGTCTTCCGGTACGGCTGATGTTCTGTCCCGTTTCAGGGTCCCAACCAGGCCATTTGGTCATTGTATACAGGTTTTTACCACTCACAAAAACCTTTAAATTCTGAAGTTTGACCCTGTCCAATAATTCTTTTGGGAAATTGTAGGCCAATGAAACATCCTGAAGCCTAACAAAACTTCTGGCTATATACCTTGTACCGGCTATACCACTTGATACGTTAATATTGGGACGTTCATAAACTGCATCTGTATTTTCAGGTGTCCAATAGTCCAAACCCAGTGGAAAATCAGTGTTGAAATGGTTTTCCTGGTTGATAATCCCCCAACTGTTGATATTATCCTGACCCAAATACCTGGAATTTCCACCTTGGATAGAATTGACAAAAACCCTTAAAGTCCAATTTTTATAAGCCAACGTATTGGAAATACTGAAACGAAAAGAAGGTTCTGTGTAACCGATGATGCTTCTGTCTCCAGGATCGATGCTCCCATCTTCATTCATATCTACTACCTTATAGGCTCCCAAATCAGAATATACAGGTATCTCATCATTGATCTGATATAAACCATTGATGGAATAATCAAATATCGCATCCAAAGGATAGCCAATGAACAAGCCCTCCGAAACCAAATCATCTTCTATTCCATCTCCATCGAGGTCAAAGCCTAACAATTCTCTCAATTCATTCCTGTTTCTTGAAAATATAAATGAACTTTCCCAAGAAACCTCCTTGTTTCTGATATTAGCTGTGGTGATTGCTATATCCAAACCCTGGTTATGAATTCTTCCAAGATTGTCAGGAAAGGTTTCAAACCGGCTTATACCAGGAATATCTACTTGGTACAATAAATCCGTGGTTTCATTATTGTAATAATCGACGGACCCTGTGATCCTGTTTCCCAGAATGGCAAAATCAAGCCCAAGGTTAATACCAGTTGTGGTCTCCCATTTTAGATTTGGGCTTGCCAATTTATCAATGGCTTGTGTATATACTGGTGTCCCATCAGCAGTTATATAATTAAATCCTCCGGCTACTGTTGCCAAGGTTTGGTACCGTCCTACGGTACGGTTTCCATTGGAACCATACGAAACCCTTACTTTTAAATTGTTCAACCAATTAAAATTATCGGCAATAAAGGTTTCTTCGCTGGCTACCCAAGCGAATGAGAGGGATGGAAATAAGCCAAATTTATTCGTTGTTCCAAATCCAGAAAAGCCATCCCTTCTGATTGTCCCTGTAAATAAATAGCGGTGGTCATATCCATAAAACAAACGGGCCATTTGATACAAACTGGTTTCATCCCAGCCTCCAGAACTGGTCCTTTGCTGATCAGCACTTCCAGATTGAAGGTTATTGTATCCTAATGCTGTATTGGCATAAATAAAGGAGGTTGCCTGCGTATATTCTGATTCGCGACTTTCTGCGCCATATAGCAAGGTCAGGAATATATTATGGACATCATTAAATGATTTTCTATAGGTAAGGATATGGTCGCTGGACCAATTGTAATTTATTTGATGTCTCTTTTCACCACCACCCTGAAAATTACTGGCATATTCTCTATAGTAATAATTTTGATCAGTTGTGTAATTGTTAAGGTAATTGGCCTTATAACTCAATCCTTCCAAAAATGGAAAATCGATTTGGGTATAAAAATTACCAAAAAAACTAAGCCTTTTATCCACAAAATCAGCTTCCAATTGCACCAATGGGTTGATGGTATTGCCACCTGTTATTTGAATTAACTCTCCATTTTCATCCCTGGCCGTAGCAAATGGCGATAAATAGCGGTTACCTAATCCTGGTGTCGGCCCCAGGTAATCGCTTTTGGCGAAGGAGGACTGCAAGCCAAAAGTTAACCAATCCGTGACGTTGGTTTCCAAATTTACTCTTGCATTGATCCGTTTGTAGCCTTCATTGACCAAGTGGCCGGTTTGATCGGTATGTCCCAATGAAATGAAATAATTCGAGTATTCAGAAGAATTGGCCAGGGACAAATTATGGTTTTGAATATAAGGATTGTCATTGGTCATCAACCCATACCAATTGTCCGAACGTCCTTGGCCATAAGCAATGATTTCGTCGCTCGTTTTAAAATTGGAGGAGGGCTCCCAATTTGGATTAGGTTCCAAATATCCTGAAGCTTCAGTCCTGCTGTTGTACAAATCAGATTCTTCAGTCTTTCTTAAATAGTCATCGGATGTTCCCGTTCGGAACTCTTTAATGGGTTGCTGTAGGGTGAAGCTATTCGAGTAGTTAATCGTCGGTTTCCCTAAACCTAAACCCTTTTTAGTAGTAAGAATGATTACGCCATTGGAAGCCTGTGAACCATAAATGGCTGCGGCACTGGCATCTTTAAGCACATCAATAGATTTTATGTCATTGGGGTTTAAATCATTGATGTTCCCTCTATAAATGACACCATCTATTACTACCAGCGGGCTTTGTTCTCCTGAAAGTGAAGTTCGCCCCCGGATTTGGATATCTGGCTCCCCACCTGCTTGGTTTACCTGTCCTACATTCAAGCCTGCTACAGATCCTTGAAGCGATTGCATGATGGAAACATTTGGAGATTCCTGGAAAGCGGCTATATCGGCTCTAACAACAGATCCCGTGAGATCAGATTTTCTTTGCACACCGTATCCTACCACGACAACCTCTTCAAGAGAAGAAGTATCTTCCTTCAATACTATATTTACAACTGTCTGATTGCCGATAGTAATTTCCTCTGGCTGAAAACCAATAAAAGATACCCGAATGATTTCTCCAGTTGAAGCAGATATATTGAATTTACCATCAATATCTGTGACAGTTCCTGCGTTGCTTCCTTTAACGATGACTGTGGCCCCTGGTATGGGTAAATTATTCTGATCAACGACAGTTCCACTAATATTGGCCGGAATGGTTGATGTGAGATTTGAAGTAAAAACCGTAGGATAAGGTTGGGTAAGTGTGTGGACCGGGTTTGCACCAACTTCAAAATGAGTGCTGAGTGCCAACACAGATATTACCACCAGCCAAACCAGCTGGTAAGGAGTAAATTTTTTTCTCATGGGTTTATTGATTTAAGTTATCGAATAATTGATGGATCTGCTTGTAAAAGGTCAAAAATTATAGTTTTGCATTTTAGAAGCAGCTACCGAAATTTAGTTTTATTTTTTTTAACAATGTATAAAAAATATGATAATTGTCTTATTTCAATATATACAAATGGTGAAAATAATTGTTAAACAAGGGTTTTTATTTTACAATTTCCTCAGATATTTACTAATTATTCCTCCAAGTAATTAAAAACCATTATTCTGAATGTTACTTATTTTGATTTAAACCAAAGTCAATTAATTACTCTGCTATGAAATCCTTAAATATGCTTCTTACCTATACTTCCTCACTTTTCCAGTAAGGATAGTAAGGTGAGATGAGGTGAAAATAAAAAAATAGGAGCTCCTCTATTGAACTAGTAAATTTGTCGAAACGTACTTTTTACAGCAAAATAACAATCCTTGACAAAAGGAATAAAATATATTGCACATTAGAAATGATGTAAAAGGAGATCCAATAGGGGCTTTATTCAACTAATAAGAAGGTTTAGGACAGATAAATACGAATCCCAATTCATGAATAAAGTTAATTGGTATTCTAAATTTTATAAACTTTAATTCAGTGGCTTGACTGGGACAATACCTAAATCGCTGGCATGTTTCATGGCTGTAATTATATCATTTACCAGCGGAAATTCTATCCCTGAGTCAAACAATTGCTTGAAAATGACAGGATCATCTGTACCAAAATAATTGATGCCTATACCATTTTCACGGAGTGTTGCTGCATATTTTTTCAAGTGTGGCGGGATTTTAAATTGTTCTCCGTACATCTTATTCATGGCTTCAAAACCCATATAATAGTAACTATCAAAAACATACCCATTACCCAAAACCCGTGGATCCTTTTGTCGAATAAGCTCCGCTATCATTTTTTCGGATAGCTGGTCTTTAGTCTTTTGACAAACAGGGTCATCAGCCAAATTATTGATACAATCGGAATCATTGATCACATCAAAAAGTTCTTCTGAAGGCCTAAAAAAGAAACTTAATTCATAATATTCATATTCTGTATACGAGGTATCTTTGTATACCGAAACCAGGTATTCTTCAGTAGGACCATCATCACTGTTTTTGTATCCTTGCTCAGGATTTCCTGCTGGCCAACTTTGGGATTCATAGTTTTTGGAGTACAAAAATTCCTGAGTGCGGATAGCTCTTACAGAGTAGCCTACAGCGCTCTGTTTGCCATCATCTCTCCCAATGTCATGACGTTCTTTTCCCAAAATTGAAAAAGTCCTGCCCTCATCCAGATTTCCTGATTCCTCGAAAAGCAGTAAATTAAAAAAAACTTTTCCCGGTCATCTGGGAGTGAAGGTCCAAACCTGCCAGCGCCATAATGTTTGGGGCAAAATCCGGAAAATTAAAGAAATCATTGACTACCCTTCCTTTCTTGATATGCTCTCCCCATCGAACGGCCAGAGGAACATGAACACCCTCTTCATAAATCTCGCCCTTGATACGTGGAAACAGCATGCCATGGTCGGCGCTTACAATTATTACCGTATTTTCCAATTCCTCCATTTCCTCAAGGATTTGAATGACCTCTCCTATTTGCTTATCAAACCACTACACCTCTAAGCTGTAATCCAGCGTATCCCCGCGAATAAAATCATTATCCGGATAAAATCTCCACTTTTCCGGCATGAGCGAACGATGAACAACTGCCTCTTCCAACTGCCAGGAATATCTTCCTGGCAATAGTGAAGAACGTGCCGGAGCACATTTGGGATTATTTGAGAAGGCATTCTTAAATAACAATCCTTCCCGGGCAATTTGATCAAAGTTAGGAGTGTTGACATATTTCGATCAATAAACACCCATAATGTTAAATGAGTCATCATCCGCAATAATCAACAAAATATTAGGTTTATCCTCTTGGAATGAGGATTGGAAGTACAATCTATAAAAAGGAATACAAGCAAAAGTACAATTGTAAAATTCTTCATTGGAAAGAATTTAAAGGTATTTTCCTTTATTCAGATCGGTTTATACTAAAATCTTCAAATTCCTGACTAAAATTTTCAAAGGTTCGGTCCCCTTCATAAATGGTTACTCTGAATTTGAACTTTGCTTCTTCCCCTGGTTGCAATGTTAAGGTACGCTTTTCAGGTTGTTCTATATGGCGACCTTTCTGAAAATCAAACTGTCCAATGGGGTTTGCTGCAAAGCATCCATATCCCCTTGCATGCCAAAAGGTTGGATAATTTGTGCTTTCGGGATGGTGATAAATAGCGATTCCTATTCTTTTGCCATCATTTTCTCCTTCTAGCCTTACCCAGCTTGAACGTTTTCCCCAAATGTTACTTTCTGTACGATCTCCTTCTGCATTTAAATATTCACCTGTGTTTTTAATTTCGGATTGGTTGGATTTTTCTGCCAGCCAATCTGCTACCCGGACAGCAAACATCCCCTCTTTGGTGTCTTCAAAAGTTACCGGTAGGTTCAAAGCCTTTAAGACGATATCAAAATCAAAAATGTACCTGTCTTTTTTAAAGGAAAATTCCATTTTACGGGTTTCTGCAAGTAGCGCTTGGTGGTCTTTACCTATCCAATGGCTTAAGGTGGTCAAATACCCTTTGTTTTTCCCCTCTTTCATTTCCAACACCTCCAAATGTTTGATTTGAGGGGGGATATCATGGAGATTCCAAAAACTGTTGCCATTGACCTCTTCGTGACTTCCATAAGTAAAGTAAAGTCCGGTATGGTGGGGATGGTCTTTGCTCTCTCCCTTCCTTTCTTCAATTGGAAAGCCTCTCGTTACCACTACACCTGAAGGAGATAAAATTGGAAAAAGATAGGGTTTCAGTAAATTTTCCCCAATTTTATAACTGGTGACCATTTTATCGCCCAGAAATAGGTCGATTTTATCTTCGGTTTGTACAAAGCTTACTTGTTGGGAGAAGCCCCTTTGTATTGTCAGGGTGCAAACCAACATCATTAAGAAAAGGAAATTTTTAGGATTCATCATTTGTATTTTTAGGTATTGGAAGTCGAGTAGGTAAGAGGGATTTCACCTCAAACCTCCAATGTCATTAAGTTAAGACGATATTTTTATATGGCTGTTAGATGATCCGTGATTTATTTAAAAAATGTACCAATTAACAGGAGCCTAAG
>Ga0222651_1001009_pt1 | contig 15041 bp, 10 predicted proteins | sample AntAcemetagen369_FD_179855 | JGI IMG/M metagenome (GOLD analysis project Ga0222651, IMG submission 179855) | Saline water microbial communities from Ace Lake, Antarctica - #369 | ecosystem: Environmental > Aquatic > Non-marine Saline and Alkaline > Saline | place: Antarctica: Ace Lake...
AATAATTCCTCTAGAACGGAAATTAAGGGGTCAATTGATATAGTTTGCGTTTTAGTCAATCATTTTAGTGATGAATACAGGTTAAAATTAAAAATTGTTCTGGTACTTGTTTCACTTTTCATATGGGGTTCGGCCCAGTCACAAGAGCCTACTTTTTATATGAATTTCGACGAGCACGCGTTCGAGGAGCAAATTGTCTCCAAAAATGATGCGGTTTATATGGTGGACCTTCAACAATCCCAGTTTGCAGAAGGGTTGACAGGAAAGGCTTTAGACCTTTCCGCAAATGCTGCCCTAAGAAGACCCATAAAAATTGATAAAGAACAAATGTCGGATTATGGTGAAAAGTCATCCTTTTCTGTTCAAATCTGGTTAAAAACATTGCCCAAAGCACCAATGGGAACTCCAATTATTGGAAATAAGGTTGTAGAGGATCTGCCAGGCACAGGATGGCAAATCTATTCCAAGGAAAATGGAGCTTGGGCATTGGTTCTAAATGATGGCAAGAATAGATATGATTACGAGCCAACCGCCGAAAGGCAAAAAATTAATGACGGATTATGGCATCAAATCCTCTTTACCGTAGATAGAAGTAAGGGAGAAGTGTGGATTTATTTTGACGGTAGAAATGTAGCTATTTATAATACCTCAGACTTAAAGAATTTAAAATCGGATTATTCGACCGTTATTGGAGGCTCGGACGAAAAATGGGAATATGGCTCCAATGCCCAGTGGAATGCCTTTAACGGGTATTTGGATGAGATAAAAGTGTGGAATATGGCCATTAATTCCGCAACAGTTCATAAGTTGTATTCCCAATTCAACACAGGGACCAAAAATAGCCAGGTCCCTTTTCATTCCCCTCATATAAAGGTTCTAACATGGAATATATGGCACGGTGGACACCGTTATGGTCAGGAAGTTGGCTTACAAAGGGTAATAGAAACTATAAAATCGACCAATGCGGACCTCATAGGGCTTATAGAAACTTATGGTTCTGGGGAAGAAATAGCGGATGCTTTGGGATATTATTTTTATTTAATAAGTTCCAACTTATCTGTTATGAGTCGCTATCCGATTACAGAAACAATTAAGAAGTTTAAACCCTTTAATTTTGGAGGGGTAAAATTAAATACCGGTAGGTCAAAAGAATTGGTATTTTTTGATACCTGGTTACATTATTTACCGGACTACAGTAATAGTATTATAAAAGAGAATAAAACTCCCAAGGCTTTAATTGCAGATGAGGAAGGGACGCGCCACGGAGAGATAAAGGAAATTTTAAAGAATATAACCCAATATCTGAAAAATTCTGATGAAACTCCAGTGATTATGGTGGGAGATTTTAATATGGGCTCGCACCTGGATTGGACACGGGACACAAAGGATATTCATTATGGAAAAATAGTGGAGTGGCCAGAGAGTAAGGCAATGGCCCAGGCTGGATTTAAGGATAGTTATCGTGAATTACACATTAATCCCTTGTTGGATCCCGGTTTTACATGGACCCCAAGGGCAGCTACTTCTTCGGATAAATATGGTCTTAGGGATAGAATTGATTATATCTATTATATGGGAAAAGGCTTGAATCCAATAGAGTCGAAAGTAATTGATTACCACCCCATAATGTTTCCTTCGGACCATGCGGCAGTTTTAACAGTTTTAACAGTTTTTCAAATTAAATAAAAACGTTCCAATTATGATAAAGTACCGCTTTTTATTGCCTATTTTTTTATTTACTCTGGCTGGTTTTGCTCAAAAGAACAAGGTTGAGAATATAATTTTGATCTCCGTGGATGGCTTGAGATGGCAAGAGGTATTTCAGGGAGCGGATTCATTAATGATAAAGGATCAAAAATATTGGGCACAAACAGTGGCTGAAAGACGTGAAAAGTTAATGCCATTTTTTTGGGGGACGATTGCAAAAAAAGGTCAGCTTTATGGAAACCGAAATTTAGGGAATATGGTAAACCTTAGAAATGAGTATTGGTTCTCATATCCCGGTAGAAGTGAGACCCTTTGTGGTTATTATGATCCCAAAATCAATTCCAATTCTTATCCCAATAATCCTAACATGAATGTATTGGAATTTATTAATGCGCAAACGGGATACGGGAAAAAGGTAGTCACTTTTGCTTCTTGGGATGCCTTAGGGAGGATTCTAAACAGAGATCGCAATGGTATGCTGGTTAATTTACCGGGAGAGGATGTTGCAGGAACAAAGCTGTCCGAGGCCCAAATGCTGAGTAATGAAATACAACATTTGGTGCCGGAATATTTCGGGGAATGTAGGCCAGATGCCTTAACCTATGCCATGACCAAAGCTTATATTCAGTCCAATCATCCAAAGGTGGTGCATATAGATTTTGCCGATACTGATAATTATGGGCACTTAGGGGATTATAACAATTATTTAAATGCAGCTCATTTTATTGATGGTATGATCGCGGGCTTGTGGGATAGGTTACAAACGGATCCATTCTATAAGGATAAAACTGCTATTCTGGTATATCCGGACCATGGCCGAGGAATTGGTGATAAGTGGACAGGACATGGAACAGGAGCCCCACATTCCGACGAAACTTGGTTAGTGGCCTTAGGGCCGGGAATTGCACCCACTGGTGAGGCACGTAATAAGGGACAGATTTATCAAGATCAAATAGCACAAACAGCTTCAAAATTATTGGGATTTACTTTTAAGGCTGAGCATACAGTTGGTGAAAAAATAGGCACTATTGTGAAATAATAATTTCAGGGGTAACAAATACCTTTTTGGTATCTTTTTTTATGTTTTCTATTTGCCCGAAATAATTGTTTATTTTTGCAGTGTAACCCTAATTGCGGCTAGTGCTTTGCTAGCTAATGACCAACAGTAGCTAAATGGATGATATTCTTATAAATATTGGTAGGCAATTAAAATTGGCCCGCCAGAAAAGAGATTTAACCCTACAACAAGTGGCGAAGAGAACAGGCGTTAGTGCTGGACTTATTTCTAAAATTGAAAATTTAAGAACAACGCCATCCCTACCCGTACTCTTAAAAATAATGCAGACATTAAGTATTGATCTGTCCGAGTTGGATTTGTCTTCCAATGTTTCTGGAGATTATATAGTGATCAAACATGGTATGGGCACCAAAGAAGAGCGGGAGGATTCCGTAAATCTAGAATATACCCATTTACTGTCCAGTACTTCTTCGGACAGTAGTATAAGGGTCTATATTGTTAACGTGGCCGCTGGCGCATATCGGAAGCCTATCTCCACCAATGCCAATGAATTGATTTATGTTCTTAGCGGGAAGGTTAATTACCTGCTAAAAAAAGATAAAGTTCTCTTGGAAAAAGGTGATCTTTTATATTTTGATGGATCCATACCTCACGGAGTTTCCAATGAATTCAATGAAGAAGCCATCATGTTAAAAATTTACTTTCTACACTAATTATTTTTTATACTGGTTTGTACTTTTGTATCTATGGGAGTGTGGGATTTAATATAACCTGCGCATTTTTGTAGCTATATTTACTTTAACGTGTTGCCAAAATCCCATTAACCGATTATTCAGGCCTATTTTTTTATAAATTATATGGGTCTAAAACTTTTTCTGATCGGCCACGAGAATGGGTTTAACTTAGAATTACGAAAGGATAATTTTATTACCTTGGCTCAAAATTCCCCCATCTAAATACTTAATCTTAAAATAATGAAAAAAATATTTATTTATGTTTTGGTTGCTTTTTTTGCAACCTCTTTTGCCATCGCACAGGAATTTAACAAGGGAACAAATGTAATCAATGTCGGAATTGGGCTTGGGGGGCATTTTGACACTTTTAATTCCCCTTCCCAATCTCCTTCCATTAGCGCCAGCTTTGAACGTGGAATCTGGGAAATTCCGGGTCCCGGAGTAATTAGCCTAGGTGGTTATTTGGGGTATAAATCCTATAAATATGACAATGATGATAGGTGGAACTACACTATTGTTGGTGTAAGGGGAGCATATCATTACAATGGCTTAAATGTAGATAAACTTGATGTATATGCTGGTGCCATGCTGTCCTACAACATTTTGTCCTATGATAATACCTACACGGCTTCTGGTAGCTACGGAAGTGTTTTTGATGCCACGGCATTTATAGGAGGAAGATGGTATTTTGCCCAAAGTATTGCGGCCTTTGCAGAGATTGGTTATGGGGTGGCCTATTTTACCCTTGGAGTCGCTTTTCGTATTTAATTTTTGAATCCTATTATTTGAGTTCTAAATAGAAAATTCTAAAATCTGTTTAGGCGCAGTCGGGTATTAAGTTTCCTAAATTTAGCAAAATTTTCAACAGCCCTTGATCCGTTTACCAAGGTAATGTTATTATTGTCAAATTTGAAATGTTCATTCTCTTTTCCTTTGGATAGGTAGAATGGTTGATCATCGGTTTAGGTACACCTAATTTTATTAGATAAATGAGTCGGTTCAAATTCTAAAACAGCATCTTTTGCCAACTCTTTTTGGCTGGCCAATTTTGGAATAAGCCCCCCGTTTAGAGCCAATTCTTTAGCTGGAATATTATTTGGAGCATAGAGGTCTATTTCTTCCATTTTCAAGTGAAGACTTGGATTTTTTAAAATGCCAGCCAAGATGTTTGGTTGGTTTTCAATTGTGTTTCTACACTATTGAACCATTTTGTCAGGTTCTAAAAATGGCTTTAAGCAAGTCTAGTAGCCAAAATCCATATTTATCCTATTTATTTATAATGCTTCAATCCTTGCTATAGCAAAGGCTATGCCTTGGGTATAAGTTTTACCTATGCTATTACCATATCAACAGTTAAACTCTATATCAATATAAGGGTAATCGCATGGTTATTGTACCAATTAGGGTGTAAATAAAGTATAACTTAAAATCAATACATGAAAGTATTAGTAATTGGGGCGGGGAACATGGGATTGACCTACGCGGAGTCCATGTCAAAATCAAAACTACTTAAAAAAAGAAATTTAATGATTTTGGACAGTTCACAAGAGAAGACTTTGTCCTTAAAAAAGATCTTACATTTTGAAGTACACGAGATTTTGGAGGATTGCGTACCCAAGGCAGATCTAATTTTTATAGCAGTGAAACCTTACCACAGCGAGGATTTATTTAAGAAGATGAAAAACCTCGTTAATGAGGGGCAAATAGTTATTTCAATTATGGCCGGAGTAACCATAAAATCGATGCAAGAAGGTCTCGGAATTCATAAAATTGTCAGGGCAATGCCAAACTTGCCGGCGCAGATAGGGAAAGGTGTAACATCATATACGGCTTCGGCAGAGGTATCTAGAATAGAATTATTGACTATTGAAAATTTATTGGATACTACAGGAAAATCTATTTTAGTGAGTTCCGAAAAATTTATTGATGCCTCCACTGGAATTTCGGGAAGTGGCCCGGCATACGTTTTTTATTTTATGCAGAGTATGATGGAAGCTGCCTTAAAAATGGGCTTTTCAGCCAATGATAGCAAGATGTTGGTAAGTCACACCTTCGAAGGAGCCGTAGATTTATTCAATCAGTCCGATCTTTCCCCCAATTCATGGATGGATAGAGTAGCCTCTAAAGGAGGGACGACTAGGGCGGCATTGGATTCTATGGAAGATAACAATGTAAAGGAACTGATAAAAGAAGCAGCCTATTCCGCTTTTAATAGAGCAGTAGAGCTGGGAAAGGACAAATAAGATATGTATAAACAGAGAGTAGTTATAAAAGTAGGTACCAATGTAATGACCAACAAGGACAACAGGATCGTTAAGCCTGTCCTTGATCATTTGGTACAACAGATAGCAGAATTGTACGAACGTAATATAATGTCCGTTTTGGTCTCTTCCGGATCGGTTATTGCCGGAATGGAAGTGATGGGCGAGAGCCAGATAACGGATAAGGCAACGCGGCGACAGGTTTATTCGGCTATAGGGCAACCTAGGATGATGCGCCATTACTACAACATATTTCAAGATTATGGAATGAAATGTGCCCAAGTATTGGCTACAAAGCGTGATTTTAATCCTGGCAACCATCGCGATAACATGATCAATTGTTATGAAGGCTTGTTGGCCGAAGGAGTAGTGCCTGTTGCCAATGAGGATGATGCTGTTTCCCTGACCAAATCCATGTTTTCTGACAATGATGAGTTGGCCAGCCTGGTTGCTGAACTCACCAAAGCTGACAAACTGATTATCCTGACAGATACGGACGGACTATATACCGGCCATCCAGATGATAAGAATACGGAAGTGATAAAGAATGTTAGCGTAGACCAGAATGTGGAGCAGTATATAAAGTCTATTAATAAAGGTGAAGCCGAAGGTAGAGGGGGAATGGGCTCCAAATTACATATTGCCAAGCAGACGGCTTCCAAGAATATCCCCACCTATATTGCCAATGGTAAAAGAAAGCGGGTTATTCTGGATATTATTGAAGGAAAGAGTGTAGGCACAAAGATTACGGTATAATGTTTAGTAACTAAAAGGACATAAACTGATGAAATTATTAAATACTGAAATAAAAAATAAGGTGTTGCAATCCATGATTAGTATTTTGGAAAGTAAAAAGCCTGAAATTATAGCCGCAAATAAAAAAGACCTCGATCTTTTTGATAAAGCAGACAGGGCGATGTACGATCGACTCATTGTGGACGAAAAAAAAGTGGACGGAATGATTTTAGCCATCGAAGAAGTCCTTCGGCAGGAGGATCCGGTAGGCAAAATAAAATCGGAACAATTACTAGGAAACGGCTTGAAAATTGAAAATAAAACAGCGCCTTTTGGTACGATAATGATCATTTATGAATCAAGGCCGGATGTCACAATTGAAGCGGCAGTTTTGGCCTTTAAGGCCAATAATAAAATTTTATTGAAAGGAGGAAAGGAAGCCGTACATAGTAATATTATATTGGAGAAATGTTGGCACTTGGCGCTGGAGGAAAATGGTTTGGATGCCAATTGGATCCGATTGCTTCATATGAATAGGGAAGAAACCCAGGAATTTTTAAAGAACCCTACTGAGAAGCTAGACCTAATAGTACCCCGTGGAGGGGAGAGGCTGATAGCCTTTGTAAAGGAACACGCCAAATGTGCTGTATTGGTCAGTGGAAGGGGCAATAATTTTTTATATGTTGATAAGAGTGCAGATTGGGTCCAAAGTTTGGAGGTAATCCTTAATGCTAAAACCGATAAGATTTCGGCCTGCAATGCCCTTGATAAAATTTTGATTGATGTTAATATAGATGATTACCCCGGTAAAATTAAAGCACTTGAATCCATCCTAATTAGTCACGGTGTTTCAATTTTGGTGGATAATAAAGTTGCTGAGGTACTACCTGATAGTTCTAAAATTACGGATGAAGGTATTTGGTATGAAGAATTTTTGGCAATGAAGTGTGTTGTTGGAGCTGCGGAGAATTTGGAAGTGGCCGTTCAAAAGATCAACAAATATTCTGGCGGGCACTCGGCCACCATAATGACCCAAAACCAAGATGTGGCTAAGGAATTTATGGATCAGGTAGACAGTGCCGCAGTATATCACAATGCCTCTACCAGATTTACAGATGGTGGTCAAATGGGTGTTGGTGCTGAACTGGCTATCAGTACCGATAAATTGCACCATAGGGGACCATTGGGCTTGGAACAATTGGTTTCCAATAAATATTACGTTTATGGCAATGGGCAAGTAAGAGTACAATAGCTTAAAGTCGGAAGGGAATATGGGTACGGCGGTCCTAAAGCAATAAATTGCTTATACTGGGGCTGCCGTTTCTGATTTGAAAATAGAAATATTTAGAATTGGTGATTTTAGAATATCTGTTCGAGCTTGCGGACATACAGGCTCGAACAGATTATTATTGCATTTTTAAATCAAAAGTGTTTCCTATTTTTCGTTGGATAGTGAGAATGGAAAATCTTCGGTTTTGGTTCCCCTAGTTTTGTTTGGGATATTGGACATTTCAAAATTCAAAACAGCACCTTGCAACAATTCTTTATGGCCCAACCAGTTTTTGGTGTAGTCCTTACCGTTTATTGTCAGCGCATTTACATATTTGTTGGATGCACTGTTGTTGGGTGCATTTATGCTAATTTCCTTACCATTTTCCAATATAAGTGTTGTTTTTTGGAACAATGGGGTTCCCAATACATATTGATCCGTTCCTGGGCACACAGGGTAGAATCCCATGGCAGAAAATACGTACCAGGCTGAGGTTTGGCCATTATCTTCATCCCCGCAATATCCATCGGGAGCGGGAGTATACATACGGTCCATGGTTTCCCTTACCCAGTATTGGGTCTTCCAAGGTTGGCCTGCAAAATTATATAAATAGGGCATATGCTGTATGGGCTGATTTCCATGGGCATATTGGCCCATATTCGCAACCTGCATTTCCCGTATCTCATGGATTACAAAGCCGTAATAACTCTCGTCAAAAACTGGCGGTAATGAAAATACTTCATCCAATTTGGCCGCAAATGCTTCATTACCTCCCATTAAATCTGCCAAGCCTTGGATGTCGTGAAATACGGACCAGGTGTAATGCCAGCTATTCCCCTCGGTAAAGGCATCGCCCCATTTAAAAGGATTAAAGGGAGCCATAAATTCACCGTTCTTATTTTTACCACGCATCAATTTTGTCTCTGGATCGAACAGATTTTTATAGTTTAAACTTCTTTTTTTATATAGGTTGATTTCTTTTTTGGGTTTATTCAAGGCTTTTGCCAGTTGATAAATGGTAAAATCATCATAGGCATACTCTAAGGTTCTGGCCGCATTTTCATTGATATCAACATCATAGGGGACATAGCCAAGTTTGTTGTAGTAATCCACTCCGGCACGCCCTACTGCCGTTAAAGGGCCTGCGTTATTGGCGCCATGGACCAAGGCTTCGTATAGAGTACCAATGTCATAGGTATTGGTGACACCATTTTTTAAGTAAGCATCTGCCACAACGGAGGCGGAATTATTACCGACCATCACATTTCTTAGGCCAGGACTTCCCCATTCTGGCAACCAGCCAACTTCTTTATAAGCGTTAGCTAAACCTTCCTGTATCTGGGTGTTAAGTTCTGGATACATTAGGTTAAGAAAAGGAAACAATGCCCTAAAAGTGTCCCAAAATCCTGTATCGGTAAACATATACCCTGGTAATACTTCTCCGTTGTAGGGGCTATAGTGAACCACCTTTCCGTTAACGTCAAATTCAAAGAATTTTCTAGGAAATAATAATGATCTGTATAGGCAGGAATAAAAGGTCCTGAATTGATCTGCACTTCCGCCTTCTACCTTAATTCTTCCCAATTCCTTGTTCCATGTAGCCCTACCTTTCTCTTTAATGGTGTCGAAATCATCATTTCCAAGCTCCTTTAAATTCAACTCTGCCTGCTCATAGCTTATAAACGAGGAGGCTACTTTGGCAATTACTACCTCACCTCGTTTTGTTTTAAAACCTACAATGGCACCGGCGTGGTCCGTTTCAATCTCAAGACCTTCCAATAGCTGCTCCCCGCTAAAAGTCTTGGTGGATTCGAAATCCTTATCAAAAACCATCACAAAGTAGTTTTTAAAATTATCTGGAACACCCCCACTATTCTTTGTAGTGTAGCCTATTATTTTACGCTGATTTGGAATTATTTTCACATAAGAGCCTTTGTCCAAAGCATCAAGTACCACCTGGGAATTTTCATTTTCTGGGAAGGTGAACCTAAACATAGCTGCTCTTTCCGTTGGGGTAATTTCGGTGGTGATATCATGATCGGCCAAATAAACACTATAGTAATATGGTTTTACAATTTCTGATTTATGGGAATACCAACTGGCCCTATCGTCCTCGGTAAATCTTGTATTCCCAGTAAGGGGCATGATGGCGAACTGGCCATAATCGTTCATCCATGGTGAGGGTTGATGGGTTTGTTTAAACCCTCTTAATTTATCGGCTGCGTAGGTATAGGCCCAGCCATCTCCCATTTTACCCGTTTGTGGCGTCCAAAAATTCATGCCCCAAGGCATGGCTATAGCTGGGTATGTATTTCCATTGGACATGCTCGGTTTGGAATCCGTACCCACTAACGGATTTACATAATCCACAGGTTCCTGTCCAGTGATTGCCCAGGTAACCAGGAGCAATATTGATAAAATTCGATTTTTACTTGTACTGTTGCTAAACATATGGAATGAATTAAATTGGTGTAGGTGTCAGGTTATCATTTTTTTAAAAAAAACATACCAAATTTCACCCTTTGAAGTTAGTTTATTGTTGAGCCTTCTAAAATAGCACTTTTGGCCATGGCAATAAAAAAAATGAACACGATATTCTACTGAATTAACAAAAACACCTTGGCGTATGGCAAAATCTACTTAAAATGATGGAAGGTCTAGCATTTTGTACCTTATCTTTGAATGTATCGCCTTTTAAAATTTTGAAAACACCTTTTTTAGAGGTGAAAGTAAAAGGCGTTTATCCAATGAAATAATAATAATCCTGTTGGACATATGGAAAGGAATGAATTATACCCTATTTTTTTAAAGGTATCCCAGCTGAATATTTTAATTGTTGGAGGAGGAAATGTTGGTTTGGAAAAACTGACCTTTATGCTTAAATCCAGTCCCCATGCCCAAGTAGAAATGGTGGCGCCAGAATTTTTGAAGGAAACTTTGGAGCTTGCCAATAAGCACCAAGTAAAAATAACCAAGGATTTATATAATAAAACTTACTTGGAAGGGCGACATATGGTTATCGCCACCACAGATAAAGTTGTGGTAAACGAACAAGTATATCACGATTGCCGGGAAAAGCATATCCTGGTGAATGTAGCTGATAATCCTCCTTTTTGCGATTTTTATATGGGAGGAATCGTAACCAAGGGCAATGTAAAAGTCGCCATCTCCACTAATGGTAAGTCGCCCACTACTGCCAAACGCCTACGTCAATTTTTTGAAGACGTAATTCCTGAGAACATAGATGATTTGGTGCAAAATTTAAACGAATTCAGAAAAACCATTAAAGGGGATTTCGAGGAAAAAGTAGAAACTTTGAACGAGTTTACCAAAGGTCTGGTGAGCAAGAAAAAGGAATAATATTAGTAATAGGCTGAAAAATAGTCAGATAAGGTGTAGTATTGAATGTCGACTCAGATTCCCTAATTCTACGAAAGCGTTTTCGGAAAGTTTCGTGATAACACGAAAATTTTATAACTATCTGATTTTCAAATTTTTAACACTTAATCTAGTTTAGTGTGTTTGTAGGTCCATACTTTGGCTTTTTCAATCCCTGTAAGTCAAAATGTTAGTCATGATATAGATTTTAATATATTTGATTATATCTTCTAGGTTTTCCATATTGGAAATTTATCCTATAAAATTTTGAGACATATGTATTATTTGGGTTTGGATATTGGCAGCTCTTCAATTAAGGTGGCTTTGGTGGAGGTAGCAACAGGAAAAAGTGTCGGGGTGGTACAGGAACCGGAAACGGAAATGGAAATGCTGGCCCTGAAAAATGGTTGGGCAGAACAAGATCCCAAAGAATGGTGGGAATATGTCTGTAGTGGCATAAAAAAAATAAAAGAAAAGTACGCTGTAGAACCAGCTCAAATAATAGGAGTGGGCATTGCCTACCAGATGCATGGTTTGGTGTTGGTGGATAAACAGGGGGAGCCCGTACGAAAGTCCATTATTTGGTGCGATAGTCGTGCTGTTGAAATAGGTAGAAAAGCATATGCCGAAATAGGGGAGGAAATATGTAAGGCCCATTTGTTGAATTCCCCGGCAAACTTTACAGCCTCTAAATTAAAATGGGTTAAGGAAAATGAACCTAACCTTTATCAGTTGGCAGATAAGTTAATGCTGCCGGGAGATTATATAGCCTATCGTTTTTCAAATGTAATCAACACCACTATTTCTGGATTATCGGAGGGAATCCTATGGGATTTCAAGCAGGATTCGGTGGCCGATTTACTGTTGGATCATTACGGTATTCCCAAGTCCTTTATTCCGGATATTGTAGATACGTTTGGTCTTCAATCCAAAATAGATAAACAAGGTGCGAAAGAAAGTGGCTTGGCCGAGGGTACCCCAATACTTTATAGGGCGGGGGATCAGCCCAACAATGCCTTGTCCCTAAACGTTTTTAATCCCGGTGAAGTGGCGGCAACTGGAGGTACTTCCGGAGTGGTATATGCGGTTACGGATAATCTTTCTGGTAAGGAGAGCACCAGGGTAAATAATTTTGCACACGTTAACTACACCCAAAAGACTCCAAGAGTTGGCAAATTATTAAATATCAATGGCGCTGGAATTCAATACCGTTGGCTGTTGAATAATTTAGATGTGGACTCTTATGAGGAAATGAATACGTTGGCTTTCGAAATTCCGGTAGGCTCGGACGGAGTATGTTTAATTCCTTTTGGTAACGGAGCGGAACGCATGTTGAATAACATGGAGGTGGGAACCAGACTGCTAAATATTAACCTAAATAATCACAACAAGGCACATATTTGTAGGGCAGCTTTGGAAGGTATTGCCTTTTCCTTTGTATACGGTATGGAAATCTTGAAATCTGACGGAATATCCATACAGGTAATGCGTGCTGGAAACGACAATTTATTTAGATCGGAAATTTTCTCCAATACCATAGCTACTTTGGTATCACAGGAAATTGAAATTTACAATACCACTGGGGCGATCGGTGCTGCACGTGCAGCTGGAATCCAAGAAGGGGGATTTGAAAAATTTGGAAGTTATATAACCAATAACGACCATGTTATGACATTTAAGCCGCTGAAGGATAAAAGTGCCTATCAAAAGGCCTATGAAAATTGGAAGAAAGAATTGGAACTAATCATTAAATAATAAAAACAAAGAGATGGCAATAATAGGAAACAAAGAATACTTTAAGGGTATCGGAGAAATTAAATTTGAAGGAAAGGAATCTGATAATCCTTTGGCATTTAAATATTACAATCCAGATCAGGTAGTGGCTGGTAAAACTATGGCCGAACATTTTAAGTTCGCCATAGCCTATTGGCACACCTTCTGTGGGCAGGGATCGGATCCGTTTGGACCAGGGACACAAAATTTTGCTTGGGACCAGGCATCAGATCCTGTACAGGCAGCAAAAGATAAGGCGGATGCCGCTTTTGAATTTATCAGTAAAATGGGCTTTAATTATTTTTGTTTCCATGATTTTGATCTTATTCAAGAGGGGGCTACTTTCGCGGAATCGGAAAAGCGTTTGTCAATAATCACCGATTATCTAAAAGAGAAGAAAGCGGCTTCCGGCATTAAATTGCTATGGGGGACAGCCAATTGTTTTTCCAACCCGCGCTATATGAACGGGGCAGCTACCAACCCTGAATTTAATGTAGTGGCAAGAGCAGGGGGGCAGATAAAATTGGCCTTGGATGCTACTATTGCCCTAGGCGGGGAAAATTATGTTTTCTGGGGAGGAAGGGAAGGTTATATGTCCCTACTAAATACCGATATGGGCCGCGAATTGGACCACATGGCACAATTTTTAGGAATGGCAAGGGATTATGCAAGAGCCCAAGGTTTTAAAGGGACCTTCTTTATAGAACCCAAACCTATGGAACCTACAAAGCATCAATACGATTTTGATACGGCCACTGCTATAGGATTCCTTCGTGAATATGGATTGGAGAAGGATTTTAAGATAAACATAGAGGTAAATCATGCTACTTTGGCGCAGCATACCTTTCAACACGAATTGGCTGTAGCCGCCAAAGCAGGAATGTTGGGCAGTATAGATGCTAACAGAGGCGATTACCAAAATGGATGGGATACGGACCAGTTTCCCAACAATATTCAAGAAACTACCGAAGCCATGTTGGTCTTCTTAAAAGCAGGAGGACTGCAAGGTGGTGGAGTAAACTTTGATGCCAAAATTAGAAGAAATTCTACGGATTTGGAGGATGTTTTCCATGCACATATTGGAGGCGCAGATACCTTCGCCAGAGCATTGATTACCGCTGATAAAATTATTTCTTCCTCTGCTTATGAAAAAATGCTGACGGAAAGATATAGTTCTTTCGATTCCGGAAATGGAAAAGACTTCGAGAACGGGAAACTTACTTTGGAGGGACTTTATAAGATGGCCCAAGAGAATGGGGAATTACAGTTAAAGAGCGGAAAGCAGGAGTTGTTCGAGAACATCATCAATCAATACATATAACTGGTATAAATAGTATTAAGAAATTGGGTAATTGCCATAGGGCCAACTAAAGATTTTACAAAATATCTTTTAAAATTATTATAATGGGAGTTATTTTGCCGAAATTCGGTGTAAGATGGTCCTATGAAAAAAATAACCTTAAAGGAGATTGCCCAATTTTTTAATGTTTCCATTTCAACGGTTTCCAAGGCCATCAATGATAGCCATGAAATTAGCCATGAGTTAAAGTCTAAAATTCAAAGTTACGCTAAGGAACATAAATATAGGCCCAATAAGGTAGCCTTGAGTTTACTGCAAAAGAAGACTAAAACCATTGGGGTGGTAGTGCCCAATATTCTCAATTATTTTTTCACACAGGTTTTTTCAGGAATTGAGAAAGTTGCCAACGAACGCGGATATATCTTGCTTAGTTGTATCAGTGATGAGTCCTATGAAAAGGAGGTTGCAACTTTGGAATTTCTGGGAGGTGGCACTGTCGATGGTCTAATAGTATCCATGGCAGAGGAAACTCAGTTTAAAAATCAACTAAGTCATTTTCAGAATATATTGGATGAACAGGTTCCCTTGGTTATGTTCGATAGGGTTTCGGATGAAATCTTATGTGACAAGGTTGTTGTTGATGATTTTGAGGCGGGCTATAAAACCACTAAATATTTTTTAAATCTCGGCTGCAGGACGGTTGGCCTTGTTACCGCTATTGATCATTCCAGTGTAGGTAAATTGAGGGTGGAAGGATATAAGAAAGCATTGGAAGAAGCCAATATCCCTTATGATGACAAATTAATACTGAGGGTTGGCAAGAAAGACGACTTGGAGGTTCTTTTGACCTTCATGTTGAATTATA
>Ga0222651_1001011_pt1 | contig 14991 bp, 27 predicted proteins | sample AntAcemetagen369_FD_179855 | JGI IMG/M metagenome (GOLD analysis project Ga0222651, IMG submission 179855) | Saline water microbial communities from Ace Lake, Antarctica - #369 | ecosystem: Environmental > Aquatic > Non-marine Saline and Alkaline > Saline | place: Antarctica: Ace Lake...
GCTGAGTCTATGGCTACGGCATTGCCGACGTCAGTTCCTGTTCCGCCTAGAGTCCGGTCCCATTGCAGAGCTCCTGCAGAGTTGTACTTAGCGATGAGGAAGTCAGCGCCGCCAGCGCCGTCTGAGTTGGTATAACCCACCACAATGATGTTGTTGGCTGAGTCTATGGCTACGGCATTGCCGACGTCAGTTCCTGTTCCGCCTAGAGTCCGGTCCCATTGCAGAGCTCCTGCAGAGTTGTACTTAGCGATGAGGAAGTCAGCGCCGCCAGCGCCGTCTGAGTCGGTCCGTCCCGTCACAATGATGTTGTTGGCCGAGTCTATGGCTACGGCATTGCCGCTGTCACTTCCTGTTCCGCCTAGAAGTGCGATCCAACTAACAACAACCCCGCCGCCAGCAGCAGCCTGTAACATAATCCGAGCAATACTCATGCCAGCGCCGCCCCAGCCAAGAAGCCATACCAAGTCGTGCCGCCATCATGGGTGTAGAACACGAACACATCCACTTCTCCCGAACCAGCAGAGATCGTAGGCGCTTCACCACCAGCCCAGTCAACAGATGCAGGCCATGTGATCGTTCGGGCTGTGGCGTCTTGGACGACCTTGAGCGTGAAGCCAAAGGCGCGACCGGATGCAGGCGGGTTGCTGAATGTGTATGTTACGTTCTCGGTCAGCGCATGCGTGAACACGTTGCCATCGCGGCAGTTGATCGTTGCTGCGTTGGATGTTGATGTGACCGTGGTTTCATCCTCAACAACGCCGCCGTCGAAGATCACGACGCCGTTTGCGTCTGTCGTGACAGCCTTGCTGGCCTCAGAGGTGCCAAGCGTTGTGATGTCGAGATAGTTCAACTCAGCGGCGGTGGCCGTGACGCCGTCAAGGATGTTTAACTCAGCCGTTGTGATCGTCGCCCCGTCAAGGATGGCAAACTCTACGTTAGTCACACCGCCGAGAAGCGTATCAAGCGCATCCCAGTTTGCGTTCAGCTTCGTTCCCCAAGTGTCTTCGGAAGCGCCGACCTCTGGCTTTACGAACGTGTAATTGGTTGTGGTTCCGTCAGCCATTATGCGGCCCTTTCCAAATAATCTGCATCAGTCCAGCTTGTGACTGGGTCGGATGCGTTGATCCACTTATACCGCGCAGATACTGGCGCGGCTATGCTTATGTCATCTGAGGCCGACATCAACCTAACCCGGTTATACGATATTTGCGGCGAAATTGAAACTGCATCAACGACAGCGCCCACGATTGCCATGAATCCCTGCGATGTTGACGCAAAAGCCACGCTCGCAGCAACTTCACTTTGACGAACAGCAACCGCAGAGCAAGACGCCCCAACGCCAATGTTGGCAGACGCGCTCGCATCTTTTGTGCTGTAGTTTTCGCCATAGACAAACGTGCCGTATGTTGAAAGGCCGTATCCGGGACGGAAGCCCACATCCACGTCGTATTTGACGGCAGATACAGACATGATGCCGCCGAGGCTGGCAACCGCCGATCCCTGCGCCACGCGAACGGGCGTTGGATTGGATGCCACAAGCCCCACAGACGCCGCACAGGACGCCTCAACGATAGTTACTGCACTCGCAGACACGGAAAATGAAACACCGACCGCAGCAGCAGCCTGTGTCGTCTCTGGCACACCATAAGCACCAGACCCGTGAACACCCGTGTCATATGTTGAGCGCAGCGCCATCAGCTTGCCGTGATGTCAAGGTCGCCGGTTGGGATGCGAAAAACGTCGCCGTCATTGATGGCTTTCGCAACGGACAGCGCCGAATGTACGATCATGTTGCCGCTGGTTGACGCATCCATGATGCCAATGTGGCTGACTGTACCCCAATTGCCGCCGTTTGCAGCGGGAAACTCAACAGCGGCAGAGTTTGACGCCGTGTCGCCGGTGACGGTGAATGTCACTGCCGTGCGGGCGTAATCAAAGCCAGACACCTCAGTGCCAGCCGTGCCGGTGTCGGTAGGGTCAGACGTGAACAGACCGATATACCAAACTGTCGGGCGCGTTACGCTCCCAGTCGTCAGCAGGTATTGCAGCGTGCTTGTCTCAAATGCGTTTGTCAAAGACATGGTTGTCTCTCCATCAGATATATCTGGCGCAATTATACACCATGCTGGGTTTAATAGCTAGTGACGCGCATCCTAAGGCCAGAGCCTGCAAACCGCGTGTTGTCAGAAGCAAGCTGCAATGAATTAAGCCCTTGAGAATACAACGCAGCCCACGTCTGCAAGCGGGCATCGTCGATGAGATACGGGGCCGATTGCATCAGCGATCCGTATAGATAAACGTCAGGCGCGGTTCGCAACAGCCAGTTGGCTGCGTTCGTGCCGCTCAGAGCAGGCGTCCGCTTGTAGTATGTCAACTGCATTGGATATTCTGCGTCCGGCGTTGGGAACACCTCAATGCTGTCACCGATGTTTGAATAGAACCGAGGCTTGCCCGGCGTGTCCATTGTGTTTTGGCGATACTCAAGCATGTCGTCGCGGGACACCAATTCCAGCCGCACAGCGTCGTTTGACGTGATGGCGAACCGAATTGTCTCCATCCAGTCTGGCGGCATCTGAACATACCGGCTGTCAAGCGTGGCATCGGATCGCTCAACCATGTTGTAATGGCGAAGATCCCGATCAATGCCAGCTTCGGCCAGCGCAATGAAATCAGGGATTACCGCCGCAAGGTCGTCGCGGTTAAGCCAGTTTCCGATTGATGTCTGCAATTCTGAATATGTGCTGATCGCCATTACTTAGGCTTCTTTGCTGTCTTAGCAGATGCTTTGAACGCAGCCGCCGTTGGTGCGCCCTTGGTGCCAACCTTGCGCATCTTCTCGCCAGATCCAGCCTTGATGCGGGCTTTCTTGGCGGCAATGTTTGCATAAAGACCCTTGGCCATCACTTCTTTCCTTTTGCGAGACAACGGCCAGCGGCCTTGCATTTGCCAGGTGTCGGACAACCCTTGCAGGTTTTGAACATAGGCGCTTTGGTGGGTTTCCGCATGTCAGTCTCCATGAGGCGATTTCTTTATGCCCGCTGGCATACCATATCCCAGCCCGTCACGCTAGACCGCGCAGGTTCCGTCTGATCGGTTCGTTCTTGGTCGCGCTCTCACCACGGGCTGTTGGTGCGAAGACAGCCACAAGGCCAGCAGCATCGGCGCAGTGACTAGCCCAGTCGTGATCTGGCCCCAAGCCAATCTCGCGCTTGTCGTCCCATTTCTCGTGATACCATGACAGCGCCTCACGCCCGGCAACCGTTGCGTCCTCGTTGAACCGACACTGCGGGAACATGGACCGCAGCGCGTAGATTCGCTGGACGGCAGCGCCCTTGCCTTGGTTCGGCACCACATACGTTGCGAACCCAGCCTCTCGCAGAAACTTCTCCGGCGTCACGCTGTAAACGTTGTCGTGCTTGACCCCATCGTGCGGCAGAACGCAGGTCGCATCCGCATAGTTGTTTTCACGCAGCCAATTGACGTGCGCCTCGAATGCCTGGCCGACAGCCTCGTAGTAATCCAGCCAGCGGATCTCCTCACCGACATACTGCACGATCCACATTGCCGTGGCATCCGCCGAAGATGATGTCGAGCCAATGTCCCAGACCGCATAGACCTTGTTCATGCCGTGCTTGTTGTAGAACCCGATCCGGTTTTCCTTGCGCGCCACATCCAGCAGATCGGCATAATACGCCCCCTTCAACGCCCGCAGATATGCGCCTTCCCAAACGTGATCGTAGACAGCCTTATCCAGCGTCTTTTCTTGCTGTTCACGCAGCGCCTTTAGGCCATCGGGGAAATATGGGTTGTCGCGCCAGTTGATCTCCGCTGAGAACAGGCCCGGCGGATTGTCTTGGCGGAAACGCCTGTCAACCGGGCTGCGTTCCGTCTTTGGGTTCCACAGCGCCCAGATCTCGGACTTAGGCTGGCGAAACACCGTTGCCTCAAGTGCAAGCCATGACCCTTCTGGAATGTCCTCGGCTTCCTCAACGATGGTCAGATCAATCTTGGCCAGCGACTTGATGGATTGTTCGTTGCGGCGCAGACCCCGAAAAATAAACTCCGTTCCGTTTGACCCTCGGATGTAATCCACGCCAACATCGTAGTGCGCTTCCAGCCACGGGTGCGCCTCGATCGCCGCCTTGATCTCGGCGTGCATGGATTGCTTGATGCTTGCCTGAAACTCGCGGACGCACAATATCCGCAAAGGCTCTGCGTAGCCCCACACAGCGGCCATGAGAGACGCACTGAACGACTTGCCAGAATTATGGTTTACGATGCCGTTGGATAAATAATTGTTTGTCCCAAATACATGCAAGTCCCAGTATTTAAGGCGGCTGTGCTTGCGGATGCTCTCCACCTTTGATACCTTAAAGTCACCACAACCATGAAAGGCATCAAAAGATGGAAAGCTATTCCGAACGTCGCGCCCAAAAATGCCGTGAAGCATTTTCGGGATTTCAGCCTGATTTCTCAAGCTGCCGAGACCCAGAACTGGCGCGAACGATACTTGATCTTGCACGCGAAGGGAAGACGTCCGCCCAGATAGCACAGGTGGCAGGCAAAACACCAAAGGCAATTCAGAAATTCTTTCGCCGATACGATTTCCCCAACCTGCACAACATTGAAGTGCGGAGGATGCAAGAGCAGCCAATGTGGAACGGCGGCGAGAAGCTGATGAAGGGTTACATCTATCGGCGCGTCCCAGATCACCCGAATGGGACAAAACATGGCAACTATGTCGCCGTGCATCGCTTGGTGATGGAGCGAAAACTAGGTAGGTATCTTCTTCCGACCGAAGTTGTGGATCACATTGACGGCAACATTCAGAACAATCACCCTGACAATTTGCGTGTGTTTTCCAGCAACGCGGAGCATCTTCGGGAAACCCTGAAGGGAAAGCGCCCAAATTGGAGCGCCGCCGGAAAACGTCAAATTTCTGACAAGAAGAAAGAATACTGGATCCAATGGCGAGAGAACAAAGCTCACGCCATCCGTCAGGAGTAAGAAATTTGTGCTGGTCGGTGGCGACAATGCTACGGCCATTGTCCAGCGCGACTTCAAACAAGTCCTCCTCAGTAAACTCCGTAGCTGGCGTCGCTTGGGAAACAACTATTTTCCCTTCAGACCACGAGTAAACACTGCCGCCCTTAAATTCTGAAACCTTCACTTGACCAGACGGCGTGTCAATCAATGCGTCTGGATGCAGACACCCGCGACCACCGTAGATCGCCCGATACCGTGCAGCGCCCCTGTTTGGCGACAGGACAGGCACCAGCTTCGGCGGAAGTTTAATCGTCGCGTTTGTCATCAGCCGATGCGGCCTCGATGATTATGCGCGTGGGCGCAAGTGATCCGTCGCTGGATGTGACGTCCTGCTCTACCTTGTCGGAGTAGCCGTGCTTGGTCATCATCATCTTTGTGATAGGTGCGTTGAAAACCCCACCAAGACCGCCGCGCAGCAATTGACGCTCTTGCGTTTCGGCTATTTTGCCAAGGATGTTAGAAAACTCTTTTGTTTTGTCATTTGCCCAGACGTGGCAAGTCTCGCGGCGAACGCCAATTTCACATGCCAAACCTGCTACACTTGGCACAAGGTCGCCAACATTTTCCCATTCGCCATTGGCGTATTCCCAAGCCTTCCGGACAAGTTCTGGCGTGTAATCTGTTGGACGTCCTGCTGGCACTTTGTTCTCCATTGTTGGCGCACACGATAGCACGCTTGTTTTGCTTGGTCTATCTTTCAGCAAGCAAACCAAGCAAAGGCATCAGGCGTTCCATCTCGGCTTGTCCTGCACCAGTAGCAAGTAAGCCTGCTAGTGGGGATACGTTGGCTGCGTTGAGGTTGGATAGATTAGATAGTCGGGAATCAAAGCGGGCGAAGCGGGAACGGACGTTTGCTGGGTTTGAAACCATCATAACATCAGACGGCATTGAACTTTCTGGTCCATAATACTTTGCGGACCCTCCCCGATCCACCAAGTCGTTAAACCTGACCCTATCTGCGCCATAGCCTTGAAACATCCTAGATAAATCGTTCGTGTCAAGAAAATCCGTTCCAGACATGACATCATATGGCTCAAAGTAACTGTCTGGAATGTAATCACGCAGCAATGAATCATCACCCTGAAAACCGACGCGCGCGTTGCGGTCTATCACATTCCAATTTCGGCCCTGAGCATCAATGATTGCATCACTTTGGCCGCGTGAAAAAATCGGGTAAATGCCGCCATCACCACGAGCCGGAATGTAAGACGCCGCGACATCTGGGCTGGACGACATTGTTACGCCGATTTGGTCTCGCTGGCCTTGGCCTGTTTGAAACGCCAAGCGCGGCGCATCGCCACGATACATTTCATCGTTTACGTCAAATTCCTGTTGGATGGCTCGGCGCATCCTACTGGCTTCATCCATCGGCAGGTCCATGCCTGTCTCGCCCCGCTGGTAAAGCGCAAACATCTCCTGCGGGTCCACCCGTGCCATCATTTCGTCGGTGACATCGGCAGCACGTCCAGAGCGTAGAAGGGCGGCAACCTCTTGGGCTGGTGATACGGGACGCGGTTGCGCAGCGGGTGTTATTAAATTTACAGAACTGTCTTCGTCTATTGCTCGGAACACATCTTCGATTGTTGCGTCCGGCCTGCCATAAGGTCTGCGCCCCAATCTGTAAGCGGTTGTCGCTGCGGCTCTAGAAGAAACCTGCCCGCCCATTACTGGGAAATCTTGCATGACACGCGATTGAAGTGCTTGCCCAATGCCCTGACCGCGAAACCCTTCTGGCACCTCAAGTTCTAATACGGATGCGCTACCATCAGGACGGACCACAACTTCCATTGTTCCGCCGCTGTTTGGATCAGTATATCTAACTCTTTCAGTGCCAGCCCCAAATATGCTTGAGGCATCTTTTCTGGCAACGTTAAGATCAGGCGCAGCCACACGCCCGCCCATGCCGATAGAGCCAGCAGGACGCGACAGCAGGCCACCCCCGCCCATAGCAAGCCCAGCGCCCGTCAGGGCGGCTGCATCCACATCAGCGGCAGGCACACGGCCCACAGTGGCGTTCAGCGTCTGGTCAAGAGCGCCAAACCCGCCGCCTAGAAGCCCAGTCAGTGCAGCCATCGGCTCTGGGCGCAGGCCAAGGTCGCCCTCAACGTTCCGAGACAGCAAGCCCATTGTGCCAGCGACAGGGCGTCGGCCAGCTTCTGTCATCTCTTGGCTGGATCTGTCTGCGGCATCCATGATCGGGGCGAAGATTGAGTTGCGCCGATTATACTCACGCAGCATCATGTCAACGTCGCCGCCGCTCTGCTGGATCTCTGGCAGCATTGCCATAAATTCAGACCGAGGCAGGTCAAGGATGTTCACGGGCCGGTTGTCGTCGAAAGGCAACGGCAGCATGTTTGCCGCTGCATAGGCGTTACGCCGCTCTTGGTCTGGTGTCAGTGTAGATCTGGCCATCTGGCGCTCCTTGCCCGTTGCCCAGAAAATACACGACAGCGCCTAGAAAGTCCACAAACTAGACGCAAGGCTTTTGCCCCATGCTACATTCCGTCCATGCAGTTAATGGTCAGCAACAAAGCGTCTTCCTCGTCAAAGCCTGCGTCCAGATGCGCCTTGAAAAACTTAAACCGCAGTTCAGCGATGATGCGGAACGCCTCTCCGGTTTGATCTAGCATGTGCTGTGCCTGCTGGATTTCAGCCCCGAAGATTGCGCTTTCGATTATTTTCTTCGCGTCCATTTGGTTCTCCTTTGCTTGCCTGACTTGATTATGCCCGCTTATGGATTGTAAATCTATTGTTCAAACCACTGCACAAGACGGTCGGATATGTTCAGTGCGTCGGCCATCTGGCCTAGATCCGATAGAGATGTGACCCATTGGGCTAGCCCCATCATGTCCGGTTTAGTCAATGCAACGTAGGTGTAAGCCTCCAACTTGTCAGCGAAGGTCAGGCGCGGGTCGTGGTGGTCGATGACGTCAATGCCCATTTCCTGCCGTGCGATTGCTTCCCGTAGGTGCAAGAAGTGTGCCAACTGCTCGTCTTGCTTGGCCGGGCTTGGAACGTCACCGACCATCAGTTCCCCGCAATCGTGATGCAAGGCTGCGTAGAGAAGCGATGCAGATGCCGATGGAAAAAAGTAGCAGATGATTTGTGCCACCCTGCCGTGGTGATCTGCAAGCGTCTGCGCCGGAACATCTGGGTTGGCGTGCCAGCGGGTGACGGACCCTGATTTGTAGATTGGGTTGATCCCCACGACAGGTTGGTAGGTCATTTGGTCATTGTGCTTTCTGCATGTGCGTCACGGACAAGTTCTGTGATGTATTCAGCGACGTCAGCGTATTCGTTCTTGCCGACTTCGTTGATGATCCAGTCCTGTTGGTCCTTGCTTAGAACCTGCAATATGTCCCCGATGTTTCCAAATTTAATCATGTGATTTTGAAAGCGGTCTTTGACCTGCTGCCGAGGCGATGCCTTGATCTTGCGCGGTGGGACTATGCCTGCCTTGCGTGCTATGACAACAGCCCGGACAACCTTGGTGTAACCAAATCCTGTGGCCTTTTGTATCTCGGCATGGCTGCGACCCGCCCTGTGCATTTCCGCGACGATGTTGATTTCTTGCTCTGTCATGGCCGTGCCACCGGACGCAGGAAAGGGATGCCTGTATTGCGGCAGTATGCGTCCACCTGTTGGCCCCAAAGCGCCTCCAATGCTTCGACCATCGCGGGCATCTGGTCGCAGACTGCGTGGGTCTTGCCGGTGATGTGTCCGACCTCCATGCTGCCGATTGCGAATATGATTATGTATAGTGATGTCATGTTGTCTGTCCTTCCAGTTCTGCAAGGGCGGTGCGGACGAAGTAGAGCATCATTGCGTCCGATGCGTCTCGCATTTTCTCTATAGCCCACACAGCCTTCGCCAGCTTGGCCTCTGCCGCCAACTGTGCCTGATGCGCCTCCATCGCCTGCCCATCTGCGGCCATGTAATCTAGCGCCATGCTCCGTAGCTTGTCCTCAAGCTCCTCGATGCGTTCTTCCTGCTCGTCTAGCTTGTCCTCTAGTTCCTTGACGCGGGCAATGCACTCTTGAAACATAGCCAGCTTTCCAGCTTCTACCCTACCCTGCATATCGTTGAGGGCATAATTTGCTCGCTTCACCAGATCATCAGTCATCGGTCTGTCCTTTCATAGAGTCTGCCAGTATCTCGGCGCGGGTGTTCCATGCTTTGGCTAGGCGCTCAATTACGGCTATGTTGTGATCCGCCCAGGGCGGCACAGGGGCAGTGGCTCCACAATCCACACATTCGACATAGTGCCAAGGCTTTCCACCACTTGTTTTTCCAATGGAATGTTCCGCCCGTCCGCCGCAAAACGGGCATGGCTTAAATTCGTCAGTCATCACTCCACCCCCTCAGTAGCCATTGCCAGCGCCGTGAACAGGGCAGCAGCTTCTGCAAACTGTTCTTTGTCGAGAGCCCACTCTGAATTTTCTAGCCAAACACAAACACACCCATCAAGGTGCTTGCTGACCTTAAACCGCCCATAGACACCCTCCTTGACCACCAGCTTTACCTGACGCTCAAGGCATGGGTGCAGGTCATCTTCGGGGGCGTCTTTGATTAGTGTCACGAGGTCGTAGTCGTGATCTCCGTCATTGCAAAAGCATCCGTCACAATATCGGTGGCCGTGTTTTTCTGCACGGATACTTGCTGCACAAACCTTGGTAATCACATCAATCTCACCGTTACGCGTCCGCCACTTCTGGCCTGCTTTGAATTTGGTCATGTCTCTAATCTCCATTCCATGTTTCTGTTTCTGATCTCCTCCAGCAGTTCATCTGCCTTCGGGTTGTCGTGGCGCAGGCAGGTCTTGTAGCAGTTGAGCAGATATTCATCGCCCAACGTATCAATCCAGATCGGCCCGTCGTGGCTGAACCATTGCCCACGGCCAACACGCTCTTGCGGGTCATTCATTGCGGCTCTCCCATAGTTCCGACACCCGCGCTTTTAGTTGTTCCTTCGCTGGGTGGCCGTTGATGTAGTCCCTGCGCGCTTGCAGGGTGGTTAACTTAATTGCGTGTCGCGCAGCGCTGTCGATGATTGCTGCGCGGATGGCTTGGCCATATGCGGCCCGTGTCTTGGCGTCCGGCAGGTAAACCGCGCCAGAACCGATTGCGTCACCCGTAGACCAAGGCTTCACGGTTAGGTCTTGCGGGCGATGTAGGCAAAACGGCTTTCACCAAGGCGGCGCTGATAAAGCAAACATTCCCCGCGCTGGTGTGCAACGAAGGCTTCATACTTATGCGCCCCCGCTGCGTGTTTGCCGACGTGATACATGATTTCGTCGCCAGCTTCGGCATTGGCAAGAACCATCTGGAACGTGCCTTTGCCTTCTGCTGTGATGTCAATCTGTGCCATGATCAAAAAGGTATATCTGAGTCGTCTAGGTCAGCAGGCGGTGACTGGTCATAGACGCCTTGCTCAGACCGTTCGCCGCCTCCACCATTAGCGCCGTCCAGCATCGTCAGCGTGCCGCCGATCCCTTGCAGCACAATCTCCGTGCTGTAGCGATCAGCGCCAGACTGGTCCTGCCATTTGCGCGTTTGCAGCTTGCCCTCGATGTAAACCTTGCTGCCCTTGCGCAGATATTGTTCCGCGACACGAACAAGCCCTTCGGCCATAATCGCCACAGTGTGCCACTCGGTCTTTTCTTTGCGCTCTCCGGTGTTCTTGTCTTTCCATGTTTCCGAAGTGGCGATCCGCAGATTGCAGACCTTGCCGCCGTTTTGAAAACTGCGCACCTCTGGATCAGCGCCCAAGCGCCCCAAAATAGTCACGCGATTAACTGAACCTGCCATTTTTGCTCCTTTCGCGGGCCTTGCCCGACATTGCTTCCTCAAGGCGATGCAGACGAGAATGCTCCGCCCGTGTCATTAGCTCCAAATTTGAAATTTCGTTGTTATGCTTATTTTCATCAATGTGGTGGACACATTCATTTGGCAACAATCGCCTGCCAATTTGCTTTTCAATCTTTACCACATGCACACTTCTTCCCTTGTTTGGCCCTCTTGTGTATTCAACATACCCGCCTGTTTTGGCCGATACCCCCTTTGCTTTCTTTGCCCAACGCTTTTGATGCGCCTGTGACATTCTTTCCCTGATTTCTTCTGACCAAGGCCCACGTTTTTGCCCTAACCTGCGCTCATTGTATTCTGTAAACTTGGCAGACACAGCCAAACCATCTTTAATTGAACGCATAACCCCTGCCCTTTTACAGTGATATCGGACTGTCGATATGTGAAGCCCGTGTTTGTCTGCGGTTTGCTGAAGCGTCATGCCAGACGCATAGTCAGCCACCATAAGATTACGATCCACTACGCCAGATGCCATATCAATCTCCTCTTATGCCTGTTCACATTTACACATATCATAAACCGCCTCAAGCAATTTATGCATCGCCGCCAAACTTTCTTGGCGCGAAGCCTGCCTCGGCCATGATCGCCGCAGCCCGTTCACGGTCCACTGGTGTGCGCTCTGGCTCTGGTTCATTGCGCGGTGGATGTGCCGCGACAAACTCACGGCGGGCCTTGAGTATCTGGCCGACGATGTGTCCTTCGTTTGGGATCTTGTTTGGGTTTGCCGCGACAGCCGCCTTGCAAGCCTGCTTAATTTCCTCAAGCGGATAATCCTGCAATGCATCCATCCAGTCGGTGATGATCCGGTTCTGAAACGGCGTGTCTGCTTCACGGTCCCATCCGAAGCGGTCCATTTTCTTTGACAGCACTTCCAACTCAAAAGCCACCATCGCTCGGTGCTTGGACAACGCCTGCGAGCCTAGCGAGGCGCTCAAGGGTAGGGTCAGCCCCGTTCTGGTGTCCTTGGGAAGGGCGTTTGTGTTCATTGTGATTTCGTAGGTCATAGCTGCCCTCCATCAGGCGAGTAAAAGATTTCTGCTGTAGAAGAAAATCAAGATCGGCCTTCCAGCCTTTCTGGTTGTCGCCATTGCAAAGAGGCGATGCCCTTGCCTTGGCCAACGCGGCGCGCCAGCCTTCAATGCCACCGGCTTCTGAAAGCCTTGCCCTGAGAGACGCCCGTCTGGTCTTGGTTAAAACCCTAGCGACAGGCAGGCCAATGTCCTCTGCTAAGAAATTGTAATCAGCAAAGGCGATGGCTACGTCATCGACAGATGACAAAGAACCTTTAGGTTCTCTTTCTTTATCTAACTCTGGCTCTGGTTCTGGTTCTGGCTGGCATACATCTGCGCATTGCTCTGGCATTGCGGGCGCATGATCTGGCCTTTGTTTTGTAACGGTTTTTTCCGTTTGTGCGTCCCATCTTTGCTTCGCTGCATGGGTTGCGTTTTGTGTTCGATTTGTGCGGTCCACAATGGCTTTTTCAGCGCGTCTGTTGGAAATCATGTCACCGTCTTGGGTGATCTTTCCCTGCGATACCAAGCCGTCAAGGATGCGGATGAACGCAGCTTTAGGTGCGCCGCAGCATCTCGCAAGCCGTCCATCATCTCTCTGGATCGGGCTGTTGGCCTCATAGATCAGGCAGAGCAACGTGATGTAAACGCCGCGCTCCGCTGGTGAGAGGCCAGAAGTTCCGCCAAGAAAATCTGACGGGTAAAATTTAATGAAAGGCTGTTCGCCCATTTTTCGCCCTCTGTTCGGGCCGGGTCTTGCCGCGCGCTCCCCAGCGTGCTACAAATTCCCAGCGTTTGACTGCGCCCACCTTAGCCGCACCCACGGCAACATTCAAGCCCAGACCCATAAAACCGGTCTGGGCTTTTCCTTTCCCCAGCACCTGCTATGATACCCATGCGCTGGTCATGGGCGTAGCCGTGGTGTCCTCCTGCACCGTCTCGCGGCTTACTGGCGGGTTGAGGCATTGCTGTCTCCCCGCCGTTTTTTTGCCGCTTGGCTGAGACGATACCAGCCACCACGCATCAACACGTCGCCAGCGTCGTCCATCTCGATCAGGGTCCGTTGTACAATATCCTGTGCCACTGGCGCACCGCCCAGCGCAGATAGATCGTCTGCAATGGTCTCGGCGCTGCCACCAGGCACAATCGACAACAGGGCTATGATCTGGTCACGCATCCCACTCTCCCAGCTTCTCTTTGACATCATCAATGGATCGCACCACGGCCCAATGCCCACCAGCGGCGATTATAGCCGCACCCACGGCCTTCTGGGCAGGGCTGGCATATCCGCCCTCCGCTTTGATCTCGAAGCCGTAGAAGTGGCCCTGATTCAGCATCATCAGATCGGGAAAGCCGACAACCATGCCCATGAATTTCTGTTTGGCAATGGCGCGGGCAATGGCCTGCCCCCTGACGTCTGTCTGGTTGGCAGAGTGATGCACCACGGCCTGCGGATATTGCAGGCGCAGGTAGCCGAGAATGGCTTGGTGGATCGGGCCTTCGAGATTGCGCCTCACTGCGGAACCCCGCGATGCTTGCCTTCAAATATGCGGCGACAAACAGCCTCGCGCACTGACGGCCTGTCCGTCACCAGATCGTCAACGGTGACGCCCAGCCCCTCGGCCAGACGAACAGCGGTCCAGATGCTTGGTGCCTGCACATGCCCAGATCGCAGCTGCGAATATGCAGGCTTGCCCATGTTGCAGCGCGCGGCCTGCTGGCCCAAGCTGACGCCTTTGGATTTCCATGCGTCTGAATATGCCCGCAGGTTGGCGGTGAAGATTGGTGTCGGTTCCATGTCGTTCTCCTGTGTTATGTTTGGTCAGCATAAAATTATTTCAGGCAATGCGCAATATGTGCTTGCAAGAACGCCGCAATAAAGTTAGACAGTTGTTAGACGGAACGCAAACAGGAGCAAAACATGACAATTCAATGGGCAACGCCAAAGCGCAAAGGTGGCGCATCAGCTAGCAATAAATCTGGCGTATATCTTGCATCATCAAGAGCGGGCGAAGGTCGGCCAGCACAACTTTCGATTGGCATACAGGCAGACGCAATGAAAGCAATGCGCTGGGTTGTTGGTGATCGGGTTATTTTGGGCCGTGACAGTGAAACAGGCATTTTTGTTTTGTGCCGTCACCCAGACGGTTTTAAGCTGACATCGCGCAGCACGCGCAAGCGCCAAGATTCGGCAGGTATTTGTATCGCTGCTAGCGTCAAAATGGGAACGCCATCTTTTATTGATAAAGATAAAATTCCAGCATCGGTCGCGCTTGCTGATTGCGAACTGGACGGCGCACAGTTGCGGTTTGTCCTTTATTGATCGGAGCAAAACATGACAGTCACATCAACATACAACGGCGAAGAAATCCAAGTAGACTTCCACGCCGAAACAGAACGCAGCGACTACGGCGTGCCGGGTTCGCCCGTGTGGGATGAAGTCGATCCCGCCAGCATCGAAGTCGCGGCGCTGACTATATTGGGCATTGACGTCGCGCTGACCGATTTGCCCGCACACTTGCAGCAAGCCATTATCGACTTGGCCGACGAAACAGAATTTGCATAGGAGCAACGACAATGAAAACCCTAATTGACCCCACCGCCGCAGATAAGATTGAAGCCGCGCATCCCCGCCTCCGGGCTGGCGAATGGGGCGGCACACATACCGTTTGCATGATGTCTGCCCTTGTGAGAGGCGCGGGAGGTATCCAAGACTGCGTCACGGCTGGCTGGCCGGAATGGCTCGTTAAATTAAACGTGTGGATGTTTGACGTATATGTGGGCGCAGAATGCGAAGAAACAGCCCGCTACCAATTCGCCCTTGATGTAGCTTATGCGGTACAGGTGCCACGCGATTACGACAAAGCCCGCGACCTGTTTTTGATTGCGACCTTGGATCGCGCTAAAAAGCACGACACAGCCGGTTTATGCCAGCACGTTATTGGCTTGTTGCACCGCCGGATCGCGGGTCAGGATGTTGCGGATGCGATGACAGCCACCTTTTCCGCCGCCCATGACGCCGCCTTTTCCGCCGCCCATGCCGCCGCCGATTCCGATGCTTATGCCGCCGC
>Ga0222651_1001015_pt1 | contig 14925 bp, 13 predicted proteins | sample AntAcemetagen369_FD_179855 | JGI IMG/M metagenome (GOLD analysis project Ga0222651, IMG submission 179855) | Saline water microbial communities from Ace Lake, Antarctica - #369 | ecosystem: Environmental > Aquatic > Non-marine Saline and Alkaline > Saline | place: Antarctica: Ace Lake...
AGCGTTCTGCTTCCGGATAATGCCGGCCTTACCTGTGCTCCAAGCATTTTCATGCGGGCAACGTTGGGAGCCTGTCTAGCGATATCTATTTCACCCATATAAACAATACACTCCATTCCCATTAGGGCACATACCGTAGCTGTCGCTACACCGTGTTGACCAGCCCCAGTTTCGGCGATAATCCTTGTTTTGCCAAGGCGTTTGGCCATTAATATCTGCCCGATGGTATTATTTACTTTATGGGCACCGGTGTGATTTAGGTCCTCACGCTTTAAATATACTTTGGTGTTGTACTTTTCGGACAAACGCTTTGCAAAATACAGAGGTGAGGGTCTGCCTACATAATCCTTTAATAATTGGTCAAATTCTTTTTTAAACGAAGGCTCTGCCATTATCTCAAGATACCGTTGCCTAAGGTTTTCAACATTGGGGTAGAGCATTTCAGGAATAAAAGCTCCACCGAATTCTCCATAATATCCTTTTTCGTCTACGTTGTAATTCATGGTCTTATAATCTAGTATTCAGTAGTGAGTATTGAGAAATGAGTATTGGATTTTCACTACTCATTTCTCAATACTTCTTTAAATTCTTTCAATTTATCAGTATCCTTTAATCCCGGTTCCGATTCAAATTTACTATTGACATCAATAGCATGGCAATATTTTGATTCCGGTCTTAATTGAAATTCCTTTATTTTTTCCATCTCTTCCAACCCTATTCCTCCACTTAGAAAATAAGGTTTGGTGGAGGGATAATTTTCCAGGACCTCCCAGCTAAAGGTATAGCCGTTGCCTCCCGGTAATCTCCCTTTAGTGTCAAAAAGATAATAATCACATACCTCTTCGTAGGGAGTCAAAATACTAAAGTCAAAATCGTCCTCTATAGAAAACACTTTGATGATTTTAAGGCTTGCCACCCCCAATGTTTGTTTAAGTTCATTGTTCAATTCTTTAAGGACACTACAGTATGCTGCACTTTCCTTTCCATGCAATTGAACGGCATCCAGACCATAGGTTTTAATTTTTTCTAAAACGTCCTCAATAGTGGCATCTACAAAAACACCTACTTTTTTAATGGAAGGTGGTAATTCAGGAAGCTTACCTTCAAAAAACCTTTTGGAGGGTTCCCAAAATATAAAACCTAGATAATCTGGATTTAGCGTGGCTACCTCCAAAATATTAAAATTCATTCCGCACACCTTCAGTTTCATGCTTTTATTATTATTTTATCGATTTAATAAAACTGAGGGCGCTCGCTCCCGGATTATCAGTTTTCATAAAATTTTCACCAATTAAAAATCCTTGATATCCGTAGGGTCTTAATTCCTGAATTGCTTCTATGGAACTTATGCCGCTTTCTGAAACCTTCACAAAATCATCGGGAATTAAAGTGGATAAATTTTTACTGATGTCGAGGCTTACTTCAAATGATTTTAGGTTTCGATTGTTTACCCCCAACATATCTAAGCTGGGCATAATGGATTTCTGTAATTCTTCTTCGTTATGAACCTCCAACAACACATCCAAATGCAATTGTTTTGCAAATTCTGAAAATTCTTTTATCTCGGCACGGGTCAATATGGCTGCAATTAATAAGATTACATCTGCACCATAGGACTTGGCCTCTAATAGTTGGTACTCGTCTATGATAAATTCTTTTCGGAGCAATGGCATTTGAACAGATGCCCTAGCCAATAACAGGTCGTCCAAAGAGCCTCCAAAATACTTTCCATCAGTTAAGACGGACATGCCACAGGCGCCTGCATTTTCATAACCGACCGCTACCTCTGCAACACTGTTGTTTTGGTTAATGACCGATTTGGAAGGAGATCTGCGTTTGTGTTCCGCGATGATCCCGCTATTGCTATTTCTTAAGGCATTTGCCAATGAAACCGTAGGTCTGTTGAACAATACGGAAGCTTCCAATTGCGAAACCGGAATGATCGATTTTTTTAAATCTACTTCCTTTCTCTTATCCAAAACTATTTTATCCAGTATATTCATGGGTACTGTAATGTCCGCTTGTGCAAGGCAGTTATATTATTATTAATTATTGGCTCAAGGCCTGTAATTTTTTTAATGCAGCCAACCCTCTTCCACTTACCAGGGATTCTTTGGCTTCCTCAAAGCCTTCCCTAGGGCTTATTCCCTTAACGGTGGCTATGGCTATTCCTGCATTGGCACAGACCACATTATTTTGGGGTACGGTACCTCTTCCCTGTAATACATTGAGAAAAACCTGAGCGGATTCTTCAATGCTATCCCCACCAACTATGTCCGACGCCGAAATAGCTTCCACTCCAAAATCGGAAGGTTTTAACACGCCTTCGGCCTTGTTGGTTATGGTCTTTGTATTTCCTGTCAATGAAATTTCATCGTAGCCGTCCAAGGCATGTAAAACTGTAAAGTTCTTATCGGTCTTTTGGTATAGGTAACCGTACATCCTGGCCAGCTCCAAGTTAAATACTCCAACCATCTGGTTCTGGGGAAAGGCCGGATTCACCATGGGCCCTAACATATTAAAGAATGTTTTAACACCTAGTTCTCTACGGATCGGGGCTACATTTTTCATGGCGGGATGAAATAATGGAGCATGTAATACACAGATACCTGACTCGTCTATGCATTTTTCGAGAAATCCGGCATCATTACTGAATTTAATTCCCAAAAATTCCATGACATTGCTACTGCCACATTTGGAGGATACACCATAGTTGCCGTGTTTGGTTACCTTAACACCGGCCCCGGCCGTTACAAAACTGGCCAAGGTAGAAATGTTGAAGGTATCCTTGCCGTCACCACCTGTACCACATAGGTCGATTGGATTGTATTGTGATAAGTCTACTGCCAAACAAAGCTCCAACAACGCGTCCCTAAAACCTTCCAATTCTTCTATGGTGACACTACGCATCATATAAACGGTTAAAAAGGCGGCAATCTGGCTTGTATTATAGTCTCCTTGGGCAATATTGACCAAAACCTGCTTTGCATCCTCTTTTGGAAGCACATCGTGATTGATCAGTTTGTTTAGAATATCTTTCATTATTTCTTTGGTGTTGAGATATTAGTACGAAGTACATGGTTCTCGGTTACTATATTTTTTTATTGATGGGTAGGTTAAATTAAAATAATAGGTCGTACCCAATAATTATTTCTAATTTTTTACCCAATTCTCCAATATTTTCTTACCATAGGGAGTCAATACGGACTCTGGGTGAAACTGTACAGCACTTACGTCATATATTTTGTGGCGAAGGGACATGACCTGGCCATTTTTATCAAAAGAGGTAGCTTCCAATACTTCTGGAAGGTCTGGATTTACTACCCAGGAATGGTAGCGTCCCACCTCAATTTCCTTGGGCAATCCATCAAACAAAATATCTTCCTTTACAATATCTATTTTGGTGGCTATACCGTGGTAGACCTGATCTATGTTTACCAATGAACCCCCAAAGACCTCCGCAATGGCTTGTTGTCCCAAGCATACTCCAAATATACTTTTTGTAGGTGCATACATGGCTATAATTTCTTTCAATAGACCTGCCTCATCAGGAATTCCGGGACCCGGCGAAAGAACGATCTTGTCAAAAGCCTCTATTTCCTCCAGACTTAATTGATCATTTCTTTTAACCGTTACCGTGCAATCCAGATCCTCCAAATAGTGCACCAGGTTGTAGGTAAAGCTATCGTAATTATCTATTACCAATATGGACTTTCCTTGGGCTTTGTCCAAGGAGTTGGTATTTGTTTTATTATCTGTATTCTCTTTCATACTATTGATGTCCTCTGTTGAACATTTATAATTGTTCTTGCCAAATGCTCCGTTATTTGGGGACATGGCAAATTAATGGAGTTATTATATGGTTTCAGCTATTTCAAGCGCTTTTGTGAGTGCTCCTAATTTATTGTATGTTTCCTGAAGTTCATTTTCAGGAATCGAAGCTGCTACCAATCCAGCTCCGGCCTGGTAATGTAATTTATGGTTTTTACTTAAAAAAGTGCGGATCATAATGGCATGGTTAAAGTTGCCATTGAAATCCATAAAACCAATTGCTCCTCCATAATACCCTCTACTGGTTTTTTCATATTTTTCTATAAGTTGCATGGCCATGTACTTGGGAGCTCCACTTAAGGTACCGGCAGGAAAGGTGTCGGCAACCACTTTCATGGTGGGGATATTCTTTTTCTTTTGTCCGGTTACTTTGGATACTAAATGGATTACATGGGAAAAGAATTGTACTTCCCTATAGTTTTCCACCTTTACCATGGTTCCATTGCGACTTAAATCGTTTCTGGCCAGATCAACCAACATAACGTGCTCGCTATTCTCTTTGTCATCTATTTTTAATTTCTTGGCCAATTCCGCATCCTGTTCATCATTGCCGGTTCTTTTAAAAGTTCCTGCAATAGGGTGAATTTCCGCTTTGCCTTCCTTTACGATCAATTGGGCCTCGGGAGAACTGCCAAATATTTTAAAATCGCCATAATCAAAATAAAATAAATAAGGCGAAGGATTTATGGAACGTAAAGCGCGATATACGTTGAATTCGTCTCCCTTAAATTCTTGGGAAAACCTCATGGACAATACCAATTGGAAAACATCCCCTCTATTGCAATGCTTTTTGGCCAGTTCTACGTGTTGTTTGTATTCCTCGTCCTTCAAATTGGATTCAGGACTTCCTTCTTTTGAAAAATTGTAGGAGGCAAAGTTCTTGGCTCTAAGAATTTGCTCTATTTCCCCAATGTTGTTTTTGGATTCATAACAGTGTGCAAAAATATAGGCCTCGTTTTTAAAATGGTTGATGGCCACTATATTTTGATAGACAGCATAATAGATGTCAGGAATGGAAATACTATTGTCTTTTTTTGAAATGTCTATATCTTCAAAATAGCGAACAGCATCATAGGCCATATATCCGAACAAGCCATTGTTGATAAACTTAAAGTTGTTGTTCTGTGAATCGAATTTTTGACTAAAATCGTTTAAAATTCCAGGGATGTCCGTGTGTTCTGTAATGATAGATTCTTCCGTGGTACCGTCAGGGAATTGTTTAATGACAGTCTCGTTTTCCACTTTTATGGATGCTATAGGGTTGCAACATATATAGGAAAAGCTGTTGTCGTTGGCATGATAGTCGCTACTTTCCAATAAGATGCTATTTGGAAATCTATCCCTTATTTTTAAATAAACACTTACTGGGGTTATGGTGTCTGCAAGTATTTTTTTATGATGCGAAACTAATTGGTATTTCATGATAATTCTGTTTGTTGCTACTAGGTGCCAATAGGGCTTATGATTTCTATGATAAACGAAAAAAAGGCTTGTCGTGATGACAAGCCTTTTATATAGTTACACTACAATGATGCTTTGCTCACGATGTTGTTCGTAAGTTGCTCCACCACCAAGTATTTGATACCATGTTCTTCATTGAATGCCAAATATAAGAAGGAATTTTAAATTTACAAACCTGTGTTACGTAAAAAATAAAAAACCCCACAATTGTGAGGTTTTAAATATATGTATTTTAAGTAAGTTTAGAAAACCAAATCAACCACAAGATCAAACTCGTCATAAATGGTTTTGTCGCCTAAATTGTCAAAGAAACTACCAGAACCGAATTTAACATCGTAAAGGGAACGGTCAACTTTCATTGTGGCCGTAGCTTTGTTGCCATAAACTGAGATATCGAATGCAACTGGATTTGTTTTACCTTTTACGGTAAGATTTCCAGTTACTTCATATGAATTTTTTCCAGTAGATTTTACGGTAGTGAAAACCAATTTAGAGATAGGGTGTGCCTCAACCCCAAAAAAATCATCGGATTTTAAGTGACCTTCCAATTTACCTTTGTATTCTCCTTGCAGGTCATTTGAAACCAAGGTGGGCATGTCCACTACAAATTCTCCTCCTGTTAATTTATCGCCTTCAAAAACTAAACTACCTTCCTTAATGGCAATGTTTCCATGATGGGAACCAGTAACCTTATATCCTTTCCAAGTTACTGTACTTTCTGAGGTTTTTACTTGTTTTACTTCCTTGTCAACTGGTGTAGAAGCAACCGTTGTTAAACCTGTAAATATGGCCAATACCAAACTTAATGCATTTTTTTTCATAATTCTGAATTTTAATTAATGTGTGTTAGAGTTTCTATTTATATATGTGTAATTAAATCTGCTTTTGATTTTCGTACTTTTTTATAATGTTGGGTGCTATCCTCTTCGGATCGGTATCCTACGGCAACAATTACGGCTGCGTTAAGTCCTTTTTCTTTAAGTCCAAGCAGTTCATTGAATTGGGCATTGTCAAAACCTTCCATGGGGCAACTATCTATTTTCAAGTCCGCCGCTGCAGATAATAAATTGCCTAGCGCTATATAAGTTTGTCTTGCCGTCCAAGTAGACTTGGCCGATTCGGATAACGGCATTAATTTCGACTTCATAAAATCTGCATAGCCTTCGAGGTCCTTGGCCGGAATGTTTCTGGTTTTACTTACGTTGCTTAAATAATCGTCAACCAATTCTTCCCCAAAAGTGGACTGGTTGGCCAGTACAATTAAATGAGAGGCTTCTGTAATTTGGGACTGTCCCCAAGCTGCGGGCTGTAATTTACTCCTTAGCTCCTTATCCTCGACAACCAGGATTTCATATGGTTGTAAACCGTAGGAGGATGCACTTAAGGAAGTGGCTTCCAATAAATTTTCCAAATCTTTCTTTGACACCTTTTTGGAAGCGTCAAATTTTTTGGTGGAATATCGCCAATTCAAATTTTCTATATATGAATTCATGTTTTGATTTTATGATTATTAATACTCGTTTTTAGTTTTATTAAAATTTATCCAATAGGCCATTTAAGGCGGTTAAATCTTCCACAGAAAAGTTTTTCAATAACTCATCCTCGGCCTCTTTCAATGCGATATCCATTACGGACAGGGCACTTTCGCCTTCAGGAGTTATATTTATTTCCACTTTCCTTCTATTGCTAGGACAAACTATTCGATCTACGTAACCCTTTAAGATCAATTTGTCTACCAGTCTAGTGGTATTGCTCATCTTGGTGACCATTCTTTCGTTCAATGTGGAAAGGTTGGCGGGTTTCCCTTTTTGCCCCCTTAATATTCGGAGCACATTAAACTGTTGCAAGGATACTCCATGGGGTTTAAGGGCTGCGGTCATGATTTCATTGATCTTGCTCTCTACAAGACTTAAATGTATCATAGTCCTGCTTCTTACAGGAATTTGCTTTTCGGTTTTAATAATTTTTTCTACATTCATGTCGTTACAACAATTGTATATACAAATTTAGGAAATAAATCAAATGCCGCAATAGTCTTGATGATAAAAATTTGTTAAATATGTAAATGTTTTCTTAGACATAAAAATTGGGTTGCATCATTTGATTGCGCTGGGTGCATATTTATTTGTGCCTCAATTGTTGGAGGTTTTTTTATAAAAGCATTATTTTTGAAAAATAAATAATAAAACAAATGGCAGATTTATCACAGGAAGAGTGGAGAGAACAATTGGAAAGCGACGAGAATGCCTTCTTGTTGGATGTTAGGACTCCGGATGAGGTAGAAGAAGGTTATATACCCAATGCTACCAATATAGATATATACCTAGGGCAAGAGTTTTTAGCGGAATTGGAAAAGTTGGACAAGACAAAGAACTATTACGTCTACTGTAGGTCTGGTCAACGTAGTGGGCAAGCCTGTGCAATTATGAATAAATTGGGTTTTGAGAACGCCTTTAATTTAGAAGGTGGTTTTATGAACTGGGAGGGTGAGGTCGTAGAGTAGCCTACCTAAAATCCCTTACCATTATTGTAAGGTTTACTGGGAATCTTGGAGGTACATTTCTTATTCCTTTATTAACCTTGATATAAAGTAGTTTTTTCTTTACATTGGTTTATGCGGGAAGATCTTTTGCATTTTATTTGGAAGTACAAAAAACTTCAATTGGAGAATTTATTGGGCTCCAAAAATGAAGCCATTTCTATATTGGATGTAGGGGCGCATAATCTTTTGTCAGGTCCTGATTTTTTTAACGCAAAAATTCAAATAGATAAACAGTTGTGGGCGGGCACTGTGGAGATGCATATTAAATCCTCCGATTGGTATGCCCATAATCACGAAATAGACCCCAATTACCATAACGTAATACTTCATGTGGTATGGGAGGATGATTGCGATGTTTTCAGAAGTGACAATACGGCAATTCCAACCTTGGTGCTTAAGGATTATATTTCATCGAATATTTTACTGGAATACCAAAAATTGTTCTACCACAGGGAAAGCTCATTTATCAATTGCAGTAATGACATAGGTGATATTGATGATTTTATTCTGCAGAATTGGTTGGAGGTACTCTATTTTGAGCGTTTGGAAAAGAAAACGGAACTAGTGGCGCAACTCTTAATGGCATCCAATAACGATTGGGAGCGAGTATTTTTTATCCTGCTATCGAAGAATTTTGGATTAAAAATAAATGGAGAGATTTTTTTTGAAATTGCCAAACAAATGCAGTTCTCCATGGTACGGAAAATACAGCGCAACACTTTGCAAATGGAAAGTGCCCTTTACGGGCTAGCAGGACTTTTGGAAGATGATATTTTTGGGGACAGTTATTATGAAGCCTTAAAAAGCGAATTCCATTTTCTTAAAGCAAAATACGGTCTTATGGGCATGCCATTGCAAAAACCGGAATTCTTTAAATTGAGACCATCTAATTTTCCCACAATAAGGCTATCCCAATTGGCCAATTTATATGCATTGCACCAAAACCTATTTAGTAACATTATCGGGGCTAAGAGTACACAGGATATTTATGAGGTATTTAATGTTACGGCCAGTGAATATTGGGACAATCATTTTACATTTGGGAAAATTTCTAAAAAATACGGCACCAAGCTTACTAAAAATTTTGTGGACCTACTGATCATCAATACAATTCTTCCCATAAAATTAAGTTATGCAAAGCATATGGGTAGGGATGTAAATGAAGAGATAATTAATATTATTTCCGGGATATCTTCAGAGAGCAATAGCATTATTTCGAATTTTGGATTGCTAAAACTACAATTTCCTTCAGCCAAAGAGAGTCAGGCAGTTTTACAGTTATACAATTGGTATTGTACAAAGAATAAATGTTTACAATGTGCTGTGGGCCATCAATTATTAAATAGAAAACCCTAATTTTAACGAATGAACATTTTCTACAAAGTACTTTATTATTTTCAGAAAAGAGGATTTGAGGTGTGTAGGCGAATAGCGGAGCGTTTGGGAATAAGAACAAGGGTGGTACGTACCACCTTTATATATCTTACTTTCGTTACCTTGGGCTTTGGATTTGCACTGTATTTGTTTATGGCCTTTTGGTTAAGGATAAAAGACTTATTATATACCAAGAGAACCTCTGTATTTGATCTTTGAATATGATTAGACTTTTTCGCTCCCGAATGTATTTGGCGTTGACTTTATTGGTCATGGTCCTTTTGTTCGGAGTAATGGGTTACAGGTTTTTGTCCGACTATACATGGATAGATGCCTTTTATATGACCATAATTACGGTAACTACCGTTGGATTTTCAGAGGTACGTCCTTTGGACGCTGAGGCAAAAATCTTTACTGTAATTTTAATAGTTACCAGTGTATTTATATTTGCATTTGCGATTTCAGTAATTACCGAATATGTCCTAAGTCGAAATTCGCTTCAACTTTTAAAGAAAAAAAGAGTGAAAAATAAAATTAGCAGTGTAAGTAACCATGTTATTATTTGCGGTTTTGGCCGCAACGGAAATCAGGCTGCAGAAAGATTAAAGGCCTATAAAAAACCTTTTGTGGTAATCGAAAGGAATAAAGAAGTCATTGAGAAATTTGAAGATGAGATTCTTTTTGTAGAAGGTGATGCCAATGAAGATGAAGCCTTGATCGAAGCAGGGATAGATAGAGCACAATACTTAATTACCGCCATGCCGGATGACGCTGCAAACCTATTTGTGGTGCTCTCGGCAAGACAATTGAATAAAAATCTATTTATTATAAGTAGGGCATCCCAATTTACTTCCCAAAAAAAATTAAGACTTGCAGGTGCGGACAAGGTAATAATGCCGGACAAGATAGGAGGGGATCATATGGCATCCTTAGTGGTTATGCCAGACCTTATAACTTTTATGGATAAACTTTCTACCGAAGGCGAGCATACTACCAATTTGGAAGAGGTAACCATAGAAACTTTTATGGCAAAGGTTGATAATCATTCCTTGCGTGATCTGGATTTGAGAAAAAAGACTGGTTGTACGATCATAGGCTATATAGAGCCAAACGGAAATTATATTATTAATCCTGAAGCCGATTTAAAGTTGCAGCCACAGGGTAAAGTAATTGTTTTAGGCAGGCCGGAGCAGATTAAGAAATTAAATGACATGTTCCATATAGATTAAGTATATTAACAATTATATTTGATTCCAAGAATTATTTTTAAGATATTGCTTAGATATTTTAGGCTAAACCAACAAAAATTAAACTCTTTCAGCTACTTATGAAGAACTATATCTCTTCCATTTTTTTATTGTTTTCATTGACTTTATTTTCTCAAGAACTTGTTGTCAAGGAGTCCATTTACAATCCTTCAAAAAATATCAATGATGGTGTTATAAAATTAGAGGTCGACGGCGGGACCCCGCCATATCAGTTTAAGTGGAGTAATCAAAGTACCCCTTTATCTGCCAATCAAGCCACCAACTTAGTTGAAGGTTTGTCATATACCGTGATTATTACGGATGCAAATGGGGCGCAATTAACCAAAGAGTATAAAGTTCCTGCCGAAGCAATTACTGAATTTTTCAATGGAGTTATGACACCTGCTGTAAGTGCTTTGGGGTCTGTCCTTTTTTGGGATCCCTTTGCTGCAATTGGTATTTATGACCCAGTGGTGTATTCCGATGTTAAGCTTATCGGGATTCCAGGATGGTCTCCTGAGCTAAAGGATAAATTTATCTTACAACAGTGGTTGAAACCAGAAGGTCAAAAGGTAAAAAAAGGAGAGGAAATTGCCATTATTTCTAAAAACGATGGATCAACGGAAACGATAATTTCGCCAGTAAGTGGGGAAATAAAGCATTTGGCAAAGGAAGGCGGAGTAATATACAATTCCGAAAATCAGGAACATGTAATAGAACAAGGTGCGCATATTTTAGCAGAGATAAAATATGATGAACCTGTTATTATTGTGCATCCCAATGGGGATCCACAGCAAAAGGCAATTCCATTTATCGTAGTTTGGCTGGTAATCGGTGCTGCATTTTTTACCTTGAGAATGGGCTTTATAAATATTAGGGGTTTCAGGCATTCCCTAGATTTGGCCAGAGGTAAATATGATGACCCGGATGCTCCAGGTCAAGTAACCCATTTTCAAGCATTGGCAACTGCGGTATCTGGTACGGTCGGACTTGGGAATATTGCTGGTGTAGGTGTAGCAGTTTCCCTTGGAGGTGCAGGTGCAACATTTTGGATGATCGTATGTGGATTGTTGGGTATGTCCTCCAAATTTGTGGAATGTACTTTGGGAGTTAAATATAGAAATATACTTCCCGATGGCCGAGTGTTTGGCGGCCCAATGAATTATTTGCGTTACGGTTTGGAAAAAAGAAACTTAAAAGGATTTGGTAAAGTCCTAGCCAGTGTATTTGCAGTTTTGGCTGTAGGAGCTTCTTTTGGAGGAGGAAATATGTTTCAAGCCAATCAATCTTTTGAACAGCTTTCGGGACAGTTCCCTGCATTGCAGGGCAATGGGTTCTGGTTCGGGATAATTACGGCAATTCTTGTTGGTGTGGTAATTATTGGTGGAATAAACAGTATTGCCAATGTTACAGGTAGAGTGGTTCCCATTATGGCCTCCATCTATATTCTGGCCGCCTTAACGGTAATAATAATGAATATTCAAAACATTGGACCTGCTTTTGAAGCTATTGTAGATGGTGCTTTTAGCCCAAGTGCCCTTAAAGGTGGTGTTATAGGGGTTCTAATCGTTGGTTTTCAGCGGGCGGCATTCTCCAACGAGGCTGGAGTAGGTTCGGCTGCAATTGCGCATAGTACTGCGAAGACAAATCATCCTCCATCGGAAGGCTTTGTTGCGCTTTTGGAACCCTTTATAGATACTGTCGTGGTTTGTACTTTAACGGCATTGGTATTGATTTTTACAGGTATGCATGAGGTAGAGGGTATGGCAGGCGCTCAATTAACTTCAGATGCTTTTGGAAGTGTTCTATCATGGTTCCCATATGTTTTGGCTTTGGCAGTGTTCCTTTTTGCTTTTTCTACCATGATATCTTGGTCTTATTACGGGATGCGGGCATGGACCTATCTTTTTGGGAAAAGTAAAAAAGTTGAATTCGTTTATAAAATGCTTTTCTTAGTTTTCGTTGTAATAGGTGCATCCGTGAGCTTGGGAGCGGTATTGGATTTCTCCGATATGATGATCTTGGCCATGTCGTTCCCTAATATTATTGGTCTTTATTTGATGTCCGGTGAGGTGAAAAGAGATCTTGATGACTATTTGGTGAAATTGAAGGCGAATTTGCTTTATAAAAAAAAGGAAAAGGCATAACTAAGCTTAAAAGAAATAAATTTCAATCCCACCTCGATTCTATTTTTAGAATTCAAGGTGGGATTTTCTTTTTACTATAATTGATTCAATATTCTATTTTTTGAGGTAATCTTTTTCGATTTGGATAACGATTAAAGCCAAGGGTAAGGCGTCAAAAAATCTTTTGCCAATAAGATGTTATACAAGTATATTAGTAAAATCTTATTGCTGTGCCTGTTCACATTTATTTCATTTTTAGTATATTTAATTTTTAACGAACGTAGACGGGAAGGGGGGCAGCATTATGAATGTAGCAGCTTTGATAACAATGGTTTTGGCGCTGGGAGTTGTAATCTCCTTTGAGGACTATTTTTTCAATAGGGTATTGATTAGGCAAATAGATTAAGACGTGAACAGAAATTCATTTAAATCCCACTTTAAGTTCAATAAACAGGAACGAAGTGGGATTTTCTTTTTACTTTTTTTATAGTTATTTTTCAAATACTCTATTTTGTTGGTAAGTCCTATCCAGCATCTGAAAATGACAATTCCTTTGTGGTTGATGAAGCATATCAATCTAAACTGGAGGAGCTTAAAGTTGAAAATCAAAAGAAGGATTCATTATTACTATTTCCATTTAACCCCAACTTTATATCGGATTACAAGGGCTATAGTTTGGGGATGTCATCTGAAGAAATAGATCGGTTAAAGGCTTTTAGGGATAAGAACCAATATGTTAATTCCGCAAAGGAATTTCAAAAGATAACTTTGGTATCCGATTCACTCCTTGAAATTTTGTCCCCTTATTTCAAATTTCCAGAATGGACAAACAAAGTATGGCTGCAATCCAAAGGTGTTGGTAAGTCGCTTCAGTCAAATAATTCGAATTCTTTTTCGGTTCAGGTTAAAGATCACAGCGAAAACAATAATCAGATCAAAGACCTTAACAAAGTCAGTGCAGAGGAATTAAGGTCTATTAATGGAATTGGGGATGTTTTATCCCATCGAATTGTAAAATTTAGGGATCTATTAGGAGGTTTTGTGGTCGAAAAGCAATTGAATCATGTTTACGGCCTGGAACCGGAGGTAGTTAAAAGAATTCTTGATCGCTTTAAAATTTTGGAAAGCCCTTCCATTTCCAAAATCAATATTAATCGGGCCTCCCCTTATGATCTATCAAAATTGGTTTATATAAAATATGAGGTAGCTTCAAGGATTGTTGACTATAGGGAGATAAATGGAGGTATTGATTCATTTGATGAATTAATAAAAATCGAAGATTTTCCCGCGGAAAGAATAGATATAATTGAGTTATATTTGCAATTATAAAAAAATTGCTAAAAATGGTTATTGATACCCCTTCAACAATGAGTTTCGATTACTCCGAAACCCAGCAAATGGTGGCTGCCTCTGCCAAGGAGTTTGCTGAACAATATATAAGGCCCAATGTAATGGTATGGGATGAAGCACAGACTTTCCCTGTTGAAGTCTTTAAGAAAGCTGGTAAAATGGGTTTTATGGGGGTTTTGGTGCCTGTGGAACTTGGTGGATCTGGCTTGGGCTACCATGAATATGTAGCTATTTTAGAGGAGATTTCCAAAGTGGACCCCTCCATTGGTCTGTCCGTGGCCGCACATAATTCCTTGTGTACCAATCATATACTAAGTTTTGGGAATGAAGGGCAAAAGAAAAAATGGATTCCAAAATTGGCAACTGGGGAATGGATCGGGGCCTGGGGCCTAACTGAGCATAATACTGGTTCCGATGCGGGAGGTATGAGTACTACGGCCGTTAAGGATGGTGACTATTGGGTGTTGAACGGTGCAAAGAATTTTATTACCCATGGCAAGAGTGGGGATATTGCCGTTGTGATAGTACGCACAGGAGAGAAAGGGGATAGTCATGGTATGACAGCCTTTGTGGTAGAAAAAGGAACACCAGGATTTACCAGTGGAAAGAAGGAAAACAAATTGGGGATGCGGGCCAGTGAAACGGCGGAATTGGTTTTTGATAACTGTAGGATTCCGGATACCAATAGACTTGGAGGAGTAGGTGAAGGGTTTGTGCAATCCATGAAAATTTTGGATGGTGGAAGAATTTCCATTGGAGCATTATCCTTGGGTATTGCCAAAGGTGCTTACGAGGCGGCATTAAAATATTCTAAAGAGAGAGTGCAGTTTGGAAAGCCTATTAGTCAATTTCAAGGTATTTCCTTTAAATTGGCAGATATGGCCACGGAAATAGAGGCTTCGGAATTGCTGTTGCACAAGGCTGCTTTTCTTAAAAACGAAGGTCGCAACGTAACCAAAATGGGTGCTATGGCTAAAATGTATGCTTCGGAAGT
>Ga0222651_1001016_pt1 | contig 14920 bp, 14 predicted proteins | sample AntAcemetagen369_FD_179855 | JGI IMG/M metagenome (GOLD analysis project Ga0222651, IMG submission 179855) | Saline water microbial communities from Ace Lake, Antarctica - #369 | ecosystem: Environmental > Aquatic > Non-marine Saline and Alkaline > Saline | place: Antarctica: Ace Lake...
TCAAAACGCGAAAGGCTGGAAGTCTTTAGAAACTTTCGGATTTATGTAGACTATGCCTCAATGAAAAAAATGCCCCTATCGATGATCATTTTATTCTTGATGACATTGAGTATTAGGTTTTATTGGCCTTCAAAGGTTATGGTTTTTGGAGCAGGATGAAAGGCGTGAAGAAAATGAGTTAGCTCCCAAAGGAGATCCACTCATTTTTAGTCTGGAATCCTGATTCAAAAATCAAATGATGGCAACGTTTAAGCACTCAATTCTCTGAACTATATCCCATCATTTGAAATAAGATTTGACAGCCTTGATTTTTTTGGTTCGTTTTTTCATTAAGGCCTGCCCTGAAGCGAAGCAACTCAGGGCCTGCCCTGAAGCGAAGCAACTCAGGGCCTGCCCTGAATTACTTATCACTCAGGGACTGTCCTGAGTAGCGAAGTGGATCAGGGGAAAAAATGAACAGAGGAAATAAGTTATATCTGATCCTATGTCCATAAAAACCTGATTTAAGCGATGATTTTTATGTTTAAAACATGTAAACTACTAAGAGTAAGATGGAAAGATAATAATTCTGCTGATTGGTGGAGACAAATCAACCCAACAAAAAGACATCGAAAAGGCCAAAAATATTTGGGATAATTTAAAAAATTGAAAATGGAAACTACAAAATTTGATATAGCAGATTATTTGGATAGCAACGAAATGATTGCCGAGTATCTAAATTCTGTATTGGAAGAAGGCAATAATGATGATGTGATTGTAGCCCTCGGACATATTGCAAAAGCGGTTGGAATGAGCAAAATTTCGGAAGAAACGGGGATGAGTAGACCAAGTTTGTACAAAGCTTTGTCAGTCGGAGCAAAACCACAATTTTCGACAATTATGAAAGTTTTGAAAGCAGTTGGCGGAAAAATTCAAATAAATCCTATATCTGCGTACCCTTCGGCAGGCTCAGAGTCCATTTCAAGCAAAAATTGAACGGGTGTTGAGAATTAGGGTTATTATGGGGAATGGTTTTTCCCCTTTTGATTTTTTAGAGCTTGGAGGTTGAAAAATCAAGTGATTATTGGTTGCTCGTTTGCTTAGTTTTATTTTTTCAGGAGATAAGTCCAGATGTTTTATGATTTAGGAGTGAATTTTGAGCTTTCTCTGCTATTTAAGCATAGTTGGTGAGGGTACTTTGTGCTTTGCCTTTTACCTGAAATGGTTATCGATCTGCGGAGCCTTTTGAGTTGAAAGTCAAAGCCTGGCACATTTTCACAGGCTTTTTCAATGATAGATTGCTTTTTTTCATAGCTTAAAATGTTTAATTTTATTATAAGTTTAATGTAGGAAGAAACGGCAATAACTGTGGGCTTCCTGCCTTAGCAGGATTCGTTCAACAAACAATATACGCCATGAAAAACGGCGCATATTGTAGTCGTTGTGGTTCATGGCGAGAAAGCGACTGCAAACATTGATTTTCAGTTCGGACTGAGATTTTGTAAATTTGTAATAGTTAATCTTAAAAAGATTGGATAATGCCAAAGATATTTGAATATTTAGGAATTCTGATTTTCTTCTACTCGAATGAGCACGAACCGATTCACGTTCATGCTAAAAAAGGAGAGTTTGAAAGCAAAGCGGAGTTCTATATAGTAAACGGCGAGATTTTAGAGATAAAAATTACAAATATTAAAGGAGCAAAACCATTAAAAGGGAAAGACCTCAAAGATTTCGAGATTTTTCTTGAGAATTTCGCTGACAAAATAGTTGAAAAATGGATTAGCTATTTTGTTTATCATAAAGATGTTGAGTTTGAGAAAATTACAAAAAGACTAAAATGAGAATAATTGTTGACTATAAGGATTCAGAATCTGGACTTAACCAATTGAAAATTGATTCTGCGCAATATTTGTCGGATTATGCAATTCGGATAAAGTTTAACGATGGAAACGAAAGACTGGTTGACTTCAAACAATTCTTATCAAAATCAATCCATCCCTCTATTAAGAAATATTTTGATGAAATTAAGTTCTCAAATTTTTCATTGACTGATGGGAATTTAAATTGGAATGATTATGACTTGATTTTTCCGATTTCTGATTTATATAAAGGACAAATAGGAAAATAAACCAAAAAACCACAATCGAGTAGTTAAAGGAGAATTTCACCCCTAAACTTCCCCTTCTAGGTCTAATTTGCAATTACACCTTCTATCAATTTACATTGAACTTTAGAAAAGAAATCTTAAGATGGCCATTTGTAATGGCCTGCTGGCTTCGACTCCGCTGGCTTCGACTCTTCGCCGCCGGTATATATTCGGCAACGCTGGCTTCGACAAGCTCAGCCACCCATATGGATTTCCGCGCAGCTACCGGATTGGCTTCGGCTCTTCGCCGCCGGAATAGGATATTCGCCGTTTTTTTTGCCATGACTATTTTCTAAAATTTAATATAGTAACTTTGCTTTTTATAAGAAGAGCCTACTGATGGGAGACGATCACAGCCTGCCCTGTAACTTCGAGGTATGGCAGTGCACTGAGCCATTCGAAGTGTTCTTGAGAGGCTTGGGGTAAAATTTCAATTACCTGCTCTATTCAACAGGTTGTCTGAAATTGCAACATCTAAATCTTAAGTATAGATTTTCTGAAAAAAAACCCATTTTTGTAAACCTCAGGCCATAATTTACGTCAAATACCATCATTGTTTCATAAATATCCTTACCATGAAAAAAGTATTAATTCCTATAATTATCATCGCAGTGATCGGGCTCTTTGCTTACTCCAAAGCCGTAGGCGTGTACAACACGTTCGTGCAAACCGAAGAAACCATCAACGGTCAGTGGGCTGAAGTAGAAACCCAATACCAACGAAGAGCTGACCTGATTCCCAATTTGGTCAATACGGTAAAGGGTTATGCTGACTTTGAACAAGAAACGCTAACGGGAGTCATCGAAGCGCGCTCGAAAGCGACTTCCATCACGTTGCAGGCAGATGACCTTACGCCTGAAAATATCGCAAAATTCCAGAATGCGCAGGATCAATTGAGCGGATCACTCAGCAGGCTCCTTGTATCAGTAGAAAGATATCCTGATCTGAAAGCCAATCAAAACTTTCTTGAACTGCAAGCGCAACTCGAAGGCACGGAAAACAGAATTGCGGTAGCGAGAAGAAACTTCAACCAATCCGTACAGGGCTACAATTCCAACCTCAGAATTTTCCCAAACAATATATTTGCCGGATGGTATGGTTTTGAGCGTAAAGGCTATTTCGAAGCCACAGCAGGTTCTGAAAATGCACCAACAGTAGAATTTTAAATACAAGTACCATGGCCGAAAAATTATTCAGTATTGCAGACCGTGCCATTATCACCGATGCCATCAGGAATGCAGAAATAGAAACTTCAGGAGAAATTCAAGTTCACATCGAAAACCACTGTAAAGGAGATGTGCTTGACCGAGCTGCTGAAGTGTTTGAGAAACTAAAGATGCATAAAACCTCCCAACGCAATGCGGTGCTTTTCTATCTTGCGGTGGCAGACCATAAGTTTGCCATTCTTGGAGATGCTGGCATCAATAAAGCAGTTTCTGAAAACTTCTGGGAAAATATCAAAGAGGAAATGCTTGTTCATTTCAAAACAAAGGCGTTCACTGAAGGACTTAGAAAAGGCATAGAAATGTCCGGTCTGCAACTTCAACAGCATTTTCCTTACGACAAAGAAGGAGACATCAACGAACTCCCTGACGAAATATCCTTTGAATAAGACATCATGATCAAAAAACACCTTATCTTTTCTTTTCTTTTATTGGCACTTTCATTCACGAGCTGGGCTCAGGGGGATTTTCCCGAAAAACCCAACCCACCTCGCCTGGTGAATGATTTTTCGAAGACCCTTTCAGACAATGAAGTCAGACAGCTGGAAAGCAAGCTTTTGGCTTATAATGATAGCACTTCATCGCAAGTCAGCATTGTTTTGATCAATTCCGTTGGACCGTATGATATCAGTGATTATGCTTTTCAATTGGGTGACAAATGGGGGATAGGGAGAAAAGACAAAGACAATGGCATTCTTATCCTCGCAGCAATAAAAGACCGCAAGGTTTTTATCGCCACGGGATATGGTATGGAAGGAGCGATTCCTGATGCATTGGCGAAGCGAATTGTCGATCAACTTATCGTGCCAAACTTCCGAACGGAAAACTACTATACAGGTTTGGAGCAAGCCACCGACATGATTTTTAAGCTTGCTTCAGGCGAGTACAAAGCAGAAAACCTAAGCTCCACTGACAAACCCGGAGGAGCACTGCCGCTGTTTCTAATTTTTATCGTCGGGTTTGTGATTCTCACCTTTTTCAGAAATCGAAAAGACAATAACAACCACATGGGTGGGAAACGTGGTGGAGTAGGTATCCTCAGCACCTTACTGCTTGCCAATATGCTCGGCGGTAGCCGAGGCAAATTCGGAGATTTTTCTTCTGGCGGAGGAAGTTTTGGTGGTGGCGGAGGATCTTTCGGCGGCTTCGGCGGCGGCGGCTTTGGTGGTGGCGGAGCGGGCGGAAGCTGGTAGAAGGTTGTGGGTTTTTTAACCCGTATTCAAAGACGTTGGGAGAAAGTAACCTTCTGAAGCTAACCTAAGTCGAGATTTTGTCAGCATTGTTGCAGAAAGAAACCAACAATACCGCCAAAATTGGGATGTTTCTATTCAGTAACCACGGGCTAGCACCCGTGGCTATAATATTTCGCTCCTTTGGGGCTGGTGAATAGGGAGCAATTAGATGGTCCTCATGCTATAACTTCTTAAAGAGTTAGATGGAATTCTAAGACATTGTTAAGTAACGTAGTGTAGCTAACTTCGGTGGAGATTTCCTCATTCCACAGGTTAAATCCCTTGGCAATTGATTTTAAATCACCTTAAACTAATTATTTCTTTAATGAATTAGATAGAATTATGCATTAAAATTTACCGACTCCATTACGAAATAGAAGCGCTATTGCCTATTTGGGGTTTAAATAATCGTTGCTTGGTTTACCTTTAATGTGTGGAAAATGGAAAGCCTTAGGAATGATTTTCATTTAATTAAACACAATGGGAATCATTTTTCAGCAGAGCGGTATAACCAATCGGACGAGCAGAGCTTACTTTAATGTATAAACAATTAAGACCGGGTTCTCTGATTTCCTTGCGGCAAAAGTTGTTTTCGCAAAATTCTCACCTTTGTTTTTGACCCAACTTTCAAAATCAGCTTGTCCCAATTGTTTTTTCTTCTCCACCAGTATTTGGTAAAGGGCTCTTCCATGGATTTTTAAACCCACCTTTCCTAGTTCAAAATCATGTGTTATTGCCCTTGGATCGTGTCCGTCATCGATATCGTTTACCAGATTGCCTTCAATCACATTGGTTTGTGATAATACTAAATAAATAGGAGTTTATGAATTTTGAAATAATGTTTTTAGAATTTTAGGTTTAGTAGGTAAGCATTTTGTCTTTGTGGATAGTGGAAACAATCTTTAATGTATTCTGGATTGTTGTTATTCCGGCCTGGATAAAATAACCTAAACGCTAATTTTCACATTCACATTTTGGTTTTTACTGGAACGTATTACTATGCAAATTAGAAGTAGCTGAAAGAAGCTACTTCTAATTTGAGCTTTATTTTTTAGTATATGCTTAAGTTATAGAATAATGAATTCTTCAAGATTTGTGACTATATTTTTTATTTCAAGTAGTTTTAGTCCAATTATTCATAGGGAAAGAGCCAATTGTAAGAGAATTTCTTTGTATGTTAATTAATTTTGAGTAATATAGTTTGGTAGTTATTAATTTGGCTGGCATCTAACCCAAAATAATACTTTATAAAATGGATTTTTCTTCACTCCCGGAAGTTGAAATTTGGTACTTGGTCAAATCCGGTAACAAACAGGCATTTTCCTATATTTACAGCACTTTTTCTAAAGATCTATATAAATATGGACACAAATTCACCCAAGATACAAGCTTAATAGAGGATGTTATCCAAGACCTATTTGTCCATATTTGGGACTTGAAGGAAAATATCAGTATTAAAAATTCCATCAAATTTTATTTATTTGCTTGTTTTCGTAGGGAGCTAATTAAAAAAGTTAAACTCTCTTATAAAAACGAATCATTGGAGGAAGTGCATTCCAAATTTAAATGGGAAACATCCTTTCTGGAAATCCTTGATGAGAACCAAATTATTCTTGAATCCAGAAATAAAATCAGTCAGGCCCTAGATCAAATACCACTTAGGCAAAAGGAAGCCATTTACTTGAGATATATCCAAGAACTTACTTATGAAGAAATCTCTAAAATGATGGATGTTCAGGTTCCATCGGTATATAACTTGATATTTAAAGGCCTAAAATTGTTGAAAAAAATCTTGTTATTTTCCAGAACATCAACAAAATTTAGCTGGATGCTATTTTTATTTTTTCAATAATACACCCTTAAAATTATTTTTATTGAAATTGAGAGAGATATATTTATTTTTTATGTAAAATTTAATATTTTTTTGGATTGAGAGATGAGATTTTCACTAGAAATCGCTCTCTGTTGTTAAAGATCCAAAATGAAAGATTTCAACTCCATAGATGATTTTATTGATGATGCTTCCTTCCGGGATTGGGTGTTGAGAAATGATCCAAATAGTGGCTTGTCATGGAAGAAGTGGCTTATGGAAAATTCAGAGAAGATCGAAGTTCTCAATGAAGCAAGAGCTGTTCTTTTGGAACTGGACCTCCCCGGAAATGACTGGAATGCAGAAAAGGAGCGGGTTTTGCACCAAAAAATACAACGTAGAATTAATAAAAAGACCTTATCTCGACACCCATCACGAAGCAATTCAAATGAATACACTATTTATCGATATGGTGCAAAAGCAGCGGTCATTACTTTTTTATTAATAGTGTCTGTTGTAGGGTTTTTACAATTAAAAACCTCAACGGAAAAGGAGATAGACAACAGTGCTGCTATGATTCAGGAAGGAGATAAATGGATCACTAAATCAAATCCCAAAGGACAAAAATCCAAAATCCATTTACCGGATGGGTCCATAGTAATTTTGAATGCTGAAAGTGATATCCGATTTAGTATAGATTTCGGAAAATCTGAACGGGATATATTTTTGAAGGGTGAATCATTTTTCGAAGTAGCTAAAGATAGTTTATTACCCTTCAGGGTGTTTAGCGGTGAACTTGTTACTACCGCCTTGGGAACTTCCTTCAATATTAATTCCTATGACAAGGACAGGGTAAATGTACAATTGGCTACCGGTCAGGTAAAAGTTTTCAAAGAAAAATTGAAAAGTGAATCGTTGGTGCTTCATCCTGGGGAAGAGGTAATCATGGAGGGGCATGGACAAATGAGAAAAAGGAACTTCGATAGGCAAACTGCATTCCTTTGGAAGGATGGTACGCTGAAGTTTACAGATGCTTCATTTTCAGAATTCAAGGTTACACTCGAGCGCTGGTATGGGGTGGAAATAGGGGTGAAAGGTACTCCTGCCTCCAAAATGAACATCTCAGGTAAATTTAAAGACAAATATTTAAGCAATGTTCTAGAAAGCTTGGGCTTTGCCTATGGCTTTGATTTTAAGATAGCCCAAAAAAAAGTAACCATAAAATTTAATTAAAAAAAAGATGAACCATAACTCGTAAAAAATTAGACAAGGCCAATGCAAGCATGGGCCTTGTCCGGCAGACAGGAAAGTTTCTCAGGCTCTAACTATTTGCCTTCGTTTCACTGAAATTATTGTTAACAATAAAACACCCAAATTTATGAAAAAAACTCTAGATGCCCTATGTATGATTGGTAAATATTACCTATATGGAGTTGCTTTACAACTGTTGTTTTTAAACCTGATCTATGCTGCCCCGATCAATGCCCAAGGTTCCCTGGACATGAAAGAAGTTTATCTAAGCATCAACCTGAAAAAAGCATCCTTTCCCGAAGTCTTCTCTGAAATTAAATCAAAAACTGATTTTTCTTTTATTTATGATAAAAAAGTTTTTGAAAAAAGCAGAGGGGTAAGCATTAAGGCCGATGATCAATCCCTTGAAAGTATTTTAGTGGACTTAGCTACAGCACATGGCCTGAGGTTCAAACAGGTGGATGACAAACTAAGTGTGCGTTTGGCAAAAGCAAAAGAACCTTCACCTGCAATAATTGTGGATGTTACGGTAAGCGGTACTGTAGTAGACAACAAAGGGCAGCCTATTCCGGGTGTAACAGTATCTGTGCCAGGAACATCTATTGGTACCGCAACTGACTTGGACGGAAAGTATTCTATTTCTGTCCCTGAAGGTACGACGCTAGTTTTTTCATTTATTGGGTTTGAATCCCAAAAGAAAGCAGTGGGAGACCGGAGTATCATCAATATCACACTAGCTGAGGACATGTCTTCTTTGGATGAAGTGGTGGTAATAGGTTTTGGAACTCAAAAGAGGGTCAATGTCACCGGAGCGATCTCCACCGTGGATATGGATCAGTTGGAAAATGCCCCTGTTACTAATTCTTCTCAATTACTTCAAGGGGTTCAAGGGGTTTATGTCAATCAAGCAGGCGGACAACCAGGAAGGGATGGTGCAACAATTAGAATCCGGGGTCAAGGTACTTTAAATAACAACGATGCTTTAGTTTTAGTAAACGGTATAGAATTTCCGCTTTCGGAAGTAAACCCCAATGATATTGAAAGTATTTCCGTTCTCAAAGATGCCGCTTCCGCAGCAATATATGGATCAAGGGCAGCCAACGGAGTTATTTTGGTCACCACAAAGTCCGGTAATAAGGATAAATTTCAGGTAAGGTACAATGTTTATGCAGGACTCCAGGAAGTGAATTATTTGCCGGATGTCATTAAAGATCCAGTGCATTTTATGGAACTTAGAAACCAAGCCATGATCAATGGAGGGAGGTTAATTGTCGATTATCCCCAAAGCATGATTGACGAATACAGGGAAGGTATGAATGTGGACCCATATACTTATCCAAACAATGACTGGTTTGACATCATGTTCAGTGCCTCGCCTATCCAGGAGCACAATTTACAGTTTTCTGGAGGTTCTGAAAATTTGACTTATTCCCTATCATTGGGGTATTTAGACCAAAAAGGGGTAATGATGGGCTCAGGTTCAAATAGGTATTCTTTGGCTTTTAATTCTACTGCTCAAGTATCAAAAAGATTGAAAATAGGCACCAATATTAATGCTATATATAGGAACATTGATGAACCAGTAGCCGGGGTTCAGAATTTAATGGGCTCAATTTTAAAGGCTCAGGCATTTCACCCTACTTATCTTGAAGATGGAAGGTATGCCAATACGTTTGTAAGGTCCACAGGTCACAATATATTTAGGCACCCAATAGTCTTGGCTACAGAAGGAGAAAACCAAACTACACAACAAAGGTATTTGATTAACCTTTTTGCAGAATATGAATTACCTTTTGACATTACTTATAAGGTGAATGTAGGCATCAATAAGTCAGACGATTTGAATACGACTTTTGTGCCTGATATTTTTATTTATCAAAATAAAACTGGAGCAGCGACAAGAGTTCCTTTTAACGGGGATGCAATGTCCGTATCCCAACAAAACCGCGGTACAAGAAAAACCTATGGAGGAAACATTAACACCACCATATTCAATACCTTGAATTGGTCCCATGATTTCAACAAAACCCATCATATCAATTCTTTACTAGGTATCAGTTCGGAATCATTTTCCAACAATTCTTTTTGGGGGCAAAATGAAGGTTACTTGGGTAATGATTTGTACGAATTAAACGCAGGATCGAGTAATCCAGCGGTTACCAGTACCTCTGCCAAGTCCAGATTGAATTCATATTTTGGCAGAATTGGATATAATTTCAAAGAAAAATATTTGTTTGAGGCTAATTTTAGGTATGATGGTTCCTCAAGATTTGCCAAAGACGAGAGATGGGGCTTATTTCCCTCCTTTTCTGCAGGATGGAGATTGGATCGAGAAAATTTCTTGGCAAACGTTCCTTGGATAAGTGATTTAAAGTTAAGGGCTTCGTGGGGTAAACTTGGGAATGAAAGAATTGGTTTATTTCGGTACCTGAATTTGATCAATCTTGGTCAAGATTATGCCTTCGGAACGAATATTTCTGCGGGTGCTGCCGTGACTTCGTATAATGACCCGAATATTACCTGGGAAACTACTACCATTTCCAATGTGGGAATTGATGCAGGTTTTTTTGAAAACAGAGTAGGATTGGAAATAGATGTTTTCAAAAAACGAACAACCGATATATTGAGGGCTGTTAATCTGCCTTCACAAGTGGGAAATCTAAATGGGCCGATCCGCAACATAGGTACAGTGGATAATACAGGTTTTGAACTGGGTTTAAATTATAGGAACAATATAAACGATTTTAAATACCAAATTAATGGAAGTGTTACCCGAATTTTCAACGAGGTAATTGATCTGAGAGGACAAACCATTTATAATGGCCGAAATATTATCACAGAGGGATATCCCATAGATTCTTACAATCTGATTCATGCCATTGGCATATTTCAAAACCAGGAAGAAATTGACAACAGTCCTTTTCAAACCGCTGATACCAAACCAGGTTACCTTAAGTACCAGGACACAAATGAGGATGGATTTATTACGGAAGACGATAGGATTATATCAGGTGGAGTAATACCAGAATATACCTACCAATTTTCCCTTAATTTAGGTTATAAAGGTCTAGAATTAAACGCTTTTTTTCAAGGGGTAGCAAATATCGATACCTATGCATCCTTAATTGCTGCACAACCGTTTTGGTTTGGCACTGCAGTAACCAAAGAATGGACAACCGATGCCTGGACGCCTGAAAACAGGGATGCAAGACTCCCCATTTTAACCACATTTGAAAGTAGTGTCAATGAAAATTTCAGACCATCCGATTTTTGGTTGGAAGATGCTTCTTATTTGCGCATGAAAAACCTCCAGATTGGGTATAATATTCCGGTAATTTTTTCAAGTAAATACGGCATTTCTAACTTAAAAATTTACTTGAATGGGCAAAACTTATTGACGTTCAGTAGGATGAAGGATTTTGATCCTGAAAAAAACATCAGTGGTATGAATTTTTATGAATACCCTACAGTAAAGATGTATACAGCCGGTTTAAATGTCACTTTCTAAATTTTAGTAAAATGAAAAAGAATTCTATTATATATAAAGTCATTTTGTCCTGTATAATTTGGACCATTGTTGCTTGTAATGAAGATGTTCTGGAAATAAACCCTACAGATCAATACAGCATAGAAACCTTTTGGGTGACAGAGGAACATGCCAATGCAGGTCTTACAGGATGTTATCAAGTATTACGTAGTATGTTCGGTTCGTTATATGAAACGGATATGGTTACTCCCAATGCTTGGGGGTACAATGAAAATGGTGGATTGGGACCATTGGCCAGGGGAGTGCAATTGACGACTGACCCTGCGTTGGCGGGAAGATGGAATGTGTCTTATTCTGGAATTGGAAGAACCAATACTTTTTTGGATAACATCAATGGCATAAACATGGATGAAAATTTGAAAATAAGTATGATTGGAGAGGCGAAATTTCTGCGGGCATTGTATTATTTTCAATTGGTTAATTATTTTGGTGACGTTCCATTAATTTTAGAAACACCTGATGCTGGGCTTCATTCTGATCTACCTAGAGACCCCAAGGCTTTGGTCGTAACCCAAATTCTAAAAGATCTTGAGGAAGCCAGTAATGTCCTCCCTGTAACATATGGGGATAAAGACACCGGTAGGGCAACAAAGGGTGCCGCACTATCCCTCAAAGCAAGGCTCTTGCTATATGATGAGGATTGGTCAGCAGCAGCAGCTACTGCGAAAGAAGTGATCGATCTTAATGCTTATTCTTTGTTCCCCAATTATCGGGAATTGTTCATGTTAGAAAATGAAAACAATGAAGAAGTGGTTTTTAATGTTGAATTTTTGGCACCAAGATTTACCAATAACTATGACCAATCGATTTATATACTAAATACTCCCGCCCCACTCAAAGATTTGGTGGATTCCTATTTAATGACAGATGGTTTAAGTACGCAAGAGTCTCCATTATTTGATCCTTCAATGCCTTATGAAAATAGGGATCCTCGATTACACCAATCCATTGCCTGTATTGGATATCCTTTCAATGGCAAAACAACTGAATTATCAGATGTGGTTAATACAGGGTTTGGTATGAAAAAGTTTACATCTTTTTCAGATGATATTTCAAACATTGTCCCTCCCAATACCGAGTTGAATCCAATTGTAATCCGGTATGCAGAAATACTTTTGGCCTATGCAGAAGCACAGAATGAAGCTGTAGGCCCAGATCCATCTGTGTATGAGGCATTGAATACGCTAAGGTCAAGACCTAGTGTCAATATGCCTGAAATACAAAATGGATTGTCTAAAGAAGAAATGAGAGAATTAATTCGGTTAGAAAGAAGAATTGAACTCGCTTTTGAAGGTCTCTATTATTCAGATATAAGAAGATGGCAAACTGCAGAAGTGGTAAACAATGGCCCAATTTATAACTATGAGGGAAATGTAATCACCAATCGAACTTTCAATAAAGACAGGGATTACCTTTGGCCTGTACCTTTTGTACAAATTCAGGAAAATCCTGAGTTAACTCAAAATCCTGGCTATAATTAAAAGTACACTTAATAAAATGAAATAATTACCCGTAAAATCTACATCCAATGATCAAAAATAGAACCGTTATTTCTGTTCCATTAGCATTGATTTTATATTTATTCTCTTCTTATCAGGCTCAGAGTAAAAACCTGCAAGATGATAAAAAGCCCAACGTGATAATCATTTACACGGATGATCAAGGTAGTTTGGACCTGAATATTTATGGTGCCAAAGACCTATATACACCAAACATGGATAATTTGGCCAAAAAGGGAGTTCGTTTCACTCAATTTTATAGCGCAGCCCCTGTATGTTCGCCTTCCCGGGCATCACTAATTTCAGGTAGGTATCCACAGAGAGCTGGGCTTGTAACCAATGCCTCTTCCGATCAAGGAGGCTCATCCGAGATGTCAGGAAATCAAATCACTATCGCGGAAACCTTTCGATCAGCAGGTTATAAAACAGGTCATATTGGCAAATGGCACATTGGTTATAATCCTTCCAGTATGCCTAATCAGCAAGGGTTTGATTATTCGTACGGACACATGGGAGGTTGTATAGACAATTACTCGCATTACTTTTATTGGCAAGGTCCCAACAGACATGACCTTTGGAGGAATGGGAAGGAAATATGGGAAGATGGCAGCTATTTTCCGGATAGAATGGTAGAAGAAATTGAAGGATTTTTAGAATCCAACCAATCGGATCCATTTTTCCTTTATTGGGCTTTAAATATTCCACATTACCCTTTGCAGGGGCAAGAAAAATGGAGAAATTATTATGAAGATTTACCTTCTCCCCGTAAGGAATATGCCGCCTTGGTTTCTACTATGGATGAAAAGATAGGTCAGGTGATGGAAAAAGTAGTGGAACTAGGATTGGAAGAAAACACCATCATTGTATTTCAGTCTGACCATGGTCATTCTGAAGAAGAAAGGACCTTCTCCGGTGGTGGTTATGCAGGAAATTACCGGGGAGCAAAATTTAGTCTTTTTGAAGGTGGAATTAGGATACCTGCCATCATCAGTTGGCCCGGGCAACTCCCTCAAAATGAGGTTAGGCATCAACTTGCAGTAAATGTAGATTGGTTCCCAACCCTGTTAGAATTGTGTGATATCCCAAAAGGAGAACATAAAATTGATGGAAAAAGCATCGTTGAATTAATCCACTCTCCCTCAGCTCCCCCACCGCATGAAACTTTTTTCTGGCAGTGTTTAGGAGGAGAGGATCCTCAATGGGCAGTAAGGCAAGGTGACTGGAAACTCATTCACAATCCTGTTGGAAATCATCTTTCCGAAGCAGAAAAAGACCCTGATAAATTGTATTTGTTTAACATTATAGCGGATCCAGGAGAATCCATAAACAAAGTAAAACAACATCCCGATTTAGTCAAAAACCTTCAAGATTTATACAAAGTTTGGATAGCTGAGGTAGTAAGCAATTAAAATACGATATGGGAATCCTAATCCCTATTAGGCAGAGGGTTTACCTTGGTATAAGTAAGAATTCATGGGTAATTCATTGCCAGTAGTCAATTTGTGGTTCCTCTTCAGCCCTTTTTGTTCTAATATTAATTGAGGGCTTTATAAATATTTGTTCATGAAATTTAACTGAAAAAAAGATGTAATATAGCTGTAAAAAATTAGACAAGGCCAATGAAAACATGGGCCTTGTCCGGCAGATAGGAAAGTTTCTCAGGCTCTAACTATTTACCTTCGTTTCACTGAAATTATTATTAGCAATAAAACACCCCAATTTATGAAAAAAACACTATATGCCCTATGTATGATTGGTAAATATTACCTATATGGAATTGCTTTACAACTGATGTTTTTAAACCTGATCTATGCTGCACCGATCAAGGCCCAGGGTTCCCTGGACATGAAAGAAGTTTACCTTAGCATCAGTCTGAAAGAAGCATCCTTTCCCGAAGTCTTCTCTGAAATTAAATCAAAAACTGATTTTTCTTTTATTTATGATAAAAAAGTTTTTGAAAAAATCAAAGGGGTAAGCATTAAGGCCGATGGTCAATCCCTTGAAAGTATTTTAGTGGACTTAGCTACAGCACATGGACTAAGATTCAAACAGGTGGATGACAAAATAAGTGTGCGTTTGGCAAAAGCAAAAGAACCTTCACCTGCAATAATTGTGGATGTTACGGTAAGTGGCACTGTGATAGACAGCAAAGGGCAGCCTATTCCAGGTGTAACAGTATCTGTGCCTGGAACATCTATTGGTACCGCAACTGACTTGGACGGAAAGTATT
>Ga0222651_1001020_pt1 | contig 14855 bp, 6 predicted proteins | sample AntAcemetagen369_FD_179855 | JGI IMG/M metagenome (GOLD analysis project Ga0222651, IMG submission 179855) | Saline water microbial communities from Ace Lake, Antarctica - #369 | ecosystem: Environmental > Aquatic > Non-marine Saline and Alkaline > Saline | place: Antarctica: Ace Lake | collected...
GGCCTATCGCCATCGCCACGCACAAAACAGCAGAGGGAACTGCCAATATACAGATTACCAGAACTACAGTTTGCTATGGACCCTGCCCAAGGGACGAAGTTCTATTTGCAGGACGTACTGAACAGCATCCTCCAAAAATACATGGTTCGGAGTTTCGATGAACTGGCAAAACTCATAAAGCCCTATCACATCGAAATAAAGCAAACTCAAAACGAATCAGGAAGGATAGGGGTGGCCTATGGGCTGAACAATCAAAAAGGCTACAGGACCCGGTTCATCAATGGCTCCACCGTACACCGAAGCTTGAGCGGCCCGAAACTGCAAAAGGTCTTCGAGGCCAATTCAAAGTCGAAACTGCTTCCATTGTACCGCAAGCGTTTGCTGAAACAAATAGAAACTACCTATGGTTTATTCAAAACAATTCAACCTAAGGAATTGGCAGAAGTGCTCGAGGAATATCAGGACATCGACATAAAGCTGGACAGAAAAGGGGATGCCATCATGGGATATACCATCTATGACAGATCAGGATATGTATTCACCGAAAGGGAGCTGGGCCAAAAGATGCGAATGGAGAAACGGATGGATATTTTTGGGAATGGCGATGAAGAAACCGAAATCAATACCGACAGCAGGCAGTTCGGAATAGAGATCCAAAAACTGATAAGGGAGGCATTCCAAACATCTCATCTTAAATCCCTAAAACGGAACGGACTGCTATCGGAAAGTATCATGACCAAAAGCTTATCGGATATCCTTCCATATATAGCAACCTCAAAAAACCACATCTTCCTTGAACGCTATCTATCAGGTAATCAAAAAGAATTGTTGAGGGAAACACTTAAAAGTAAGTTCCCAACGGTCAGGGATAGATTGTTCCAATTGGAGACCAAGAAGGAAATAGAAACCTTGGAAGGGAAGTTCAACCTTATCGGCAAGGTATTGGAAAAGGGCATTTTCGATGTCGGGATGGAAAAGGGAAGCGTCCGGCTTTTGTTCCAGGCTTTGGGGGCAAAGTATCACGACAACCAGTTGTCCTTTGCCAATTCGAACAGACATACGGTCCCAGTCCGTTTGGGAAATTTGCCTTTCCCCAAGGCCATGGAGCAATATGTATCCAGCGGATTTGTACGTCAAAATCATTTGGTATTGGAAATGTTGACGGCACAGAATTCAGATAACAGCACCGGGCTGACGGCATCCGCCTTTTTCCTGCCCATGATTTTTCCAAAGCTTTATGAAAAAATGGATCCTGTTTACCAAAAGCAATATGAAGATGTTGCCTTGAGTTCCTATGTGAAATACGCCGAACGGATGCATACCCCATATGAAAAATCGCCAAAGGATTACATTGTATTTTTCAATGCCAAAGGGTTCTATTTTACTAGAACGGAAAATGGTTTCGAAGTCAGATCCATCTATACGGACAAAGGAACAAGTTGCACGCTGTCTAAAAAGACAGGCCTTTATTTGAATTCCATTCCCGATGTAATTAAAATATTAGAGGAACAACATACTGTCATCGACGGACTTGTTAAAGACGGCAGGAGCGATCTGAAAAACTTATGGGCGGGCCATTTAATGGAAAGGGAAAGGTACGACAAGGTCTCCTTTATGTTAACGGAGGAAAAAGTTTACCCGAACCTACATCAAGAGATGGTGCTGCACCATATGGACAATGGGCTTCGTAAAAGTGTTGACGAAGCGATCAAAAGGCAATCCAGTATCCAACAAAACCGATTGCTCAGAAAAGGTGTTTATGCTATTAGTTCATTATTGGGCAATCGCGGCAAAGGACGAGAAGAGGTCTATAACGGGTTCAAGGATGAAATGACTGATTATTCAAATTACAAGGGTAGGGGACTTTCGTTGTAGAATACATCGAAGTGATTTTGTTGTTGGATTTAGCACTCTATCAGGTCCCTTTTTGTGGACAGGGAGTAAAAAGAAAGCCAAAACCTTGCTAAGGAACCGTATGATATAGTGTTTCACTTAATTAAAATAGAAATCTAATCGATGAAATTTAGCCCGAAGCAGCTAATGACAATTAGAATGAAGGAACAAAAAGGCAAAGGGAAATACGATTTGTTGTACCTATGTTGTACCAAGTACTTTTTTTAAACGAAAAAGCCGAGGTAAAAACCTCGGCTATCTCCCTTGTACTCGAGGCGGGACTTGAACCCGCACGGACTAATGTCCATTGGATTTTAAGTCCAACGTGTCTACCAATTCCACCACTCGAGCCTAGCTGCTCAAAGCAGAATAGATTTTACAATGGAGCGAAAAACGGGATTCGAACCCGCGACCTCCACCTTGGCAAGGTGGCGCTCTACCAACTGAGCTATTTTCGCATTTTATATAATGAACGTGGCATCCTTTTCAGATGCGGGAGCAAATTTAAGATAATTCTATAAAAAGCAAAGAACTTTTCACTAAAAAGAATCAAAATATTTGTAATGTACCCAAGGTGAATATATTAGCTAGGAATTAAAGGTGTTTTGACAAGCAGGAATACCTACTAGGCATTTTTCTTTTTGGTGAGCAAACGTTTAATTTCATTTAGTTTCATCAAGGCTTCAACGGGAGTTAAAGTGTTGATATCCAAATGGGTGATTTCCTCTTTGATCTGTTCCAATAATGGATCGTCCAAATTGAAAAAACTAAGTTGCATTTCGCTTTGTACCAATTGCAATTTATCGGACAGCTCTTCGCTCGAATGAGATTTTTCTAGCTTTTTAAGAATTTTATTCGCCTTGTGTATGACTTGTTGAGGCATCCCCGCCATTTTTGCCACATGTATACCAAAACTATGCTCACTGCCCCCAGGGGTCAATTTTCGTAAAAAGAGCACATTGTCCTTCAATTCTTTTACAGATACATTGAAATTTTTAATGCGACTAAACGTAGAGGTCATTTCATTGAGCTCGTGGTAATGGGTCGCAAACAAAGTTTTTGCCCTAGCCGGATGCTCATGTAGGTATTCCGAAATGGCCCAAGCAATGGAAATTCCGTCATAGGTGCTAGTGCCACGTCCTATTTCGTCCAAAAGCACCAAACTGCGCTCTGAGAGGTTGTTTAGAATGGAAGCGGTTTCGTTCATCTCTACCATAAAGGTAGATTCCCCCATGGAAATGTTGTCACTGGCACCTACACGTGTAAATATTTTATCCACATAACCAATTTTTGCGGAATCGGCCGGAACAAAACTGCCCATTTGGGCCAACAAAACAATAAGAGCTGTTTGTCTTAATATGGCCGATTTACCACTCATGTTGGGACCGGTGATCATGATTATTTGTTGCTCGTCCCTATTTAAGGTGACATCATTGGCAATATAGGCTTCTCCCAATGGCAATTGTTTTTCAATTACGGGATGCCTGCCTCCAAAAATGGACAGTTCGGTGGAATCGTCCATGTCCGGGGAGACATAATTGTTCTCCTTGGCCAATTGGGTAAAGCCACAAAGACAGTCCAGTTGGGCTATTTGATAAGCATTATTTTGTACAGGGGCAATATACTCTTGCATCCAGACTACCAACTGGGAGAACAGCTGTTGCTCCAAACTTAGAATGCGTTCCTCTGCCCCCAATATTTTGGCCTCATATTCTTTAAGCTCTTCAGTAATATAGCGCTCGGCGTTAACCAAGGTCTGCTTTCGGATCCAGTCTTCGGGGACCTTGTCCTTATGGGTGTTGCGCACTTCAATGTAATAACCGAAAACATTGTTGGAGGCTATCTTTAAAGAGCTAATGCCCGTACGTTCGGTTTCCCTTTGCAGCATTTTATCCAAATAGTCCTTGCCAGAAAAAGCCAGGCCTCTTAATTCGTCCAATTCGGCGGAATATCCCTTTGCAATAGTGCTGCCTTTTAGCATGTTCACTGGTGCCTCTTCACTGATCATTTCTTTGATTTTAGATCTCAGCATATCACAGGTATGCAATTGATCTCCAATAAGGTTTAATGCTTCGTTTTTGCTTTTGGTAGTGATTTGCTTTATGGGTACAATGGCCTCCAAGGAATTTTTAAGCTGAACCACTTCCTTTGGGTTTATTTTCCCCGTAGCCACTTTGGAAATTAACCGTTCCAAATCCCCGATCAACTTAATACCACTTTGCAATTTATGATGGGCAACCTCATTTTCGGAAAGATGGGTAATGACCTGGTGCCTTCTTCGGATTTTTTCAATATTCTTCAAAGGAAGTGCCAGCCACCTTTTCAGCATTCTTCCGCCCATGGGCGAAATGGTTTTGTCTATAACATCTAAAAGTGTAACCGCATTTAGGTTGTTGGAATGGTACAGTTCCAAGTTTCTTATAGTAAACCGATCCATCCAAATATATTCCTCTTCCGCAATACGTTGAAGGGTATTGATATGCTGCAATTGCCTGTGCTGGGTATCGGAGAGGTAGTGTAATACCACCCCTGCCGCTACTATACCATGGGATAAATGGTCTACACCGAACCCTTTTAAACTTTTGGTTTTAAAATGATTGGTTAGTGTTTCTAGTGCGTAATCATCCTGAAAAATCCAATCTTCCGTAAAAAAGGTATGGAAGTTTTTGCCAAATACTTCAAGGAATTCCTTTTTATTGGCTTTGGATACCAATACCTCGTTGGGAGAGAAATTTTGAAGTAATTTGTCTATCTGCTCTTCATTGCCTTCCGATGTTAAAAATTCTCCCGTAGATATATCTACAAAGGAAATCCCCAATCGCTTTCGTCCAAAATGAACTGCACATAAAAAATTGTTGGTTTTGGCCGACAGAATATCATCGTTCATGGCCACGCCCGGGGTCACCAGTTCGGTAACACCCCTTTTAACAATGGTCTTTGTGAGTTTGGGGTCTTCCAGTTGATCGCAAATGGCAACACGTTGCCCCGCTTTTACCAATTTGGGCAAATAAGTATTTAAGGAATGGTGTGGAAAGCCGGCCAGTTCTGTCCTGTCCCCTCCGTTGTTACGGTGGGTAAGGATAATGCCCAGTATTTTTGAGGCCTTAACGGCATCTTCTCCAAAAGTTTCGTAAAAATCCCCAACGCGGAACAATAGTAAGGCATCAGGATATTTCACCTTTATGGTATTGTACTGCTTCATTAAAGGAGTTACCTTTTTTGTTTTTCCTGAGTCGGCCAAAGCGATTTTATTAACTTATTTTTGCATTCCTTTCTTAAACAACGAATGTAAGGTTTATCTACTGGAATGTACACTATTGTTGATATTTTGGGGATAACTTTATGTACGTCGGAGAGGTGTTTGTTTTAAAATACTGAAGGTGTAAAAAGTGAATATTTAAATTTAAATGAATGCGTAAACTGGAGAATAGCGAATTGGACCGACTTAATGTGGAGGAGTTTAAACAGGTTGAAAAGACTCCAATTTGCATAGTATTGGATAATGTAAGAAGTCTTAACAATATTGGTTCCGTTTTTAGGACGGCGGATGCCTTTTTGATTGAAAAAATCTACCTGTGTGGCATTACGGCAACCCCGCCTCATAAGGAAATTCACAAGACCGCTCTGGGAGCAACAGATAGTGTTGCTTGGGAGTATCGTGAAAATGCAAGGGAATTGTTGGAGGATTTAAAGAAGGAAGGGTATACAGCACTTTCTGTGGAACAGGCGGAAAATGCGATTATGCTAAATGATTTCAAAGTGGATCAATACAATAAATATGCCTTGATTTTTGGCAATGAGGTAAAAGGGGTTTCCCAAGATGTGGTCTCAAACAGTAATGGCGTCTTGGAAATTCCACAATACGGTACAAAACATTCTTTGAACATTTCAGTAAGTGTGGGTATCGTGGTATGGGATCTCTGGGCTAAATTGAAGGCATAAGGGGAAAAGGAGTTTTAAAAAAGATTTGATAATCCTAACCAAAAATAACCTTTCCAATTATATCCAAAATCCAATTTAGGTAGACCTCCTTCTGTGGTGTTGTCTTCAGACGTAGGTCGGCCCAAGAATAAATTTCAAACAATTAGATAGTCCTTTTTGATTTTCTGTCAAAAGTTGACGGAATAGGGTATGGCCTATTTTCAATTTCGCCTTAAATCAAGTGGTTTTCACACTGGTGGAGAGGTCTAGACAACTAGTTGACCCCAGCTTCGGCTGGCTCCTCCAAACCAAAGTACACTGTACTTTGATTTTTCGGACCTGATCGTTTTTTGGGCGATGCAAAAAATGAACAAAATATGAATTGTGAGATAATTTAATCTAACTTTATCTATTACACACATACATAAGTTTTGATATTATTACAAATTGAAGGCTTAAAATCAATAAAAAAGTATGCCTTTATAAAACCAAAAACCCAACCTAATGGTTGGGTCGGCAATATATAGTTTGAGTTAGTTAGTTCAAAACCTAAGCGTCTTTCCATCGTAATTTTTAATGATAATTACAACTCAAAACCGCTTTATCGGATGCGCAAGTAAATAAATTGATTTGTTCTGTGCAAGTATTATGTGAAAATTATCTTAAAATGATAGTTTCACCGCGAATTTTTGGATTTGGTCCAATATCCCCTCGTAGTCGTTTTGATTTTCCACAAAATCAAGTTCACTAACATCTAAAATTAAATTGTTCTGCTCTGGAAAGCTTTTTAAAAAGTCGAAATATCCCCTGTTTATCTTCTCTAAGTATTCGGGAGCAATATTCTGTTCATAATTTCTTCCCCTTTGTTTTATATTTTGAATTAGTCGCTCTGTATTTTGGTACAAATAGATATACATCTTTGGCTTTTTTATTTCCTTGTGCATTAGGTTGAAAAGCTTCCGATAGAGTTTAAATTCCTCCTCCTGTAGGGTGACTTTGGCGAAAATCAGGGATTTGTTGATATCGTAATCACTTACCATAAAATTCTTGAACAGGTCGTATTGGGAGGTATCATCCATAAATTGCTGATAACGGTCGGCAAGAAAGGACATTTCCAAAGGAAAGGCAAATCGACTCTGATCTTCGTAAAATTTGGGTAGAAAGGGATTGTCGGCAAATCGTTCCAAAACCAATTTGGCGTTAAATTCCTGTCCTATCTTGTGTGCCAAGGTGGTTTTTCCTGCACCAATATTTCCTTCGATCGCAATATATTGCAATTGGGAGAATAGCTGCAATCTAGTTTGGTACAGCGTATGGTCGGTTCGAGTAATATTGCTTTTGTCCTTGCATTCCTGTAATAGATTTCTAGTATCCTTGTTTAGGACAGGATGATAGAACTGCGGGGCAATATCTGCCAATGGCTTTAGAACAAACCTTCTTAACTGTAGATTGGGGTGGGGGATGGTCAGGGCCTCTGTATTGATTATTTCACTATCATAATATAATATGTCTATATCCACGGTCCGGGAAGCGTAGCCAGTTCCTTCGTTTCGCTTCCTTCCCAGCCTTGTTTCTATTTCCAATAATTTTTCCAACAATACGGATGGCGTAAGGGATGTTTCAACAGCAATGCAGCAATTATAAAAGTTGTCACCATCAAAACCCCACGCCGATGTTTCGTAGATTGGCGATATCTTAACAACACTTCCAACGGTGGAATGGATCAAAAATACCACCTCCTGCAGGTGGTTTAATTTATCTCCTAAATTACTTCCAAGAGAAAGATATGTTGTTATAGTCTTATTCATAATGAGCGGACAAAGTAAACAAAAGTAATTTACTTCATAAAGGGAAATGACAAAAACACTGGCAATTTTTATCAGTCTTTTTCAAGTTGTAAATTATAATTGCGGAGGGGATATAATTCAATATTTATAATTACATGAATGGCACTTTGGTTATCTTTGCAAGTTATTAGCAATACCTATATAGAATGAACTTTTTAAGAAATTTATTAGCGGCAATTATTGGTTGTCTCATTGCCTTCGGAATCATGTTTGTTATGTTTCTTGTTTTGGCAGCCCTTATAGGGCGTGGAGAAGATACTGTGGTGGTCAAGAGCAATACCGTTTTGGAAATACAATTGCAAACCCCTATCAACGATTATGTGGGAATGGATGAATCCAACCCTTTTGCGGGGCTTTTTAGTGTAAAGCAAGGATTGGACGACATTCTGCACGCCATTCGTGTTGCCAAGGACGATAACAGGATTAAAGGGATAAGTCTCAACAATAATGTGCTCATGGCCGGCTTATCACAAACCAAAGCCATACGTGATGCCTTAATGGAATTTGAAAATAGTGGGAAGTTTATATATGCCTACGGGGATTTTTATACCCAGAAAGATTATTATTTGGCCAGTGTAGCCAATCAAGTATACCTTAATCCTGTTGGGGCCCTGGATTTTAAAGGTCTGTCTACTGAAGTGTTGTTTTTTAAGGACATGCAGGAAAAGACGGGAATAAAAATGGAGGTAATTCGCCATGGGAAATACAAAAGTGCGGTCGAACCTTTTTTGTCCAACGAAATGAGTGATGCCAATAGGACACAGATCAAGGAATTATTGGATGCCTTATGGGGTTCAATGCTTACCAATATTTCCGATAGTAGGAATATTTCAATTGAAAATTTAAACCATATTGCCGATACCTTGGGTACCAGGACACCAAAATACGCTACTTCGTCCGGATTGATTGATGATGTCCTATTTTTTGATGAATATGAAACTAAGATCAAAGAGGCTTTGGCACTAGAGGAAGATATGGATATTAATTATGTTGCCATATCGGATTATATTAGGACAGCCAGCAAGATAAAAATTCATAGGGGTGAAGATAAGATCGCTGTGATTTACGCCCAAGGCGAAATATGGTACGGCGAGGGAGGGTCAGATGTAATTGGTCAAGGTATTATTAATGATGCGCTCAAGAAAGCTAGGGAAGATGATGAGGTTAAAGCTATAGTGCTCAGGGTAAATTCACCAGGGGGCAGTGCCTTGGCTTCCGATATTATCTGGCGCGAAATTGAAATCACCAAGCAGTCCAAACCGGTAGTGGTCTCTATGGGCGATGTTGCGGCTTCTGGAGGATACTACATTGCGGCCGGAGCCGATAAGATTTTTGCAGAACCTACTACCGTGACAGGGTCTATAGGGGTTTTTGGTACTGTACCCAATATAAGTGAATTGGCAAAAAATATAGGGGTAAATGCGGAACAAGTGGGTACCAACGAAAACTCGGTAGAGTATTCCTTTTTTGAGCCTATGAACGAAAATTTCCGGAACAATGTACTCGAAGGTATAGAAGCAACCTATGAAACATTTTTGGATAGGGTGGCACAAGGTAGAGGTATTTCTATAGCTCAGGCAGATAGTCTGGCCCAAGGCCGGGTATGGAGTGGGGTAGATGCCCAACGATTGGGATTGGTAGATGAATTGGGCGGACTGGATGATGCTATTGCCGAGGCGGCCAAAATGGTTGAGCTTGACCATTACGGAATAAAAAAGCTTCCTAAGTATAAATCGGATTTTGAAAAGTTAATGGAAGATTTTGGTGGGGCCGGTACAAAGAGCAAAGAGGCATTTATTCAGCAGGAAATTGGTGCAGAAGCTTATGCTATTTTAAAAGAGATCAAAGTGGCCTTGGAAAATAAAGGGGTTCAGGCTAGAATGCCCTTTACCTTGAATATCAAATAGGATTTATAGAACCCAAAATATAATTAAGCAAAAAGCCCCTTGTAGACCAGGGGCTTTTTTAATTAGTTTTATTGATAAACTAGTTTTTTACCAAATTTATCTCTACACGCCTGTTTTCCGCACGACCTGCTTTATACATATTGGTAGCAATTGGTTTACTTTCGCCGTAACCAATGGAAGTCAATCTAGCGCTGTCGATTCCTTTTTCAACCAAGAAATTTTTAACAGATAAAGCTCTTTCCTCAGAAAGTTTTTGGTTGGCAGGTACACTGCCTATACTATCGGTATGTCCTTCAACCGTAAACTTGGCATTGGGATATTCGTTAAGAATCTTAATAATGTCTACCAACACATTGGTAGATTCTATTTTGATGGTAGCTTTACCTGAATTGAACAAAATGGTCTTGGCATACTCGTTTAAGGTTTTTTGAACCTCTTCTGTAAGCTCAGGACAGCCTTTGTTGGCAACGGTTCCAGCAACCTCTGGGCAATTGTCATCTTTGTCCAGTAAACCGTCACCATCCGTATCGGGCCAAGGGCATCCATTATTTTCTACTTCACCCGCTTCTTCGGGACAGTTGTCATCCTTATCCAATACACCGTCATTATCAGAATCCTCCCAAGGACATCCGTTGTTTTCTATTATGCCTGCTTGCTCGGGACATTTGTCATCCTTGTCCAACACCTTGTCGCCATCTGTATCTTCCCAAGGACAACCGTTGTTTTCCACAGGTCCTGGAACCTCTGGACAACCATCCACTTTATCCAAAACACCATCTTCATCTTTGTCTTTTGGTCTTGATTGATAAATAGGAATCTTTAATCCCGCATAAACATCCGCACCTTTGGATTTATCACTGGTCAATACAGTTAGAATGGAACCAGAACCAATATACAATGGACCTGCCCTAAGACCGGCTCCCCATTGCACACCTATGTTTTGAACATAGCTTACTGGGGAATAAAAACTGAACCATTTGCTTTCGAACCTTGGGGTAAGGGAAACAATGTTGGCAATACTATTGGTATTGGTATTGCTTTTTGAGGTTATGGAAAGATCGGTATTTAGATTCATATAAAAGTGATTGTTGATATTCCAATCAGCATTTAGATGTAAGGCTGTAGGTAAAACTGCCTTTGAGGCGTTTCCAGACCTAATCTGTGTGTAAAGATTGTTTAGTTTGTCCTCAAACCCTTCTTCGTTGTCAAAATCGTCTTCACTAATAGAATTGGTAATGTCATAGGCCTCTTCGGTCCCTTTATATTTAAGGCTACCTAAGTCCGTTAAGGATAGGCCAAATTTTAACTTGTACTTGTTAATGTCTTTTGGAGCATAGGGATTGCCATCCTTGTCAGTAACCGTATAGTCTGCAAAATTCGGGCGCCATTCGTAAACAAAACCTAGGTCTACCCCAAAGCCGTCCGCACTCTTAACAAATTCGTAGTCTTCAAAATCGTTGGTTATGTTGTTGCTGTTACCATAGGATATTTCACCTTGGGAATCAATACTTCCTGTGGTTCCGGAACCGTCGGCATCATAATCTATAACGATGTTCTTTCCGCTTGAATAAGCGTTGCCATATCCCATTAAGTATTTTAGGGAGATACCTCCCTTAAGAAAATGTTGTTCCCCGTTCATGAGCACTGTGGCATAGGTGATTCCTGTTTCTGCCCAGGCATTGGCGGTCATCTGATAATCGCCTTCATTTACATTAAAATCCTCATTTTCATCAAACTCATTGGAAATATTATCATAAGTATCTCCATTTATTTCATTGATATTGAAAAATACCCTACCTCTGGTAAAAACGGCCAGTGAATTTTTTGAATTGATGTTGAACATAAACGATGGGCCTAAAATATCAACATTGCCAAAAGCGTTATTTGCATTTTTGGGCGATTTTGTTCCATCTTCATCAAAATCAAAACTGTCCTTAAAAATATCTCCAAATTTTGCACTGTAATAGTCGTTTCCTATTAATCCACTAACGCCTATAAGGTTTATGTCCGTTTTAAATCTAGAATCCACTATATTGGCAGGGTTGGACATTAGTCCATGTACCCCATTGTAATTGTCAGTACCTAGTCCAATATAAGACTGACCTTTCACTGCTGCGGTTATGAGAATTAGGAATGCTACTAAAATACTTTTGTTCATGCTTAAAAACTTAGTTTATATCTTTTTTATTGTTAATCGATCCCTGTTCACGTAAATTTGGATTTTTAAGGAACCAAATTTTAGGAACGCTTTAATTGGGATTAAATTATAATATGTTAAAATTTTTATTTGTTCTATGGGGAATTCGGTCCTAAAGGAAGAGGATAAGAAACTGGCTTTTAAGATTTATCTCTATTTGGGAGCATTATTCATTACCTCCTTGGTAGTTTCAAATTTAATTTTCCAAAAGTTTTTTTATTGGAGGCCCTTCGGCGATGTTACGGTTTTAGGTGCCTCATTATTTGAAATATCTGTAGGTATTTTGCCCTATCCCCTTACTTTCCTGATTACGGATTTAATTTCAGAAATTTATGGCAGGAGAAAGGCAAACCAAATTGTAACTGCCGGTATTTTTGCTTCCTTTTTTTCCATGGGCATTGTTTTGTTGGCCAATATGGTCCCGGCATTGCCAAATTCACCAGTTGGTGATGAGGTTTTTAGCCATGTTTTTGCCCTATCTCCCATTGCCGTTTTTGCTTCAATGTTGGCATATCTTTTTGCCCAATATATAGATATAGGTCTTTATCATTTCTGGAAAAAATTAACCAAAGGGAAACATCTTTGGCTACGTAATAATTTTTCAACTTTTCTTTCCCAATTTATAGATACGTTTACCGTAGTTGGCCTTCTTTGCATATTTGAAGTGTTGCCCTGGGACATGTTCTACGGACTGGTGGTCAGTGGTTTTATTTTTAAGGTAATTGTAGCCTTCTTCGACACCCCTTTTCTGTATTTTTTCGTATATCTATTTAGAAAGCGGTTTAATTTGAAAGTAAACCAGGAAATTGACCTTGAGGCATAATAAAAATAGCTTTTCGCTGTTCTTAACGAAGTGGCTAATAGTGCAGTGATTATACAAGGTAAAAAGGCAGGGGTCCAAGCTTAAACTCTTACTCCTTACAGTGTTAAATATTATTTAAACTGTACGGGAATTTAAATTTGGCTAGGAAATTTATCATAGAATTGCGTCAATATTTTAATGTATATGTTTAATGCAATGGCACGGTTTTAAGTAATATTGGGCTATTAATTTTGGTAAGGCAATAAATTGATGGAGGTTTTGGGAATTCTAAGGGCAACATTAGGTTCTTGTACACTGCTTCATTAATTGTAATAACAGAATATAAATATCTGAGCCACCAAATGTAGGGGTTGATATAATTAATTTAATGGAATATGGTACCTGTATGTCCAACATCGACTGGGATATGGGAAATAAATAAATAACAACAGATGAAAAAGAAAATTTTAAAGATTATTGGAGGCGTATTTTTGGTGATAGTTTTATTGCTGATAGCTACCCCATTTTTCTTAAAGGGTAAAATTGCCGATATAATTAAGAATAAGGTGAACAATAGTATTAATGCCACCTTCGATTTTTCCGATGCGGATTTGAGCCTATTCAGAAGTTTTCCAAGTGCCACGGTTACATTGAACGATATAACCTTAATTAATAAGGCGCCTTTTGAAGGGGATACCCTTTTTGCCTCGAATAAGGTAACCTTGGACATGTCTATAAAAGAACTTTTCAAGGATGCCAGGGAGCCAATTGTTATAAAAAGTTTAATCCTCGATGGTCCGTTATTAAACGTAAAAGTGGACAAGGAGGAAAAGGCAAACTATGATATTGCCATTGAAGATGGGTCTTCCACGATGGATACAGCCTCCACTGATAACGGTTTTACACTGTCCATGGAATCTTATGCGATTAATAATGCAACTATAAATTACAATGACCTTTCTAACGGAATGGCTTTAGCAATTTCTGAAATGAACCACAAGGGAAAAGGTGATCTTTCCTTGGAAAATTCGGAGTTGGATACAGAAACCAGTGGTTTTGTTTCCTTTGAAATGGACAGTACAAAATACCTAAATAAAAATCCGGTTCAATTGAAAGCCCTTATAGGTGTAGACCTAAAAGAAAGTAAATATACCTTCTTAAAGAATGAGGCCATGATAAACCAACTGGCTTTGGTATTTGAAGGTTTTGTGAAATTGAATGAAGATAACCAAGAGGTGGATATTAGTTTTAAAACTCCATCCTCTGACTTTAAAAACTTTTTAGCGGTTATCCCAGCAGATTATTCCAAAAATATAGAACAGGTATCTACTACTGGAAACTTTACCGTTGCGGGTGAGTTTAAGGGAATTGTGGACGATGATCATATTCCCAAATTTAAAATAGATATAAATTCTGATAATGCCTCCTTTAAGTATCCCGATTTGCCTAAATCGGTTAGAAACGTATTTATAGATACAGAAATTACCAATAATACTGGAATTGTCGAAGATACCTATGTTGATATCCGTAAGTTGTCATTTATGATAGACGAGGACAAGTTTAATATGGTAGCCAAAATAAGTGACCTTATGGGCAATACCAAAGTGAACGCCAAGATAGATGGAAAAATGAATTTGGCAAATATCTCCAAAGCTTATCCGGTACCGGCCGATTTAAATTTAAAGGGGATTTTGAATGCCGATATTTCTACTGCTTTTGATATGGCTTCCATTGAACAGAAGAAGTATGAGAATACCAAGACCAACGGAACTCTAAATTTAAAGGATTTTGAATATAAGTCTGATGAATTTCCAAATCCTATTATTTTGAAAAGTACTTCGGTTACTTTTAATCCAACAACGGTAACCTTGAACAATTTGGAAGGGGCGACGGGTAGGACCGATTTTGATGCCTCGGGAACCATCAATAATCTACTTGGGTTTATGTTCAACAATGAAAATGTTGAGGGCAATTTTAATTTGAAGTCCAACACTTTTGCCATTAATGATTTTATGGTGGCAGAAACGACCACGGGCAATAGTGGTGGGGATAAAGGATCGTCAACTACCTCTACAGAGGAGAAAATAAAGATACCTTCCTTCTTGGATTGCACTATAAATGCCAGCGCCAACACTGTGATTTATGACGATCTAACCTTGAAGGATGTAAAGGGAACTCTTCGAATTAAGGATGAAAAGGCAATTCTGACCAATATGACGTCTTCAATATTTGATGGTAAACTGGCATTGAACGGGGAAGTGTCCACCAAGAATGATATTCCCACTTTT